>OGPK01002127.1_pt1 | contig 13499 bp, 9 predicted proteins | sample 1552921 | NCBI WGS metagenome assembly OGPK01 (sample SAMEA2580264, study PRJEB22360) | human gut metagenome | biome: human gut; feature: human-associated habitat; material: faeces | place: Denmark | collected 2008/2010 | reverse complement strand
GCTCCGCCACATACTTTTCTTGGAAAGTGGCCCAATGGGATGGGTCGTGGCCGAAGGCCTTCCGCAATTCGGTTGAGGGCGCAAGGAACTTCGCCCATTCATCGTAGTGCACCCGGGCCTTGGTGAGGCCGCGGGGCCACAGCCGGTCGACGAGCACCCGGTACCCGTCGCTTTCTTCGTAAGGTTCGTACACGCGCTTGATGGCTATCTTCATGAGAACGCCTCCTTGGGGCATGGTAGATAATGAGCAGGACACAGTAAGCTCACCTGCGATTATCGTGCGCCATGCCCATCGTCGGCACCTGGCGCGTCTCCTGTAAGCAAAGCGCCCCTGCCTCGTTACGAAGCAGGGGCGCTTCCCGAGGGTTGATTCGACTTTGCCTGTAGTGCGCGCGAGTCGCAGGGTGCCAATCTGGCAAGTTTTCGGCGTTGTTCGACGTATTTCGCACCCCGGAGGTTCAAGTAGCTGCGAGGTCTTCCTCCAGGTATGTTTCCGACCTGGGAAAACGTAGTGCAGGCCATAATGCGTATCCCTTGCTGCGTCCCCTGATGTCGAAAACCGCCGAAAACTTGCCAGAATTGCCGATTGTTTTTGCGCGGATGCCCTGCGAACGTCTCCTGAGGCATCCGAATGAGGGTGTCTGACGCTGCGGATGTCGATTCGTGGCTGAAGGTGGCGCGAGGTGAGTGGCGGCTCGCGGTACAATGGCGTCGTTCAATGGGAAAAGGAGGAACGCCATGACCGTGCTGTTCGTGAATGCCTGCCTGCGCGGAGACGAGTCGCGCACGCTTACGCTGTGCCGCGAGTATCTGGAAGGTATCGAGGACGTGAAGGAAGTGAACCTGTCCGAGATGCGCCTCGAGCCCTACTACGGCGACTCGGCGGCCTATCGCGCCCAGTTGGAGGCCAAGGGCCTGTTCGACGACCCCATGTTCGACATTGGCAAGGACTTCGCCGAGGCGGATGAGATCGTCATCGGCGCTCCCTACTGGGATCTGTCGTTCCCGGCAGCGCTGAAGATATACATCGAGCACGCGGCCGTTATGGGCATGACCTTCCACTACACGGAGGAGGGACGCTGCGAGGGGTTGTGCCGCGCCAAGCACCTCACCTACATCACCACGGGCGGCGGTCAGGTGAGCGCCATGAACTACGGCTACGAGTACCTCTGCGGCATCGCCAGCATGTTCGGCATTCCCGAGACGCGCTTCGCCGCCGCCGAAAACTTGGACGTGGTGGGCGCCGATATCGAGGCGAACCTGAATGAGGCTCGCAAGGTGCTCAGCCGTCTGAAGGCGACGCGGTAGGGAAGAGACGCTATCGCGCGATGCGAGTGAGCAGATCCACCTTGCTGCGGACAGCGTCGACGATAGTGGCCACGCGTCGCTCGGGAATATTGGGATTCTGGGAGAGGATCGCGCCCACTTCCTCGGGGTAGCCGTCCAGCATGACCGGGTCGAACCAGTCGAAATAGCCGTCGAACAGGCGCAGCTGGTCGACCGGCTTCATGCCGTTCATTTTGAAGGGCTTGGCCATATACAGGAAATCGCCGGGCACTTCCAGGAACTCCGCGTCGGACCACAAGCACGATCCGGAGTCGAACACCGGCGCGATGCCCGTCACCTCAAGCGTCTCCACGTTGCGGATGATGCCGAAGTTGCGGTAGTGACGGTCGCGGTTGGCCAGCACGAAGTCGCCGGCGAACATCTTGGCCAGCGAGGTCATGGTGGCGTCGGCGTCAAGCCCCAGATCCTCCAGGTGCTTCACGTAGAAGCGCAGATCGGACAAGTTGTTCGGCTGTTTCACGTTGCGGATGACGTCCCAGGCGGCCACCAGTTCCTCGTCGGTCCCCAGCAGGTTCGGGCAGGCAGAGTACACCCGGCGTCCGTCCTCGAACAGCGTATAGGGAGTGAACTCGCCGGGTTCCATCAACCGACGGTGCAACGCCGTAGCGGCCACCTCGTTGTAGGGCTCCTGATTCACGAAGCCCACTCCTGACTTCAGCAGCACGCGCTCGCCGTTTACGATCTTCCACTTCTTCAGAAGGTCGCCTCCCAAGGTGCTGTTGGGGGAGGACAGGCTTACCGTGCGGTAGTCCGGCGCATCGGGGGAAGACCCCGCTAAGTCCTGGCCCAAGGTGAGAAATCCCAGGTCATCAGAGAAGTCGTTGTCGAAGAAGTTGACGGCGTCCCACGAGGCGGGATCGTCCTCGTCGTTCAGCCAGTAGCGGTCGGAAAGCGACAGCCCGAAGCTCTTCTCGGCGAGCACCAGCGTGCTTTCCAGCTGCAGGTTCTCCAGAAGACGTTTGACATGCGCACGGGAAGCAGGGATGGCGCGGTGGCGCCACCAGTAGTTCAACTCGGCCTTGGAAATGTCGCCCCGGCGATCGACGAACCCGAACGGCGCCGCCTCGGGGGCGAACACCTCGCGGATGCGCACGGCCTTGTGGTCACCCAGGTCGTAGTCGAACGACAACACGGGCGTGTTTTTGTTCATGAGCACGTAATGGGCAAGGGTCACGAGGTTCACCGCCTTTCGGAGCATGGGGCGCCGCGACTTGGGACGCGGGACGTTGGGGCTGAGGGTTCGGCGTTGAGCCCATTATACGGGAAACCGTCGACCTATGCCGACCTACGCCGCTGCGGGTTCGATGGGGCGCGACCGTCCCACGCCGCTACGGATCCAATGGGGCACGCCGTCCTACGCAGCCGCAGGCTCAATAGACCGGTAGCAGCGGCGGCGCACGATGAAATAGGAGACGAGCATGGCCACGATCATGAACGACCAGGTGACCGGATAAATCACCATAAGGGTGTCCCAGGTGCCCGAAAGCGGGAACACCCAGGTCACCAGCGCCACGCGCAGCACGCAGGAACCGAGGATGGTGATGACCGCCGGCAGGGTGGACCAGCCCATGCCCCGCATGGCGCCGGCGGGCACTTCGTAGAAGGTGGTCAGGCAGTCAGGCAGCTCCACGAACCACAGTCGCACGAGACCGAAGCTGAGGGCGGCCGCGTCTGTGGTGAACAGCCCTAGCGCCCGGGTGCCCAACGCCGTGAACGTCACGCCCAAAATAAGCGACGAGGTGAACCCGAACAGTACGCACCAGCGGAAGATGGCCCGGCAGCGGTCGGCGTTCTTCGCGGCGAAGTTCTGGCCGGTAAAGGTGACGGCGGTCTGACCGAAGGCGTTCACAAAGAAGTAGGTGTAGTACTCGAAGTTCAACGTGGCCGCCGAGCCCGCGATGGCCGCCGAAGCCGTTAATGGTCGCCTGAACGACGGTGTTGGAAAGCGAGAACACGGCGCCCTGAATGCCGGCGGGAATGCCGATGCGCAGGATGCCGGCCAGCTCGGGGCCGCAGATGCGCAGCTCGCGCAGGTGCAGGCGGAAGGGGCCTTCCTCGCGCATAAGGAACGCCACCACGATGACGGCGCTCAGGGCAGCGGCGATGACGGTGGCGATGCCGATGCCGGCGGTGCCCCAGCCGAACAGGCGCACGAAGGCGAGGTCGGGGACGAAGTTCACCACGACGGCGGCAGCGAGGGCGTACAGCGGCCGTTTCGCATCGCCGTGGGCCCGCAGTAGCGCCGACCCGAAGTTGTAGATGGTGAGAAACGGGATGGCGCAGAAGTAAAGCCGCACATAGGTGAGCGCGTCGGCGAGGGAGTCTTCGGGCATGCCGATGGCATCTAGCACCCAGGGGGCCAGGGCGAGCCCCGCCCCGCCCAGGACCACCCCGGCGATGAGTGAGAGCGCCATGGCCGTGTGGACGCTCTTCTTGATGCTGTGGAACTCGCCGGCACCCACATGCATGGCCACCACCACGTTGGCGCCGATGGAGAGCCCCACGAACAGGTTCACGAACATAGCCGTCACCGGGTTCACGCCGCCGATGCCCGCGAGCGAGAAGCTGCTGACGAACTGTCCGGCAATGGAGGCATCCGCCGAGTTCAGCAACTGCTGGAGGATGCTGCTCAGCGCCAGGGGAATGGCGAACCGCAGAATCTTGCCCGGCAAGGGGCCGTTGAGCATATCGATGCCGTTGTCGCGCTTATCGCGTCGATTTCGCTTAGGGCGGGTGGCCGGGCTGTTTGACTTGTCGAGCTCGTCGCGCCCATCGGGCCGACGCGCGTCCCTCTCATCCGATATGTCTCGCTGCAAAGATTCCATAACGAGCGAATCATAACGCGGCCGCCACGGCCGCGCCCCACGATTATGCCATCGGCGTGCGAGACGGCTGCAATGGGATTGTGACCGTTGAGCTGCTCGTTGCGAGGAGGATGCGGTTTGGTGTTACAGAGAAATATCGAAGGGCTTTCTCCCGCTAGTTTCTCTCGTAGCGGACGGAGCGGCCTTCGCCGACCTTAGTTACGAGTCCTTTCTCAACCAATGCATTCAGAGTTCTGATAGCCTTGCTTTTCGATAGCTGCGTCTTTTCGCTTATCTGGGATCGTGTGAGAGCAGAGCCCTTGGCGAGCACGGCAAGTATGGCTTCCTCGTCGAGTGTTACGTTCTCAAGCACTGTCACGGGAAGCATCACCGTAATCGAGCTATCGCGCAGAGCGAAAGAGGGCGATACTGTTTCATGGGCGTATTCGTCCAGGATGCGCGGGATGCCCGTACCGAACCGTTCTATATGTCCCAGTCGAAAGAAAACGTTCGCAAGGATTGGGTTGCGAGCCACTGAAGGGCCTCCTGCGAGGTAGAGCTCCTCTGTGATTCCGGCAGGCAGTCCTCCTGGCGAGGTTATTTCAATGCGATCGGCAAACATGCCCACTTTTATGTTGGCGCGAACGTCCCAGCAACGGTGGACAAGCGCATTGGCGATAGCCTCCCGGAAAGCCTCCCGCGGTACGAGCGTCTTCGCTATGCGCTCGAATCCGACGATTTCTTCGTAGGCGTAGTAGGTGTCGAACACTTCTAGCGTGCGTTGCATCTGCTCAAGAACCGACATGTGCTCGAACGTGTGCCGGGCGTTGATGATGTTGATGCTCTCGCCGAAGCGCGCAATATCAATGCCAGGGAAATGATTGCTATCGGCGAGAAGGGCGGCCGCGTTGCAGTATTCGCCGGAAGGTGTCATAAGCTCAAGCGAAATAAGGGAATTTTGATCGAGGGGTTTGAGCCCCAGTTTGGAGGCGAGCTCCTTCTCGAGATGGCCAAATGCGAGGTCCTGCTCTTTTGCGACGAGGGCGTCGAAGCTGACATGCTCACCCGTCAAGACGAGCCTGCCGTACTCAAGGCGGCTCACTTCGACGGTTGAAGTGTCGGTTCTACGATAGGCGCGTCCAGAGGAAAGATAGGGTTTATCGGGACCTTCATGCACCGTTAGCGTGACTGTTCTTGTGTCCCCTTCGATGGCCAACTCGAAACGAGGCACTGGATCGATTGAGTCGTTAATCGCGTGTTCGATGCGAAGGCAGGTGTCTTGCGGATCGGCCAGTCCGACGGGCGTGCCGTCGTCTGCGATGCCGAAAATGATCTTCCCCGTGCCGTAGTTGGCATAGGCGCTGACGGTCTTCAGGTAACTTTTCGACAGCTGTTGTTTAAACTCAAGAGTGGCTGTTTCGCGCATAGTGGCCGCCTTTACGTCTCATCGTTGCAAACATTATGCAACGAAAACAGTTTTCGTTTCAAGTGATTGCAACGAAAACAGGCAATTTGTGCCTATCGTCGCAGGGCGCGGGGCGTTTCGATGTCGTGATAAAAGGCGCCAGTCTTCCTCCTATAATCCGAAATGTCGTAAGAAACTGGGAGTTTATTGCGACATTTTCAAAAGAGTTACGCGCCACCTGCCTGAGTAACTTATCAGTTTTATGTCTAGCGCATTCAGTTAGCGCTTAGCTCGCAAGTCTGTTTTCCTTTCTGCAAGCCTCCATGCACTCGAGAACGATGGCTGCACCTTCACGAACCCAATCGCTGGCGTCAGCTGAATACGTGAGAGAGGTGGGCATGCCGAAGGGCTTTCCGTCGAGCTCTTCGAAGAGCACCACGTCGGCGCGGTCGGCGAACCAGTGGCGGTTTTCGGACAGCCCGCAAATATGCAGCCCATCGCCGTAGGTGGCGAAGGCCAGACCGCTCATGCCGTTGATAGGCTGCAGGCTGAAGTGCAGATCCAGATTGTCACCCAGCATGCGCTCGTAAAGATAGCGGATGCGGTCGTAATTGTGGGCATCGTTGATGATGATGGACGCGCCACTAAGGTCGTTGCGCGAAAGAGCGGGCCTGCTTGCCAAAGGGTTCGACGCCATCATGCTGATACTCATGCGGAAGGCCAAGCATGTTCTCGTTACCAGGTCGAGGGCGCTCGCTTCCTTTACGAGCGAGGCGAAAGGCGTGTAGTCGTAATCGAGCACGATGTCGGCCGTGCCATTGACGATGGGCTGGAAGATGGGATCCCGGTAATCGTGCTCGACGAAAGCAAAGGGCACGGATAGGCGCTCTTTGAGCTTGGCTGCGAACGAGGGCGTTGGATATTGAACAGCGATGCGAAGAGTGGCGTCGGGATCGCCCATCTCTCGGCACCGTGCCAGCGTCTCGTCGAGTCCGTCCAGCAGCGTTCGGGCGCCGTCGAGGAAAACGGCCCCTTTGTCGGTGAGTCGGTTGCCCGCTTTCCGATCGATGAGCGAAAAGCCCACGTCGCTTTCGAGCGCAGCAATATGGGTGCTTAGCGTTGATTGGGCGATGAACAACTCTTTGGCGGCTTCGGTGAAGCTTAAGTGGCGAGAGAAGACGACGAACTCTCGCAAGTACTCGGTTCTCATAGCGGACCTCCTCCCTTGCTTTTTGCATTATCGCATGTTGCGCAAAGCAGGAGCACGACGTCCGAGACGACGATATCGGATTTCACGAACAGCCATCATGAAACGTGATAGAGAATCGCGCATTTGCATTTAGCTATCGGCCTGGCGCCAGCGCACTATGGGGTCGTGCCGAAGGGCGACTAATGTAAGGAAAGGGGAAACATGAATTTGAACGAAGGTCTCAATCGCCGTAGCTTTCTGAAGGGCGCGGCCCTCATGGGTGGTGCCGCCGCTTTTGCCGGCATGGTTGGCTGCGCGCCCCAAACGTCCGCTTCTCAGGAACTGAGCTCCACGAGCGATTCGGCGTGGGACAAAGAAGTGGACGTTGTGATCGCCGGCGCCGGCGGCGGTGGCCTGGCTGCGGCCGTTGAGGCCTCTGCGGCGGGCAAGGAAGTTGTCGTGTGCGAAGTGATGAGCAGCGCCACCATGTCCAATTCAGCCCTGTGCGCCGGTATGATTCAGGGTGCTTGCACGAAGCTGCAGAAAGAGGCCGGCATCGATGATTCGGTCGAGGAGTTCGACAAGTATCTGACGGCCGTGGCCGAGGGCTTCGAGAACCCCGAGCTGCGCCGCCTGTATGCCGAGAAATCCGGCGAGACTATCGACTGGTTGGCCGAGCAGGGTGCGGCCCTTTCCACCGATCGCCTGTCGACCCAGGGAACCATGGTCGACTACTACACTGACGTGACGCCGGCTGTGGCGCGTATGCATCAGAACGCCGACGGCATCGGCGCCGGCTTCACCGAGCCGCTGCGCAAGAAGGCCGAGGAGCAGGGTGCGGAATTCATGTTCGATACCCAGGTCACGCGTTTGCTGACCAACGCTGACGGCGAGGTGGAGGGCGTTATCGTCGCAGATGGCGGCAAGGAGCAGCGCATCAAGGCGCGTCTGGGCGTCATCCTGAACACGGGCGGTTTCTCCCGCAACGCCGACATGGTGCGTAGCTTCATGTCGCCGGCCATGCCGGGCATGTTTAACGACCGCCCCGTCATGGGCTCCTATGGCTCGCCGTGGCAGCAGGGCGACGGCATTATGATGGCCTGCGCGCTCGGTGCCAAGCTGGTGAATCCTTGGTGCGCCTACAATGTGGCCCCTGGTCTGGAGCGCAAGGTTGAGGATAATTCCGCAGGCTACATTTCCATGCCGGGTATATTTGTTTCTACTGACGGCCAGCGCCACGTTCTGGAGAGCGGTCGTCCCACCGAGAACGTGGTGGGCGATGTTTGGAAGCAGCCGAACGGTTATGTGTGGAACATCTGGGATCAGGGTCTCGCGGACGCGACGGCTGATTTCGGCGGCCCTGTCATGTACTGCAGCGATGGATTCGAGGAAGAGCTTTCCGGCGGCTATATCGTCAAGGCCGACACTGTGGAAGAGTTAGCGGCGGCTCTTGATTTGGATGCGGACACGCTTAAGAAGACTATCGACGACTTCAATGAAGGTGCGGCCGCCGGTGCCGATGCCTTGGGTCGCCAGGGCGCAATGACCCTGATGCAGCCGCCTTTCTTCGCAGGTCGCGTCATCGCCGTTTCGCCCGATACAGCTGGCGGTGTTGACGTGAACACTAACACCCAGGTGCTCAACGTGTTCGGCGAGGTTATCCCGCGCTTGTACGCGGTGGGCAACATGGTCGGTGGCTTCAAGGGCAAGGTGAACGCCGGCTGCGGCCAGGCGCTCGGCTGGACCTACACCTCCGGTCGCATCGCCGGCCAGCACGTAGTCACGCTGGAACCGCTTGCATAACTACTTCGATGCCGCCCACCAAGTTCCCCCTCCCGCTTGGTGGCGCGGCGCAATGCGAATGGGGCTGGAGATGGCATTCGCTAGCCCCATCATATCGATAGTACGAATTGACCAAGTTCGAACAAGAGTTTTTAGGGAGCAGGAGCATGGGAAGCTTGGGACAAAGGTTCCAGCAAATAACTACGAAAGGGGTTAACAAAATGGATCGTCGCAATTTCTTGGCAGGGGCTGCAGTTGCCGCAGGAGCAGCAGCATTGACTGGAATGACGGGCTGTGCCACGAACAATGATCTTCCGTCTACCGGTGACGTGGATTTGAAGGCATTGGCAAAGGAGATTGACCGCTTGGCGTCCATCGAAGAAATTCGAGCTCAGCTTTTCAACTATATTCAAGCTGTCGATCGCATCGACTACGAGCTGGGTTACAGCGTCTTCGCTGAAGACAGCTTGCTTGACTACGGTTCGTATTACTATGATATTTTCCCCAACATGACGGGTCGTCAGTTCATCGATAGCTGCTTGGGCGATCATCTTAACGGTTGCAAGTGGACTCATCACATGTACTCTGCCATGCGAATCGATGTGAACGTCGACAATGGGACGGCTGGTTCCAGCACCTATGGGCACATCAATCAAATTTTTTCGCCCGATGGCAAAGCACAGGCAACTGCCGTAAAAGACGCAAACCCAAATCCTGGTGATGTCTTGGCTCACCAACGAGTACGTTACAACGATCTTTGGGAGAGGCGCGATGGGAAGTGGGTCATCGTTAAGCGTACGGTGTCCTACGATATCCCCTATAACGAGACCATTGAAGCCAAGGCGGGCGTGAACGCGGAGAATTCCTATCGCGGAGATGAGTACAAAAAGGATCCGTCCTACGAAGCGTTTGCTTACGGTGCTTAAATAGTTTTAACACTCATATGGTCTGGGATGTTAAGCTTTAACGAGCCGGCATCAATGGAAGGTCCGTCCTTGTGCGGGCCTTCCATCGTATTGGCTGGTGGCTAAAAGCCACTCGTTTCTGAATGAGCGCTCGAGGTGTCACGACGCGAGGAGGGGCTGTGGACATTCAGCAGATCAAGTACTTTTCTCGAGTTTATGAGATGCGCAGTTTCACGCAGGCGGCTGATTCACTGTTCATTTCTCGGCAGGCATTGCGCAAGTCGGTGGCGCGGTTGGCACAGGAGATGGGGGAGCCGCTGTTCGAGAACCGAGGCAACGTGCTCTTCCCCACGGCGGCGGCCGATCTGCTGTTCAGCACCTCGCGTCCGGTGTTGAGTGCGTTCGCGCAAATGGAGGTCGAGTTGAACCTCGGCAAGCTAAAGAGCCAAGGGATCGTGCGTTTTGGGCAATCGGTGGAGGCAAGCGACGTTATGACCTCGGGCGAGATGAGGCAGGTCATCGACTTTTCCTCGACAAGCGAGCTCGTGACCAAGGGAATGCGCTTCACCGAAGCAAACTGCGTGGAGTTACGCCAACAAATCCTTGAGGGCGATCTTGATTATGCGAGCCTTATTGCCACAGTGGTGAACGAGTCCCTTTTCGATTACGACACGGCCATTGGGGGACGCATTCATATCGCCGTCCGTGCTGATGATCCCCTTGCCGAGAAGAGCTTCATACGTCTCGAGGATTTGGAAGGACGTCCCTTCACCTCCCAAGGTCCGGGTTTCGACGTGCACGATCGCCTGGTGGAAGCGACCGAGGAGCGTGGCGTCAAGCTCAACTTCGTGTGTACGCGTTCGGGCTTGCACAATCGGCTCGAAATGGTGCAAACTGGGGTGACGCTCACCTATGCTTATCGCGATTTGAGGTTTCCTCGCGTCGCTCCAGACGTGGTGTGCATTCCCCTTGAAGAGTCTCCCATGAAATGGTTCTACTGCACCATTGCGAAGAAGGGGCTCGGCGACCCCTATCTGCTGCGGTTTTTCAGCGGCAAAGAGGATTTCGTCCTCTGGAAGGACTGACAGCGGTTCGTCTCCATATCTAAGCGAACTCCTTCGTAAACCAAAAGCTCCCGGCGAACAACTCAAAGATTCTCCCCTCAAGCCTCGCTCGATTTCAGAATGAGGCCATAAGATGCCCGTCAACATCGCCGACGGGCACACGAGACGAGGAAAGGGGACATCTTGGAGCCTGTTCGGAACACAACGGGAACTCTGACGCGAAGAGGGTTCCTCAAGACCACGGCCGCGGCTGCGCTCGTTGCGGGTAGCGCTTCGGCTGCCGGGTTCGCGGCCCTTACGCCCAAGACGGCTTCGGCCCAAAGCGACGAGAAAATCTGTACGACCTACTGCAACGCCTGCATGGGTTGTCCGCTGGAAGCGGTTGTGCGCGACGGCAACGTGGTGCTCACGCGCGCGAAGGAGATCGAGGGGGCGCCCATTGATCAGAAGCGCATGTGCGCCCGCGGCGCCTCCATCCCCACGCTCATCGTGCAGGAGAAGCGCATCCAGTACCCCATGAAGCGCGCCGAGGGCACCGAGCGTGGCGCCGGTCAGTGGGAGCGCATCAGCTGGGACGAGGCCATCGACACCATCTGTACGAAGATCAAGGAGTACCAGGCAGAATTTGGCTCGGGCAGCGTGTGCTCCTTCACCTACGGCACTACCGAGCCTCGCAACATGTACAATCTCAACCGTTTGGAGAACGTGGCCCAGTTCTCGCACCAGAACCGCACCACCGACTTCGCGCTCACGCAGGGTACCATGTACACGGCGGGCGGCTTCTACTATCAGGGCGGCGTCGACATGGATCTCGTCTCCCAAATGAGCACCTTTGTCGTGTGGGGCCATAACCCCATCGTGTCCTGGCCTAACGCCTGGCACTACATCGCCGACGCGATTGAGAATAACGATTGCAAGCTCATCGTCGTCGACCCCAACAAGAACACCATCGGACAGAAGGCCGACTTGTTCGTGTCGCTGCAGCCCGGCACCGATGCCGCGCTCGCTCTCGGTTTGGCGAAGATCATCGAGGAAGAGGGCAAGACGGATGATGCCTTCATGCAGCAGAAGTCCTGCGCCCCGTTCCTCGTGAAGGAGTCCGACGGCCGCTTCCTGCGCAAGAGCGACTTGGAAGAGGGCGTGGCGGCCGATGCCGACGACTTTGCCGTGTGGGACGAGGCCACGAATGCCATGGGCTACGCCTCCACGGCGCAGAACCCCGTGCTGCGCAAGAAGGGCATCGAGGTCGCCGGCCAGCGCTGCAATACGGCCTACAGTCTGCTCATCGACCGCATCAGCGAGTATCCCATCGAGATGGTGTCCGAGGTGACCACCGTTCCCGAGGAAACCATTCGCACCTTCGCCGACCTACTTTGCCGTCCTGGCATGGCCGACATCTTCCAAGGCTATGGCATCGACCATTACGGGCACGGTTTCAATACCATTGCGGCAGTGAGCGTTTTGCGTATTATGCGCGGTATGGTGCCTGAGCCCCGTATGAGTTACCCGCTTAATTCCAGCGGCTTCGATGAGACGGAAACCGAGCATCCCGCCATCGTCCAGTCGCTGGGTACCTTTATGTTCAACGACCTGCTCGACACGGGAGAATACACATTTCCGGGCGTGACCGCGCACATGGGCGAGCAAGTGATGGAGCTTCCCGATGTCACGGTAGAACAACCGCTCAAGATGCTCATCTCTTTCGGTGCGAACATCGTGAACTCAGCTCCCGACCGTAACAGGACCATCGAGGCGTACAAGAAGTTCGATTTCCTTGTGACTGCCAACATCGAGTGGTGTGATACGGCCGACATTTCCGACATCGTGCTGCCCGCGGCCACCATTCAAGAGGTAGGCGGTCCCATCGGCATGAATGGTTGTCTCGTGTGGGCCGATAAGGCCATCGAGCCGAAGTTCGAGGCCAAGTCCGACTACGATATGGCGAACCTCATCGGACGTGGGCTCGGCTTGGACGAGTGGTTCCAGGAAGAGTTCGACGAAGGTATGAAACATGTGGTGAACACGGCCATGGGAGCTGCTATGGGCATCGATGCCGACAAGCTGAAGGAAGCCGGCGTGATGTACGTGGGCGCCGTTCCTATGCCGGCCTACATGACTATGACGGGCAAGCTGCAGTTCTATCAGGAGAACCCGGGCCCCATCGAGAACTATGGCCAGCCCATGGATCCCGCGAGCATCGCGCTGCCCCATTGGGAACCGCCCATGGAGGCGTGGCCCGTCACGGCCGGCGGCTTCGACGCCAATCCTCTGGCGGAGAAGTATCCGCTCATCGTGACCGCCGGCACCCGCCGCTTCCGCGTGCATTCTTACTACGGTCAGAACCCGTTGCTGCGCGAGATGGAGATCAACGAGCCCTGCGTGCGCATCAATTCCGTCGATGCCGAGGCGCGCGGCATCGAGGACGGCAGCTACGTGCGCCTTTTCAACGACCGCGGCCATGCGGTGGCCAAGGCCACCTTCAGCGCCGGTATTCGCCCGGGCTGTCTGGATATCGACCGCGGCTGGCAGCGCTCCCAGTACATAAGCGGCTGCAATAACGACCTGACGAGCAAGCCGATTGTGGACTGGACCTGCCCCACCTACGCCTACCACGATTGCCTCGTGGAAATTGAGCCGTGGGACGGCGTGGTGGCGGAGTCTCAGGAATAAGAGGAGGAGGAACCCCATGAGATACGGAATGGTCATCGACCTAAAGCGTTGCTCTGGCTGCAAGACCTGCTCGGTCGTGTGCAAAGTGGCCAACAACATTCCCAACAACATTATCTGGAATCGCGTTCTCACCGAGGGCGGCAATGCCCCGGATACGGCCGGGGGCACCTGGGACAACCCCGAGATGCAGCATTGGCCCGTGGCCTGCCAGCACTGCGAGAACCCGGCCTGCACCAAGGTGTGCCCGGTGGGCGCCACCTGGAAGGACGAGCAGACGGGCATTGTGCGCCAGGATTACGACAAGTGCATCGGCTGCCGCATGTGCGTGGCCGC
>OGPK01002083.1_pt1 | contig 13688 bp, 8 predicted proteins | sample 1552921 | NCBI WGS metagenome assembly OGPK01 (sample SAMEA2580264, study PRJEB22360) | human gut metagenome | biome: human gut; feature: human-associated habitat; material: faeces | place: Denmark | collected 2008/2010 | reverse complement strand
GTATATACTAATATCTAAGATATTGCAATTAAATATAGATTGCAAATTAACTAATTTTGATACAAGTAAAATACCAATTTGTTATATAAATTTTATAAAATCATTGTAATTATTTTAGTAGTATGATATAATAAAAAAGGATTCAAAACTAAAAAATGAATAGGACGCTATTCATTCAATATATATTCAAATGTCACATATTACTAAAATTTGAGGTTTTAGGATGTTGTTAAATTTGAATATGATAAAACGTTATTCATAGATTGTTCAATAACCGAAGAGTTTTAGGATGTTGTTAAATTTGAATATGATAAAACAGTAACCGGTAAATTCTCACCACGAATAATGTTTTAGGATGTTGTTAAATTTGAATATGATAAAACTATCGTCACCATAAATAGAATATACCTCAAGTTTTAGGATGTTGTTAAATTTGAATATGATAAAACTAATATTAAATTTAGAGCTATTGTCACTGAGTTTTAGGATGTTGTTAAATTTGAATATGATAAAACTTCAACATTACCTAGCAATTAATTAAAATTGTTTTAGGATGTTGTTAAATTTGAATATGATAAAACGTAAATCAAGAGGACTATAGCGAAAGTATGGTTTTAGGATGTTGTTAAATTTGAATATGATAAAACTTTTATCGGTAAAAGTAAGTGTTAAAAAAAGTTTTAGGATGTTGTTAAATTTGAATATGATAAAACTAAGTCTACTATTTTTAGTCGTAGATTTGGGTTTTAGGATGTTGTTAAATTTGAATATGATAAAACCTAATTTAGCTTATTATCAACCGAAACAACAGTTTTAGGATGTTGTTAAATTTGAATATGATAAAACATTGACTTATGATAAATGGCCCCAAGTTATGTTTTAGGATGTTGTTAAATTTGAATATGATAAAACTCCCGGTGACACATTTAAAGTGAAGTCGACGTTTTAGGATGTTGTTAAATTTGAATATGATAAAACGTTAGAAAGTGAAAAAGCCGAAACTTGAGCGTTTTAGGATGTTGTTAAATTTGAATATGATAAAACAGTGTCACCGGGATAAACTTCTTGTACATAGTTTTAGGATGTTGTTAAATTTGAATATGATAAAACAGAAGAATTAATTCTTCTTCGCAAAAAGAAGTTTTAGGATGTTGTTAAATTTGAATATGATAAAACGCACCTCCTCAAGAAAATCAAGACGACTACGTTTTAGGATGTTGTTAAATTTGAATATGATAAAACAAATACCTAGGAATTTTTACATAGTGACCAGTTTTAGGATGTTGTTAAATTTGAATATGATAAAACTTCATTACTGTTTGAAACGAAGGAACAGTTGTTTTAGGATGTTGTTAAATTTGAATATGATAAAACGATAGTCTAAAAAAAATAGACGTTGGTATGTTTTAGGATGTTGTTAAATTTGAATATGATAAAACCTTTAGTCGCACAAGCTAGGAATACGCATGGTTTTAGGATGTTGTTAAATTTGAATATGATAAAACGAATTTTATTTGTGTTGGTGAAAAGAAAGTGTTTTAGGATGTTGTTAAATTTGAATATGATAAAACATTACTAATAGGTATGATAAAATCCGAAACGTTTTAGGATGTTGTTAAATTTGAATATGATAAAACTTCTAATATGCAAGTTGATGTTCAACTTTGGTTTTAGGATGTTGTTAAATTTGAATATGATAAAACTTTTATTCATTAACTGATTAAAATATCTTTGTTTTAGGATGTTGTTAAATTTGAATATGATAAAACATTATCCCAATCCAAAAACGATACCTCAATGTTTTAGGATGTTGTTAAATTTGAATATGATAAAACTAAAGGCTTTGTGGAACATGGTTTCATTATGTTTTAGGATGTTGTTAAATTTGAATATGATAAAACATTGACTTATGATAAATGGCAACAAGTTATGTTTTAGGATGTTGTTAAATTTGAATATGATAAAACTTTTAGCACAATCCATGTTAACAAACATTAGTTTTAGGATGTTGTTAAATTTGAATATGATAAAACGTTTCGGTTAAAAATAAGTTAGATTATTCAGTTTTAGGATGTTGTTAAATTTGAATATGATAAAACATTTATATCCGTCAAATTCCTTTAACGTATGTTTTAGGATGTTGTTAAATTTGAATATGATAAAACATTTATATCCGTCAAATTCCTTTAACGTATGTTTTAGGATGTTGTTAAATTTGAATATGATAAAACGTACGCAGAGCGTGAAGGGATGACCAGTAAGTTTTAGGATGTTGTTAAATTTGAATATGATAAAACTACTTTCAAACATCGATATGGTACAAATTTGTTTTAGGATGTTGTTAAATTTGAATATGATAAAACTAATTCCTTAGCAAATTTTGTTATATATATGTTTTAGGATGTTGTTAAATTTGAATATGATAAAACTATTGTTTACAAAATAGAAGTAAATTTAGCGTTTTAGGATGTTGTTAAATTTGAATATGATAAAACAACACAAACTTTTGAAAAAATTGAAGTAAAGTTTTAGGATGTTGTTAAATTTGAATATGATAAAACAACTCAAAAGTTGTTAGAAAAAGATGCTCGGTTTTAGGATGTTGTTAAATTTGAATATGATAAAACATGTGCGTTCGGCAATTTCATACTTATCAGTTTTAGGATGTTGTTAAATTTGAATATGATAAAACATTAGATCAAATGTATTGGACGTTAAATACGTTTTAGGATGTTGTTAAATTTGAATATGATAAAACAATGATCATTAAAAGTTTTGCCTCTAGTAGGTTTTAGGATGTTGTTAAATTTGAATATGATAAAACGTCTTACCGATTAATGAATGAGGCCAGTTTGTTTTAGGATGTTGTTAAATTTGAATATGATAAAACCGGGTCTTATTGATCATCATTAAAAAAATGGTTTTAGGATGTTGTTAAATTTGAATATGATAAAACCTAATGAATATTTATTTCAGAAGTGTTTTAGTTTTAGGATGTTGTTAAATTTGAATATGATAAAACAGCATTTAGAAGTGATGATACCGTCAACGGGTTTTAGGATGTTGTTAAATTTGAATATGATAAAACTTCCTGCGTGCAATATACTTGCGAAATGATGTTTTAGGATGTTGTTAAATTTGAATATGATAAAACCGAATATTATTCTTTAGAAAAAGATGAGATGTTTTAGGATGTTGTTAAATTTGAATATGATAAAACACCCAATATATACGATTAACGCATCGCTCAGTTTTAGGATGTTGTTAAATTTGAATATGATAAAACGATACAAAATTACATACTACCCACAGTTATGTTTTAGGATGTTGTTAAATTTGAATATGATAAAACTATTTGAAGCGTGAGCCTATTAATCGATTTGTTTTAGGATGTTGTTAAATTTGAATATGATAAAACGCTAAATGGCGTCGAGAAATGAAGAGGCGAGTTTTAGGATGTTGTTAAATTTGAATATGATAAAACAAACAATAACTATTTATGTTCATGTGGATTGTTTTAGGATGTTGTTAAATTTGAATATGATAAAACGGCGTTCAGGAGTGACGACACGATTAATGGGTTTTAGGATGTTGTTAAATTTGAATATGATAAAACTTAGAACAACTTTTTCTTTACTGGTTGAATGTTTTAGGATGTTGTTAAATTTGAATATGATAAAACGGTGCAGAATTACATACTACCAACTATTATGTTTTAGGATGTTGTTAAATTTGAATATGATAAAACCTCATTGTATCCAAAAATAGTACTAGGGTCGTTTTAGGATGTTGTTAAATTTGAATATGATAAAACAGATTCTTTTTATGAACTTTGCTCGCAGTTGTTTTAGGATGTTGTTAAATTTGAATATGATAAAACAAGAAACAAATTATCCATAACCGGTCGTAAGTTTTAGGATGTTGTTAAATTTGAATATGATAAAACAGATTTTATTAAAATGATTATCGCTTTTTTGTTTTAGGATGTTGTTAAATTTGAATATGATAAAACAAGAAACAAATTATCCATAACTGGCCGCAAGTTTTAGGATGTTGTTAAATTTGAATATGATAAAACTGTGTGGAATGCTTACAACAAAAATCTTTAGTTTTAGGATGTTGTTAAATTTGAATATGATAAAACATTAGTAATTACTAGTGATTTACCCGAAGTGTTTTAGGATGTTGTTAAATTTGAATATGATAAAACCAGCTCCGATAAACAAATTGCATGACTATTGTTTTAGGATGTTGTTAAATTTGAATATGATAAAACACTAATTCCATATACTGCTCTTGATTTGCCGTTTTAGGATGTTGTTAAATTTGAATATGATAAAACCTTTTTCCGTTTTTTTCGACAAGATACTAAGTTTTAGGATGTTGTTAAATTTGAATATGATAAAACTAAGTTTGGTTTAGATTTATCTATGTCTGTGTTTTAGGATGTTGTTAAATTTGAATATGATAAAACAGGTTTTTACGAACAAACAAACATAACAGGGTTTTAGGATGTTGTTAAATTTGAATATGATAAAACAATAATATACAAAAATATCCTATTTTTTGAGTTTTAGGATGTTGTTAAATTTGAATATGATAAAACTATGGCTGTTAGACAGTTTCATACGTATCAGTTTTAGGATGTTGTTAAATTTGAATATGATAAAACTCCTTTAGAAAAACCACAAGTGCCGTTCGAGTTTTAGGATGTTGTTAAATTTGAATATGATAAAACAATAACAGCATTATAAATGCCATCATCAGTGTTTTAGGATGTTGTTAAATTTGAATATGATAAAACTAAACTGGTTGCTCACCTATATTGCTAAATGTTTTAGGATGTTGTTAAATTTGAATATGATAAAACCCACTCGTTCCAAATTAACGCATATGCTCTGTTTTAGGATGTTGTTAAATTTGAATATGATAAAACTGGCAAGAGTATATGTCGAATACTGCTTATGTTTTAGGATGTTGTTAAATTTGAATATGATAAAACTTAACGGTTATTTACTATTTACTTTTTGTATGTTTTAGGATGTTGTTAAATTTGAATATGATAAAACAATGCTGAAACTTGAGCAAGTGGGCTATCCGTTTTAGGATGTTGTTAAATTTGAATATGATAAAACATTTTTGAATAATAATTGGCAACCTCCATTGTTTTAAGATGTTGTTAAATTTGAATATGATAAAACTTTGCTTGACAAAAATTATTTGTCTGCTGTGTTTTAGGATGTTGTTAAATTTGAATATGATAAAACAAACAAATAAGTATATACACGACCATTAGTGTTTTAGGATGTTGTTAAATTTGAATATGATAAAACGTCAATCATTGAGCTGCCTACTTTCGCAGGTTTTAGGATGTTGTTAAATTTGAATATGATAAAACCCACTCGTTCCAAATTAAAGCATAAGCTCTGTTTTAGGATGTTGTTAAATTTGAATATGATAAAACAGTATCACCGGGATACACTTCCTGAACATAGTTTTAGGATGTTGTTAAATTTGAATATGATAAAACTTTGTGTGATATAATATTAGTATAAATCGAGTTTTAGGATGTTGTTAAATTTGAATATGATAAAACAAGAAATAAATTATCCATAACAGGTCGCAAGTTTTAGGATGTTGTTAAATTTGAATATGATAAAACAAAATTAGATTTTGAAATCTGTTTTTATTCGTTTTAGGATGTTGTTAAATTTGAATATGATAAAACCTGCTAGGTGACACTCTCGAATTTTTTTGGGTTTTAGGATGTTGTTAAATTTGAATATGATAAAACTCTGTCTGCTTTTTCAAATTTTCAGAAAAAGTTTTAGGATGTTGTTAAATTTGAATATGATAAAACTAAAAGAAAACTTGTCGAACCTTATTTAAAGTTTTAGGATGTTGTTAAATTTGAATATGATAAAACTTTTTGTGTTTTGTGTTGTTTATTTTATTAGTTTTAGGATGTTGTTAAATTTGAATATGATAAAACAAGAATACCAAAAATTAGAATAAGTCATGCGTTTTAGGATGTTGTTAAATTTGAATATGATAAAACCGACTTTTTCCGTTTTTTTCGCCAAGACACGTTTTAGGATGTTGTTAAATTTGAATATGATAAAACCAACTCCATCCTTAAAAAAAATTCTTTGTTGTTTTAGGATGTTGTTAAATTTGAATATGATAAAACTCTAGTCGACAAATAATCACCTTTCACCTGGTTTTAGGATGTTGTTAAATTTGAATATGATAAAAATAGTAGGATTGATATTTTTTATTTGATATAATATTAGTGTAAGTAAGATAGTTAATATAATGTGATGTTACTAAGTATTAGTGTACGTTACACGCTTCCTCTTATTTATTTTTATTTATAAAAAATATATATTTCATTATAAAAAAGTGGCATTGCCACTTTTATTTATTTTCTATATATAATTTAATTAGTTTATATGTATTATTTAAACCATTAATATGTGTTCGTTCCATACCATGAGATGCTTGGATACCTGCACCAATTAATGCACATTTTATATCGTTTCCTCCTCTTAAAGCTGCTGAACCATCAGATGAATAAAATGGATATACGTCTATTGCATAATTCAAGTTGTTTTCTTTTGCAAGATTTATGAGTTCTGATGTCATCATATAATCATATGGTCCAGAGCCATCTTTAGCACAAATAGATACCATTTCTTCAGTACAAGTAAGGTCAGCACCAACACATCCCATATCAACTACTAAAATTTCATCTACCATTGGAAGACTTGAACATCCATGACCTACTTCTTCATAAGTTGTAAAAACAAAAAGAATGGTATTTTTTGGAGTAGTATGGGTTTCTTTTAATTCTTTTAGATATTCTAGAAGTAAGAAGGCACTAGCAAGATCATCTAAAAATCTGGTTTTAATAAAGCCTTTTTGAGTATATTCAAATTTAGGATCTATTGATATATAGTCACCAACGCTTATTCCTAAATTTTCTACATCTTTTTTATTATAGACTAATTCATCAAGTCTAATATACATCGTTTCATGATTTCTTTCTTTCGTTTTAGCATCTTTATAGACATGAACACTAGGAGATGTAGATAGAATAGTTCCTGTATATGTTTTCCCATCTCTTGTATGAATCTTACAATATTCACCATCATATGTATTAAGAAGAGGCCCACCAATTGGAGTAAACATAATTTTTCCACTATTATCAATACTTCTAATCATAAGACCAAGCGTATCAATATGTGCACTTAAGGCAATTTTATATTCGCTTTTTCCCTTTACTTCAACAAAGAGATTTCCTTTTTTATTTTTAAATGGTTCATATCCTAGATGTTTTAAATATTCTTCAAGATAGTTTGTTAATCGAAAAGTATATCCAGAAGGACTAGGAATTGAGGTTAATTTTTCTAATAATTTAATATCTAACATGTTTTGCACTCCTTTTCTTTTGCTACTTTATATAAGTCATCCAAATCTTCTTTGGTAAAATAATACTTATTACCACAAAAGTGACAAGTTGTTTCTTGGGTTTTATTTTCATCAATCATTTCTTTAATTTCGGTTGCACCAAGTGATAAAATTCCTCTTGCAAAGCGTTCTTTAGAACAATTACAACGAAAATTTAAAGGAATTTTTTCTAATATTTCAATGTCTTCTGCAATGTTATATATCATATCCTCAACAGTATAGCCAGATGATAACATTTCTGATACAGTTGGAATTAATTTTAATTTTTCTTCAAGTTTACCAATTATTTCCTCACTTGTATTTGGCATAAGTTGTACAATAAAACCGCCACTAGATGTTGCCATATTATTCGTATCAACCAAGACGCCAAGTCCAACAGCTGAAGGTATCTGTTCACTTACTTGAAAATAGTATGCAAAGTCCTCTGCTATCTCACCACTAATAATTGGTGTGGAACCAATAAAGGGTTCTTTCAATTTTAAGTCTTTAATAACACTAATAAAACCAGTTGTTCCAATCGTTTGTTTTGCATTCAGTCTAAAATCATTATATTCAAAATGGCAATGGGGATTATCACAATAACCTCTAATATTCCCATGTGCATCACTATCAACAATAATTTTACCAATTGGTCCGTCACCTTCAACCTTTAAAGTAATGGTTTCTTCAAGTTTTAGCATTGACCCCATCATTGCACCCATACTTAAAACACGTCCCATTGCATCTAGAGCACTTGGATAGTAATGAAGACGTTTTCCAATTTCATTTAAAGTATTGGTATTTGATACCGCATATATTCTTACTGATTTATTAAAGGCTAATGCTTTAATGATTTCATCATTCATAGTAAAAATCACCTCATTTATTAGTATATCACACTATTTGTAAAATTATTGATGAAATACTTTGTAAAATAAAGATTGGTGATGGTGATATAATTGACAAACAAATAAATAATAATTATAATAAGTAATAAGAAAATGAGGTAATAATATGAATGTTTATGAAGACTATGCAAATTATATTAGTGAATGTCAAGAATTGATTGAAGAAATGATTAAGCATAATAGTTCAGTATATTATGCAATTTCCGATGTATTAAAAGTGACCGATTATATATATCAGAAAAATGAAAAAAAAGAAATGATTGATGAAGATATGTTAGAGATTTTTGAAATAGGCTATGGATATCTTGCTAATGTACTTGGTGATTTAAAAACATATTATCTTGAATATTTCGATAAAAATATGGAAGTTTTTAATTATTATTCAGAGTTGATGTTATATTCTATATATATAGAAGATTATAAAAGTCATCTAAATGTTCAAGATTTAATCAATGATGATATTGAAAAAAGTTTAACTGATTTAATTTATAAAATTGATGGTATTTTAGTCAATAAGAAACCATATAATCAAAGCTTTATATCTGATATTGAGGCAAAAATTGATGAAAATAAACCTCAAAATGATAACTATAAACCAGTTTATAATGTCTTTAGATTAATTGTTGAAGAACTAAATTTAGAATAAATAATAGAATATAAATAGATTAAGGAGAATTTATGCTTTATTTATCCAAATTTACTTTTCCTAGCTATGATGAAGAATATAATTTTAGACTTAGCATTAAGCGAACTTGTTATGATACCATTTATCCTTTTTTTGTTTTATCTAATCATGAGTTAAAAACACTAGAATTTGAACCTATTACAATTCTTTATGGTGGCAATGGTAGTGGTAAAACAACCGCTTTGAATATTATTGCAGAAACTCTTAAGTTGAAGCGTGATACAATTTATAATAGTTCAAGTTTTTTTGAAGATTATACTAAAATGTGTAATTTTGAAATTAGAAAAAAACCAACTATGAATAGTCGTATTATTACTAGTGATGACGTTTTTGATTATATGCTTAATATTAGAACTTTGAATCAAGGAATTGATCAAAAAAGAGAAAATTTATTTGAAGATTATTTAAATACAAAATATTCAGAGTTTAAATTTCAATCTTTAGAAGATTATGAACAACTAAAAAAAGTTTGTGAAACTAGAAGCAAAACCCAGTCAAAATATGTAAGAAATCATTTAAATAACAATATTAGAACGTATTCAAATGGTGAAAGTGCCTACCAATATTTTACAGAAAAAATTCTAGATGGTGGTCTTTATTTATTAGATGAACCAGAAAATAGCCTATCACCTCAAAAACAATTAGAGTTACTTCAGTTTTTAGAAGATTCTGTTCGCTTTTATGATTGCCAGTTTATTATTGCAACCCATTCACCATTTATCTTATCACTAAAAGGAGCAAGAGTTTATGACATGGATGCAGAAGTTGTTGATATTAAACGTTGGACAGAACTTAAAAATGTAAGAGAGTATTATCATTTTTTTAAACAATATGAAGATGAATTTAAAAAATAAAAACAGATTATATATGCTTTGGCAAAATAATCTGTTTTTTATATTATAATTTATTTGGATCAAATACAATTCCTGTATCATCCTGATTATACATGATTCCATTTGTGTAACAGTAACTATTACTATCTTCAAAATTTTTAAAAGAAACCTTTACTGAAGATTTTAAATCAATATGTCTTGCTACTTCTAAAAAATCATATACTTTACTTTTGGGAAGTAATTTTCCTTGACCATGTCCTAAAAGAATATAGTTAAAATCTAATTTTAGAATTCTTTCTAGCATTGTAATATATGTAGAAACTGTAGTTGATTCATCTAGGAATAACCATACAAATGGACATGTTGCATCGGCTACAACTAAAATTTTATCTTCTTTTAAATAAAAACCCGTACTACCTTTTGTGTGTCCTTCCATAGGGATAGTTAACACAAGAATGTGTCCTAAATCAAATTCTTGATTAGGTTTTAAAGGAATAAGATTTCCTTCTCTTTGCTTTAAAAAATTTTCTTGTTTAAATGTATCATCAATTAAATTTAAATTAATAGCAGTATTAATTTCATTTTGTCGCCATAATTTACTATTATGTTTCATACATAAATTCATATCTTTTTCATCTATATAAACTTGGTCAAATAAATAATTGCCTCCTGTATGATCCATATGACCATGACTTGCTACTACTATTAAAGGAAGACTAGTAATATGAGATATATATTCTTTCAAATTATAAAGACCATATCCAGTATCTATTAACAAAGCTTTGTCTTTGCCAATTATAAGAGTTGTTAAAACTCCCATTGCATCTTTAATTTGATATATATGATCATTTATTTTAAAGGTTGTAAAATAATTATTCATAAAATCACCTCAAGTAGTATTATAATATATTTTTATTAAAATGTGCATTTAAAAGAATTTATTTTGATTTATATATAAATTATTCTTTTATAAAAATTTATTTAAATGGAAATTATATTCTAATAGTATTGCTATTTTAAGACAGAATTTTCTTTTTTATTTACTTATTTGTCATATTAACGATTATTAAAAAACCTTACTTTTAGAAAAGCAAGGTTTTATATATAATATTAACTATTGCTTATTACGCATATGTGGGAAAAGAAGAACATCACGAATTGTATCTGTACCAGTAAGAAGCATAACAAGACGATCAATACCAATACCAATACCTCCTGTTGGTGGCATTCCATATTCTAAAGCTTCAATAAAGTCATTGTCCATATCATTTGCTTCATCATTTCCTAGTTCACGTTCTTTTAATTGGTTTAGGAATCGTTCTTTTTGATCAATTGGATCATTTAATTCTGTATAGGCATTTCCATATTCTTTACCATTGATGAATAATTCAAAACGATCTGTAAATCTTGGATTCTCTTTATTCTTTTTAGTGAGTGGACTAATTTCAATTGGATGACCATATAAAATAGTTGGTTGAATTAAAGTTTTTTCAACATATTCTTCAAAAAATAAATTAATAATATGACCAACTGTTTGTTCATGTTTTGGAACTTCAATGTTATGTTCTTTAGCAAGACGCATAGCCTCATCAATATCAGTTATTTGCCAGAAATCAATTCCAGTTTGTTCTTTAATAGCATCTACCATATGAAGTCTTTTAAAAGGTGCTTTTAAAGAGATTTCTTTATCGCAATAAGTAATTTCTGTTGTACCAAGAAGATTCGTTGCGAGGGTACTAAATAATTCTTCTACAAGCTTCATCATATCAGATAAATCGCCATATGCTTGATAAATTTCTACAGTTGTAAATTCGGGATTATGAGTCGCATCCATTCCTTCATTTCTAAAAAGTCTACCAATTTCATAAACTTTTTCCATACCACCAATAATTAGACGTTTTAAATGAAGTTCAGTGGCAATTCTTAAGTAAAAATCCATATCAAGGGCATTATGATGCGTAACAAAAGGGCGAGCTGCTGCTCCACCTAATATGGGATTTAAAACGGGTGTTTCTACTTCAACAAAATCTAAAGAGTCAAGATAATGTTGAATACCGCGAATAATTTTTGGTCTAGCAAAAGCAATTCTTCTTGCTTCATCATTCATAATTAAATCAAGATATCTTTTACGACGAGCTTCTTCTTTATCTTGCAGTCCATGAAATTTTTCAGGAAGTGGTCTTAAGGCTTTGGTAAGATGAGTATATATAAAAGCTCTCACACTTAGTTCACCAGTTTGAGTTTTCATCACTTCGCCTTCAATGCCAACAATATCACCAATGTCTGCAACCTTAAATAATTCATATTGTTCATCACCTAAAGTATCATATCTTAAGAAAATTTGTAATTGTCCATAGCGGTCTTGAATATGCATAAAACCAATTTTACCTTGACGGCGTTTAGTCATAATTCGTCCAGCAAGTTTTACTTGGATATGCATTTGTTCTAATTCTTCTTTAGTGTGATTCAAATATGCATTTTTAATAGATTGAGTCGAAGCTGTTCTTTCAAAGCGTTGTCCAAAGGGATCAATTCCTTTATCTATTAATTCTTGCATTTTATTACGACGCACAATTTCTTGTTCTGTCAAACGAGTATCTTCCATAAGGTTCCTCCAATAATTATTATACATATATTTATTATATCATATTTTTTTAAAATAAGTAAAAATTTACTACTAATTTATTCATTATTCGCATATATAATAACATACAGGGGGAAAGATAATATGAATAATGATATAACAAGTCAAGTAACGGGTCAAAATATAGTTTTAAAAGATCGGAAAAGATTAGAGATTTCAGGAATTAAAAAAATTGAAAGTTTGAATAATGAAGAGTTTTTAATTGATACAAAACTTGGAATGCTGTTTGTTAAAGGCAAGGAATTAGAAATGCAACAGCTTGATGTGGACAATGGGAATCTTTGGATTAGTGGAACTATTAATTTAATTCAATATATTGAAGCGACAAAAAAAGAAAAGACAGGTTTTTTTGGTAAAGTATTTAAATAATGTACACAATTAAAGAAGAGTTATATATCCTTCTTTATTTAGTGGCTTTTGGAATATATCTTTTTTCAACATTAGATATTGTTACTATTATTTGTAAAAAATTTAAAAAGAAAGCAATAAAAATAATTGTTCAGGTAACTTTTTGGCTTTTACAAATATATATATCATTTGTTTTTAGTTATAAATTAATGAGTGGATATGTATCTATATATTTTATTGCCTTTGTTTATAGTGGTTATTTTATTTATGAAAAATTATTAAAAAGGTATTTTAGAAAGGTAATTCATACTATTTTTTTAGTATTAAAAAGAGTACTCATAATAAAGTTAATAAAGCCACTTATTTATTCTAAAAAATTAGCCACTTTTTTTAAGAAGTTTTTAAAAAGAGAAAAAAGGATTATTAAAAAACAACTCTTCACAAAGCCATTAAATGAAGAAGAGGAAAATAATTTATCATAATAGTTTACAATTACTAAAAAATGTAGTATAATACTCTAGCAATGTCTTTTAAACATTGTTAGAGTAGGGAGGGTAGCGAAGTGGCTAAACGCGGCGGACTGTAAATCCGCTCTCTCCGAGTTCGATGGTTCGAATCCGTCCCCTCCCACCATTTTTAATCATAGGGCTATAGCCAAGCGGTAAGGCAACGGACTTTGACTCCGTCATTCGATAGTTCGAATCTATCTAGCCCTACCATATTATAATTTTATAGTAAAATGAAATTAAGAACGTAATCGTATGATTGAAATGATAAAATAAACGTAGACACAAAAGAAACGTGTCTGCGTTTTTATTATG
>OGPK01002062.1_pt1 | contig 13823 bp, 10 predicted proteins | sample 1552921 | NCBI WGS metagenome assembly OGPK01 (sample SAMEA2580264, study PRJEB22360) | human gut metagenome | biome: human gut; feature: human-associated habitat; material: faeces | place: Denmark | collected 2008/2010 | reverse complement strand
GCGGAGGCTCGTTTCTTTTTAGACTCTTGAGGTCATCACTTCGCTCAAAGACTCAATACGTTTAAGGCTTGAGGCATGACCGATATATCGTATTCGTAGGCAGGTATTGGCTCACCGTCGATCTGGGCAGGGACGATGTCGGAGAATACCAACTTTATCTTGCTGCCTTTTTTGAAGTGGATATGCTTATCTGTAAGGTGTTTACCATCTTTTGCGCGCATGAACAGGCGGGCTGCTTCGAACTTGGAAAGGGGTGGGGTTGCATAGCAAATATCGAAGAGCCCATCGGACAGGTTTGCCTGGGGACAAATGTCGAATCCGCCGCCATAAGTTTGTCCGTTCTGTACAGCAAATGTATAGAATTCAAGATCAGGAAGCTCTGTATCATCGATCGTAACGTGCGCTTTGATCGCATGCAAGTGATTCTTGATCTGATTTAAGCCACTCTCAAGATATAAAATCGTTCCAGTCTTATTGGTCAAGTGACGTCGTTGCATTGTCTCGAGCGCGATCGCAGCATCGATGCCAAACGAGAGCGTCTCTGCGAAATACGAATTGTTCACCTTGCCGATATCGATTGTTTTCTCATGAAGCTTCAAAAGATCTTTGAGCGCTTTGAGTGGATCAAGTGGCAAATTAAGGCTACGCGCAAAATCATTTCCCTGACCCGCAGGTAGCACACCAAGCTTTGGGCGTTTATCAGCCTCAAGCTGCATAAGTCCATTCACTGTCTCATGAACAACGCCGTCTCCACCAAGCACGAAGACGGTATCGAAATGATCGCCGAGTTCATGAGCAATGATGACCGCATCAAGTGGATAAGTTGTTTCGATGATCTCGTAATAGTGCCCTTGCAGGGTATTAGTGGCCTCGCTTAAAAGCTCGGAGACCTCTCGAAGTGCTTTGCGCGCCCTGCCGCTTTGTGCGGTTGGATTAACGATCAAAAGCGTATTTCCAAACATTAGAGCTCCTCTCAACGCGCTGTCTCTTATGGCTCGTTGCTGAGCTGAACAAGATCTAAGTGCTACGTTACAATTCATATTAGTGAGAGGTCAGTTGTATTCTCTTGCGATCCTTCATCGGTAACTGAACTGATACGGAGCATTACATGGGCATCCATACTGATAACACAAAGAAGAGCGGATTTGATGCACTCGAAACACTTGGGCAGATCGATCCAGATCGAGCAACGTATTTTAATTACGAAACAGCAGATGGAATCCCTGTTGCACAATTGATTCGCTATCCCGAAGTCGACTTCGATACCACTTTTCTTCTCAAGGAAGATGAGCCGAAGATTCTTCACAGCAGTTTTTGCGTCGATAATTTCTACTTTGCTGATCGCATTGATGAGTTTGCGGTGATAGAGCCTGATAATCGGGTATTGTTCATAGATGTAGGACTCTACGATCTGTGCGGCGTTGATTTTCTTGATGGTGCGCTTAAGCAAGCGAATGTTGCGTGGAGCGATGCTGAGGTATTCCTTACGCATGCTCACGACGATCATGATGGCAACGTGCGCTACTGCCTCGACAAGGGAGCTCGTCGCATCTACGTGGGCGATCTTGTGGATTATAACGAGACGATGGTCGATGATTATCTTACGATGAGCGGCCTTGCACGACTAAACAATGACGATCTCCGCTTCTATGTCGAGCGTCTCTTAAAGCGCGACAGTATCTTTGATGGATACGAAGACCGCATCCGAACAGTAAAGAACGGGGATGCGATAGAAATAGGAAAACGACGCTTTGAAGTGCTCGAAACGCCAGGTCATACTCCAGAGCATATTTCGTTGCTTGAACGCGAGGAAGGCATATTGTTCGCAGGCGACCACATCTTAGATACAGCACCGGGCCTCATGTCGTATTTTATTGATCTTCATCTATTAAAACGTTTCCTGGAAAGCTTCGATTATCTTAAAGCTCTTAATCTTAAGAAGATATATATGTGCCATCATGATCAACTCATCGGCACCGATCAGATCAATATGTTTCTTACTAAAATCGTCGAGAGCTATGATCGTCCGGTCAATAAGATGTTCGACTTGGTGGAAGAAGATCCACTTACGATCGAACAGCTTGCACGAAAGTACTATTCTTATCTACCGAGCTGGATCGACCAGCCTCTTATCTTACTCACACGCCGTGTCTCGATCGCTTTCAGCTACCTTGAATACCTCTACGATCTTGGCAAAGTGAATAGGCGTGTTGCTTGCGATGGCGCATTGGAATACTGGCGTGTGTGACACTCTTTTCCAATCAATCTCAAAAAGAAAAGGCTGGGGGAGACCAGCCTAGGAATTCATGGTGGATCGTCGGGGACTCGAACCCCGGACCTTGGGATTAAGAGTCCCCTGCTCTACCAACTAAGCTAACGATCCAAGTATGTTCGCATTTCAGCGCTTTGCTATTTTAGGCTATCGACTGATGTCGTGCAAGTAAAAATACCATCGGCTGAACTCAAAAGCGCGCTGGGGTGGATGAAGGGACTTGAACCCTCGATCTCCAGAGCCACAATCTGGCGCCTTAGCCAACTAGGCCACACCCACCATATGCGCAGAAAGTATTATAGAGAAAAATGTCGAGCTTGCAAGTTGAACTGAAAAAACATGTGATTCTTGCGCAGCGAACGGGCTAAAGGGTGGCTCACAGGCTTGTTTCGTTACTATAGAAAGAGAGAGAAAGCGAGCTGAAAGGGAAATGACTTGGCAACATTCGAGTTAATACTGTTGCTTGCTGTTGCAGTACTTCTCTCTTCGATTCTCGATCAAATCGTCCCTAAAGTCTCCCTACCGCTCATCCAGATCGGTCTCGGCGTTGTTATCGCAGCGTTAGCGGTAGCTCCGATCGAGATCAATGTTGAACCAGAGCTCTTTCTTATCCTTTTCATTGCTCCACTACTCTTTAGTGACGCGAAAGAATCAAATAAGAAGAACCTTTGGGACAACAAAGTAACGATACTGTCGTTTGCGATCGGGCTCGTTCTCGTCATCACCCTTTGTGTTGGCTTTACTGTTCACTGGCTTATCCCTTCTATTCCTCTTGCTGCTGCTTTTGCGCTTGGTGCAGCCCTCGGACCTACTGATGCGGTTGCGGTACAATCGCTGAGCAAAGAGGCTCAGCTCGGAAAGCGCGAGGGAGCGATCTTGCAAGGCGAGGCCTTGCTCAATGATGCTTCTGGTGTTGTTTCCTTTCAGTTCGCTATAGCCGCTGCTGTCACGGGTGCCTTCTCGCTCGCTGATGCCACAACAACATTCTTCGTCAGCTTCCTGGGAGGGATTGCTTTTGGCATCCTTCTTGCTGCGATCTTTCTGTTCATCTCCTCAAAAGTGCGCGATCTAGGACTTGATAGCACCACCTTCCATGTGCTTTTTGAGGTCTCCATGCCCTTCGTTACATTTCTTATCTCCGAGATCATCCACGTCAGTGGCATCCTTGCAGTGGTTGCTTGCGGTATCGTATGGTCAATGTATAACACACGCAAGATCTCTCCCTATCGCTCAAGCCTCAACATCGCGCTTTCAAGTGTTTGGAAAGTGATCGGCTTCACGTTAAACGGTATTGTTTTTGTGCTTTTGGGTATGCAGCTACCTATGGCAACGCAATCAACATGGAACGATGTTTACATCAATAATTTCGCACTTATCGGATATGTGATAATCATCACCTTGCTCATCGTTATATTACGTTGGATCTGGGCGCTGATCATGTTGCTTATTACACGAAATCCTGAGACGAATAAGCGCGATCACATCAATAAACGAACCGTTCTCAATGCTTTGGTTACCACAGTTGGTGGTCCGAAAGGCGCTATCACGCTCTCGATCATCTTCTCGATGCCTTTCCTGCTCTCTGACGGATCAGTCTTTCCACAAAGATCGCTTATTATTTTCTTGGCTTCTGGTGTCATCTTATGCACATTGCTCCTTGCAAATTTCGCTCTTCCTATCCTGGCACCGAAGAATATTGAGGAAGACGAAAAAGAGAATGAGAAATACGTGCTTACACGTATTGAGATCCTTCGAACGGTCATCGAACGGTTGCTCGTTGACACTACGCCTGAAAACGATAATGCGACTAAGATCGTCGTCTCTTCTTACAATAACCGCATCGCTTCGATACGAGATTCGGTTGATCTCGAGCATCCATCTTCGGTACAATTGCGCATTCAGGTCATCAACCATCAAGCCAATACGCTCATCGAGGCTATTGAACAGCATAAGGTCGATGCCTATGAAGGCTTTGCGTATCTGCGATCGCTGCTTCATCAAAAGAATCTGCTCACGCATACCAAGCAGCGTTTCATATCGTTTCAAATGTTGCTTATGAGCATTGTTCGTTTCTTTCGACAGTTGCGCTCAAGGATGATCGGGTTCTTGCGTTATGAAGACAAAGAGGAAAGCCTTGCTCAGAAGAATATCCGTATCATATGCGAACAAGAAGCGATCACTTACCTTCACTCACTCGTCGATGATCCTCGCTATCCTAGTGAAGTAGTAGCTAAACTGCTCATAGCTCATGAACGTATGCTCACTGTGCTCGATTCACAAGTTGGACCTGCAGAACGCGCGGTCAAGCAGGCAACGACCGATGTTGATTCGATCCAGCGTCTCGGTCTTCAGATCGAGTCGGAAGTCATTGCGGATTATTACGCTTCGGGAAATCTCACGCGTCAGCAGGCAAAAGAGATGCGCGATAATGTTTCGCTCATGATGATCGACCTAGACGATCACATCTAAGTACTTTGATTTTTTTTCGAACAGGGATCTCATGGAAAACCCAAGGCTTGAAGAAATAAAACAACAACTTGCATCCGTTCCGACATTGCCAGGTTGCTACCTTTGGAAGGATAAGGATGGCACGGTCATCTATGTGGGAAAAGCAAAACAGCTTCGTGCGCGCATGCGACAATACGTCAATTATCAGGACTCGCGCGAGAAGATCCCGCTTCTGGTGTCCCAGATCGACTCCTTCGAGTACATCGTTGTCGAAAATGAGCATGAAAGCCTCATACTCGAAAAGAATCTGATCAAACAATACTCACCTTATTTCAACGCAGACTTCAAGGACGATAAGAGTTATCCCTTCATAGCACTCACCGAGGGTGATGTATTTCCAGCTATAAAATATACACGTGAGACCCATAAGCCAAAAACGCGCTACTTTGGTCCGTATACAGATAGTCGCGCAGCGCGAGAACTCGTTGACATCGCTCGGCGCATCGTTCCAATATGTGCTTCATCATGTGCAGATTGGCGACGATTGAACCGAAGGCTTCAATCGTGCGCCTACGAAGATCTTGAATTAGTCGAGCGCCCTTGCTTTGATGCGCATGTAGGGCTTGGTCCAGGTGCCTGTTGCGGGGCTATCGATCCTCAATCCTATCGCGAACTGGTCAAACGAGTGAGCCGTTTTCTATCGGGTCATCATAAGGAATTTCTTGATGAGCTTGAAGATGATCTTGAACGTGCAATAGAAGAATTGAATTTCGAGCATGCTGCCCGCATCAAGAACCGTATCGATACCATCAATTCGCTTGAGAGCAAACAGCATGTCGTTTCATCGCTCAATCTCAATTCGGACGTTATTGGTGTCTATCGCGAAGAGACTATCGCTGGTATCTCTCTTTTGAATGTGCGCAATGGCAAGATCGTCAATACAAATGAATTCATCTTCAATAAAGGCAAAGATGTTCCCTTCGAGGATCTCTCGCGTATGTTCCTTTTGCGTTACTACGATCAGACTGTATCGATTCCGCACGAGATCATCATGGAAGACATCCCTGAAGACGCCTCTGTCATCCAATCTTGGCTTACTGAAAAGCTCGCAAGTCCTCATGGCGCAAAGGTTACGTGCGTCATACCAAAGAGGGGAGAGCGTCAAGCGCTGCTTCAGATGGCGAATACCAATGCTCGTCATGTTCTTATGCGCTATAAAGCGCGCAGCAATTACGACGATGAACGCATCAATGCCGCTTTGCTCCAACTTGAAAGCGCCCTTGCACTTGATAGAGCGCCGCTTCGTATCGAATGCTTCGATATCTCAACTATTCATGGAAAGCATTCGGTTGCATCGATGGTAGTCTTTGTGAATGGTAAGCCTGACAAGAGTCAATATCGACGCTTTAAGATCAGACTTGAGACAGAGGAAGCGAATGATTTTGCGATGATGAGCGAAGTCTTCGATCGTCGTTACAATCCAGAGAAGATGCAAGATTCTCGATTTGCGCAAAAACCTGATCTTATCATTGTTGATGGTGGAAAACCGCAGTTGAGAGCCGCTCTAGAACAATTGAAGGAACTTGGCGCTGATGATATTCCAGTTGCTGGTCTTGCAAAGCGCGATGAGGAGCTCTTTGTCCCGTGGCAAGAAACAGGCCCTATCGTACTGCCGAGTGGATCACCCAGTCTCTATCTGGTCAAACAGGTTCGCGATGAAGCTCATCGATTTGCGATCACCTTCCATCGTGAACTACGTCGCAAAGCCATGACCACCTCGATCATTGATGAAGTACCTGGCATCGGGGAAAAGCGTAAGAAACAGCTCTTGAAGCATTTTGGTTCGTTTGCAGCGTTGAAAGCAGCAAGTCTCGACGACCTTAAAGCTGCTAAAATTGTTCCAGAAACCGTCGCAGAAGCTCTCTATGAGCTCTTGCGTCACTATTATCCAAAAGAGCAAGATCAAGAACAACCAGTGGATAAAGGTGATCTTCATGGCTGATCAAACCGAAAAGACCGGGGTTGATATTGCTACCTCAATCGACAGTGAACCTAATGTTGTTATCATCACAGGCATGAGTGGAGCCGGTCGCACCGAAGCAGTTCACACATTCGAAGACCTTGGTTATTTCTGTATCGACAACCTTCCGCCCGAGCTCATTATGGGTATTGTGAGCCTTGCGAGCATTCCTGGTCAAAGCGATGGACCACGTAAGCTCGCTATCGCCTGTCCGATCCGTAGTCAGCAGTATTACGATCAGCTTGTAAAAGAGCTCGCAAATCTTGATGCTGCAGGCATCAGCTATCGTATCGTGTTTCTCGATGCCACTGATGACACGCTCATTGCGCGCTATAAAGCCACGCGCCGTCTTCATCCGCTCTGTATGGATAACAACCTTTCTATTGCACAAGCGGTTGCGCGCGAACGAGAACTTAATAAGGATCTCACGAAGCTTGCACACTCCTACATCGATACCTCAAAGATAACCGTAAAAGTTTTGCGCGAACGTCTTCGCGAGCTTTATTCAAAAGAGACGAAGCGTGAAGGCCTGAATGTTGTTGTCTATTCTTTTGGTTTCAAACATGGCGCACCAGTCGATGCAGATATTGTCATCGATGTGCGTTTCTTGCCAAACCCCTTCTATATCCCTGAACTTCGTGCACTTACGGGTCTTGATGAGCCTGTACGCGATTTTGTCTTATGCAATAGTGAGACCGAATCCTTCCTTGCTGCATGGAACAATCTGCTCGATTGTGTCATGCCAGGTTATGTCGCAGAAGGCAAACATCACCTTGCTATCGCAGTTGGCTGTACGGGCGGTCAACACCGTAGTGTGGTTCTTGCAGAGCAAACCGCAAAGATGCTCAAGGATGAAGATTACAATGTCACGGTCTATCATCGCGATATCACGCTTGCTGATACAGAGAAAGCAGCGACCAAATGAACGGGGAGGCGTTCATTCAAGAACCGACGCTCACGACAACATTTCAGGCGATCGAGAAAACGAGCAGCTTTCCAGCTGAATATCAAAACCTAAGAGCAGTGGTCATTGGTGGAGGTACAGGTGCTCCTGTATCGATCCGCACATTACTTAGCATGGGGATTCAGACTTCAGCTGTGGTCGCAATGGCAGATGATGGCGGGTCGACTGGCATATTGCGAGCCGAGGCGAAGGTCACACCTCCAGGAGACATTCGCAAATGCCTCGCTGCTTTTGCTGAAGATCCTGATGATCCTTTCACGAAAGCATTCAAATATCGTTTCGAGTTCGCACGCAATCATACGCTTGGCAATCTCATGCTCTCAGCGCTCGAGGAGGCAACAGGCTCGTTTCCAGAAGCGGTTAAGATCTGTGGCAAGATGCTCGGCGCACGAGGCCATGTCTATCCCTCGACGCTCAATAATGTTGTTTTGAATGCGCGAACACTTGATGGTCGTATTCTTCATGGTCAGGCGACTGCGTGTAAATCTGATACCGCTCTCGAAGAAGTGTGGCTTGAATCAGCTGGTCAGCCGATGCCTTATATCGATGCGATCCGTGCGATCTACGATGCTGATTTCATTGTACTCGGACCTGGTTCGCTCTTTACATCGATAATTCCGAATCTGCTCGTTCCTGGCATCCCTGAAGCGATCGAACGCTCGAAGGCTAAGACTATTTTCGTCTGCAGTCTCGCCGATCAGCAAGGAGAGACATGGGGACTCTCAGCAATCGAGCACATCGATGCACTACGCAGGCATGGTATTGCTTACAATCTCGATTATGTGCTTATCCATAGCACCGAAAAGATCACACCACGAGGAGCACTTCAAGACAGCTTCGAAGCTATCGCTGGTCCAGGCGCGCTTGAATCTGCTCATCGCGAAAATAAACAGGGAAAGCCCCTTTCCGCCAATATTCGTACGGTCGATATCACCTATGAAGATATCCAACGGATCCAGCAAGACAAAACAGTCGTGCTGATTCGCAATATGGTCGATCCACAGCGTCCTACCTGGCATGATCCACGTGCGCTCGCGCACGCTTTTTCGGATGTGATCCGCATGAGCAAGGGAGCTTGAATCGTATGTCATTCACGACTGAGGTCAAAGAAGAGCTCTCACGAATCGCACCCACCTGTTCACACTGTGAAAATGCTACGCTTGCTGCATTGATCCGTATCGAAGGTACTCTGCTGATGAAAGGGCAGGGAAGATACGCACTCGAGATCGCGACTGATTCGCCTGTGGTCGCACGTTTTATCATTAAAGCGCTTCATGAGAGCTACCATCTTGCAACAGATCTGACAATGCGCAGAAGCGTGCTCCATAAAACACCGAATTGGCTTATCGAAGTACCTATGCAACCAGGATTGAACGATGCTCTTGTCAGCCTTGGTATCTTGGGCCAAGAAGGAATCAATCAAGGCATCGATCCGAACCTTATTCGCAAGCAATGCTGTGTCGCCGCGTATTTACGAGGAGTATTCCTTGGTAGTGGGTTCATATCAAATCCACGCGGTGATTTTCATTTCGAGCTCAAGGTCGAGACTCAAGCGACCGCAGATGCGATCGTTGGTTTACTTGCTGAGAGGGGCATAAAGGCAAAAGCGATTCAAAGAAGGAATAGTTTTCTCATCTACATTAAGAGCGGTACAGCTATCTCGTCATTTCTTGCCCTTGTTGGCGCACATCAAAGCGCACTCAAGATGGAAAACGAACGTGTTGTGAAAAGCGTACGCAACGACGTGAACCGTCGCGTGAACGCCGAGATGGCCAATCAAGCGAAGGCCTCGGCGGCATCGGTTGATCAGATCGTCACGATCCGCTACGTGCTCGATCATCGTGATATCTCCTCACTTCCACAAGCACTCCAAGATTACATCAAACTGCGAATCGCGTATCCAGACGCAACGCTCAAAGAGCTTGGCGAAGCTGCTGATCCACCGCTTTCAAAATCAGCCATTAATCACCGTGTTCGCAGGCTCGATCAGATCGCCCAAGAGATCGCCCGAGGCGAGCACCGTTGATACCAGCTTTTAAAGGTGGTCAATATTGCGCTTCTGGGTGGTTTTCTCTTCTCAATTAGACCTCATAACGCGCGAAAACGCCTGCTTCTGATATAGTGGTTAGCGTCAGATCATCGATCATGTTTGGCGTTTGACGCCTGCATGCAAAAGTATGTTGATAGGGCTCATGAGATATCGTGGGCCAATGAAAGGGGAACCTATGACAACCAAGGTTGGTATTAATGGATTCGGCCGCATCGGCCGCCTCGTGTTCCGTGCTATGGAAAACGATCCCGAGCTTGAAGTCGTCGCAATCAATGACCTGGGCGATATCCCTACGATGGCTCATCTTTTGAAGTACGACTCTATTCACGGTCGTGTCTTTGAAGAGGTTGTCGCAAAAGCTGAAGGCTTTGAAGTGAATGGCCGTTTGGTCAAGGTTCTCTCAGAGCGTGATCCCAAGGATCTTCCATGGGGCGAACTCGGTGTTGATGTTGTTGTAGAATCAACTGGTCTTTTTACTGATGCTGATAAAGCGCGTGCTCATCTTGACGCAGGAGCTAAGAAGGTAATCATCTCTGCACCAGCGAAAAACGAAGACATCACTATCGTCATGGGCGTCAATGACGATAAGTACAATCCAGCAACCGACAACATCATCTCGAATGCGTCGTGCACTACTAACTGCCTCGCACCGATGGCGAAGGTCCTACTTGACAATTTCGGTATCAAACGTGGCTTCATGAACACCATTCATTCCTATACAAATGACCAGAAGATCCTCGATCTTCCACACAAAGACCTGCGCCGCGCTCGCGCTGCTGCGCTCTCTATGATCCCAACCACTACTGGTGCTGCTCGCGCTGTTTCACTCGTTTTGCCTGAGCTCAAAGGTAAGCTCGATGGTTTTGCTACTCGCGTTCCTACTCCTGATGGCTCTATGGTTGATCTAACGGTCGAACTTGAGAAGAACGTTTCGATTGACGAGATCAATGCTGCGATGAAAGCTGCTGCTGAAGGCCCGATGAAGGGTATCCTTGAGTATATCGACGAACCTATCGTCTCGAGCGATATCATCGGAGACAGCAACTCTTCGCTCTTCGACAGCGCTCTGACCATGGTGCTGGGTGGTGAAGGCAACTTCGTCAAGTGCATCTCTTGGTACGATAACGAATGGGGTTATTCGAACCGCGTAAAGGATCTAGCAAAAATCCTGCTTCCATAAGTTCGACAATTGCTTAACACAACAAAGGAGAGCGTTCCAAGCGATGCTCTCCTTTATTTTTGAAAGGACTATTATGAGCGATATCAAGCTTTACACTGATGCTGATGTGGCGGGCAAGCGTGTGCTCGTACGTGTTGATTTCAACGTTCCACTCGAAGATGGCAAAGTAACTGATGATACGCGCATTCGAGCAGCACTCCCTACGATCGAATATCTACTCGATCACGAAGCTCGTGTAATCTTGGTGAGCCACCTTGGTCGTCCAGAGGGAACAGGCTACGAAGCAGAGTTCTCGCTCGCTCCCGTCGCAGCATACCTACAAGAGCTTATTGGAAAGCCAGTAGCTTTTGCTACTGATACTATCGGAGAGTCTGCAAAACAGACTGCTGCTTCGCTCGATAATGGACAGATCGCACTGCTTGAGAACGTGCGTTTTGATAAACGCGAGAAGAAGAACGATCCTGAATTCGCACGTGAGCTGGCCTCTCTCGCTGATATTTATATCAACGATGCCTTTGGCGCTGCCCATCGTGCGCATGCTTCTACCGCTGGTGTGGCTGAATTCCTCCCTTCATATGCTGGGGCGCTCATGGCAAACGAGGTAGAAACGCTCACGTCTATGCTCGAAGACCCCAAGCGTCCTTTTGTTGCGATCCTTGGCGGATCGAAGGTCTCTGACAAGGTCAAGGTCATCGATGCGCTCATCGATAAATGCGACAAGCTTATCATTGGCGGTGGGATGTGCTTCACTTTCTTAAAAGCACAAGGGTACTCAACAGGTACGTCGCTCATGGAGGAAGACTGGGTCGAACGTGCAGGAGCTATGCTTAAGAAAGCCAAGGATAAAGGGGTAGATCTGCTCCTTCCTCTCGATGTTGTCTGTGCCGACGAATTCGCAAATGATGCAAACAAAAAGGTTTGCACAGTCGAAGATATTCCTGAAAATATGATGGGGCTCGATATTGGTCCTGCTACTGCGATCATCTATTGCGAGGCTATCGCGGATGCTTCGAGTGTCTTCTGGAATGGCCCGATGGGTGTCTTTGAGATGCCTTCGTTCGAAGGCGGCACACGTGCAGTCGCTGAGGCGGTCGCTGGCAATACACAAGCAGATACCATCATCGGTGGTGGCGATAGCGTTGTGGCTGTCAATAAATTTGATCTTGCCGATAAGATGACTTTCATATCAACAGGCGGCGGTGCATCAATGGAGCTCGTTCAAGGAGAGCTTCTGCCAGGTGTAGAAGCGTTGAAATAAGGGGGATAATATGCGTAAGTACCTTATGGCAGGTAACTGGAAGATGAACAAGACCATTCCAGAAGCTGTCGCACTCTCGCAGCAACTGTGCAATTATTACAATCGCGATTGGGATAAAGTCGATGTTGTGCTCTGTGTTCCTGCGATCGATATCAAGGCAGTTCATACCGTTCTCGACTTCGACAAGACCGATATCGAGCTTGGCGCCCAGAACGTTCATCAAGAACCTTCTGGTGCTTACACGGGCGAAATCTCTATTCCAATGATCAAGGAAGCAGGATGCACCTATTGCATCGTCGGTCATTCTGAACGTCGCGAATACTTTGCTGAGACCGACGAAACAGTCAATCTCAAAGTAAAAGCGCTCGTCATAAACGATGTCAATGCAATCGTATGCGTTGGCGAATCTCTCAATATTCGCGACAATGATCGCCATCTTGAGTTCGTTACAGCGCAAGTACGTGCTGCGCTCGCCGGACTTGATGCGGACGACTTGAGCAAGATTGTCATCGCCTATGAGCCGATCTGGGCAATTGGTACAGGTCGAACGGCAACCCCAGAACAAGCTGAAGAAGTCTGTGCCGCTATCCGCGCCACGCTTGCTGATGCCTTCAACGCCGATGCCGCTTGCGGCGTTCGCGTCTTATACGGTGGCTCAATGAACGTTGGCAATGTTGAATCATTGCTTTCTATGCCTAATATTGATGGTGGTCTTATTGGTGGTGCATCACTCGATGCTAATTCTTTCAAACAGCTTATCGAGGCTGCAGCACACGCTTCTGAGGAGTAATCCAGATGACTGGAGAAAAACGTGCCTTTACGCTTCCTGCGTGCTTGATCATCATGGATGGTTTTGGCCTTGCAGACCAAAGCGATGGTAACGCGATAGGCCTTGCAAATACGCCGAATCTTGATCGCCTGTTTGCAACATGTCCTCATATCGAGCTTGATGCATCCGGAAAACCTGTAGGCCTTCCGGATGGGCAGATGGGCAATTCTGAAGTAGGACATCTGAATATCGGTGCTGGTCGAACCATACACCAAGAGCTTTCACGTATCGATACTGCGTGCGCAGATGGCTCGCTTTTCGAGAATGCTGTTCTCGTTAAAACAATGGAGAGTGTTGCAAAGCAAAAGAGCACGCTTCATTTAATGGGTTTACTCTCCGATGGCGGAGTACATTCGAGCAATGAACATCTCTACGCATTGCTCGAGATGGCCAAACACCTACATGTCCATAAGATTCGCGTTCATTGTTTCATGGATGGCCGTGACGTTCCGCCCCGAAGTGGCGTGGAGTACCTTGAAGAGCTCGAAGATAAGATTAGATCAATCTTTGCAGATAGTTCAGATACTGATTGCGCGATCGGTGTTATCTGCGGCCGCTACTACGCGATGGACCGCGACAACCGCTGGGAGCGCGTGGCGAAAGCCTACGATATGCTCACCCTCGGCGAGGGCATCAGATGCGAAAATGCCGCCGACGCTCTGGAAGAGAGCTACAAAGAAGGCGTAACCGACGAGTTTGTTAAACCTACAAAGGTTTACGAAAACGGCAAGCCTTTAGGACTTTTGGAAAGGAGCGACAGCGTAATATGCTTCAACTTCCGCCCCGACCGCGCCCGCGAGAT
>OGPK01002046.1_pt1 | contig 13949 bp, 9 predicted proteins | sample 1552921 | NCBI WGS metagenome assembly OGPK01 (sample SAMEA2580264, study PRJEB22360) | human gut metagenome | biome: human gut; feature: human-associated habitat; material: faeces | place: Denmark | collected 2008/2010 | reverse complement strand
GAGACGCAAAGCTTTTCTACGCAATTACGGAAACCAAAAAACTCACTATGGAAACCCCTCCGAAATTATGGTAAAATAGTGAATAATAGGGTAGTTGCAATAACATACGAAGGAGAGAGTTTATTATGGTTATTAAGGTAATTTTGTTACTGGTATTTTTTGCCGTGATGCTTGGGATTGGATTTTATTCCAGAAAGCATGCGACAGATGTGAATGGTTTTGTGTTGGGAGGACGTTCGGTTGGTCCGTGGCTGACCGCATTTGCATATGGAACGTCTTATTTTTCAGCGGTTGTATTTGTCGGATATGCAGGACAGTTCGGTTACAAATACGGACTTGCTTCCACTTGGATTGGAATTGGCAATGCAGTGCTTGGTTCTCTGCTTGCATGGGGTGTATTGGGACGACGTACAAGAATTATGACAAAGCATTTGAAATCCATGACCATGCCGGATTTCTTTGGAAAACGTTATGGCAGTAAATCGCTTCGCGTTGCAGCGTCGATGATTGCCTTTATTTTCCTCATTCCGTATACCGCATCGGTGTATAATGGTCTTTCCTATTTGTTTGGTATGGCATTTGATATTGACTTCCGCATCTGTGTAGTCGTGATGGCGGTGCTGACCGGTGTATATGTTATTGTGGGCGGTTATATGGCGACTGCACTGAATGACTTGATTCAGGGAATTATTATGTTATTTGGTATTGTGGCAGTCATTGCGGCAGTGCTTTCCGGTCATGGCGGATTTTTGGCTGCAGTGAAGGAACTTGCGCATGTGCCAAGTGACGTAATGCCGGGAGCTTATGCATCTTTCTTTGGACCAGACCCATTGAATCTGCTTGGGGTTGTGATTTTAACTTCATTGGGTACGTGGGGCCTTCCACAGATGATTCAGAAATTTTATGCCATTAAAGATGAAAAAGCAGTACATACAGGAACTATTATTTCGACGTTGTTTGCCGTAGTTGTTTCCGGCGGCTGCTATTTCCTTGGTGGATTCAGCCAGATTTCCGGTGTGACAGAAGCAGCCGATGGCAGTGTGGCATATGATACTATTATACCGACGATGCTTTCAAGCCTGCCTGACATTCTGATTGGAATTGTCATTGTGCTTGTTTTGTCTGCATCCATGTCGACTTTGTCGAGCCTTGTGCTGACGTCAAGTTCCACACTCACACTTGATTTTATCAAACCATTGTTTGTAAAAGATATGAGTGAGAAAAAGCAGTTAATCTGGATGAGAATACTGCTTGCGTTCTTTATCATCATTTCCGTTGTGATTGCACTTGATCCGCCGGCATTTATTGCACAGCTTATGGGAATCAGCTGGGGTGCTCTGGCAGGAGCGTTTTTAGCACCATTTTTGTATGGACTGTACTGGAAGCGCGTGACAAAAGCGGCTGTCTGGGCAAGTTTTATTGCCGGAGTTGGAATTACGGTTTCTAACATGTTTATCAATTATATTGCATCACCGATTAACGCCGGAGCATTAGCAATGATTGCTGGTTTGATTGTTGTCCCGGTTGTTAGTGTAATAACGAAGAAACCGGACGAAGCAATTGTAGATGGAATTTTTAACTGCTTGGATGAAAAAGTTATGGTAGAGCAGAAAATGGCTTTGCCGGAAGAGGACGAAGAGTAAACGTATACAATGGAAATGAGGGGGTGTCGGATATGGCGCGAAAAAAAAGGAAAAGTCTAATTTTTACCATCATGCGAATGTCAGTAATTCCGATTGCAATTTTAGGAGTTGTCATGACATTTTACAGTCAGAATTCGGTTCATGAAGGTATGGTATTTGAGATTGAAAAGAGTTTGTCCGGTATCGCTCATAATCTGATTAGTATTTATAATGTGTTGGATGCGGGAGATTTTTCACAGAAAGACGATAGGGTTTATAAGGGGGAAACAGAAATTACATCGGATTACCGCGTTTTAGACGATATTAAAAATGATACCGGTGCGGATGTTACTGTATTTGTTGGTGATGAGAGATGTCTTACAACACTGGTTGATAAAAAAGGAAATCGTTTGGTTGGCTCTCACTTAGATAAAGAAGTTGCTTCACAAGTGATTGAAGACGGGGAAGAATATTTTTCCCAGAATGTTGACGTTATGGGAGTCAGATACTTTGGTTACTATGTGCCAATTCGCAATGATGAGAATGAAGTTGTAGGTGTTAGTTTTGCCGGAGAGTCGGCGGAGTCTGTGAATACTTCCATGAGATTTATGACGCAGGGGAATGTGATTATCTGCCTGTTTATCATAATTCTTGCCGGATTTATCTGCAATCTGTCGGCACAGAAAATGGTGGAGGCGATTCAGGCAATTAAGAGATTTCTTGGCAGAGTGTCGCATGGAGAATTTCATCATGAAATGCCGGAAAATGTTTTAAAGAGAGGCGACGAACTGGCGCAAATGGGCGAATATGCAGTGGCGGTCAGTGATTCATTGGAAGAAATGGTGTCACGTGATCCATTGACAAAACTTCTGAACCGGCGTGCGGCGCAGATTCAGATGGATTACCGTAGAGAAAACGATTGTTTTTCACTTGCGATTGCGGATATCGATTTTTTTAAGAGTGTCAATGACAGTTATGGTCATGAAAAAGGTGACGAAGTTCTAAAATATGTTGCCGGAGCACTACGGAAAGCAGTTGGTGAAGATGGTTTTTCCGCACGCTGGGGTGGCGAAGAATTTTTGATTGGTTTTGATGGAACAGTAAATGAGACGAGAAAAGTTTTGCAGGGATTTTTGGATGATGTGAAATCGAAAAAGTTTTCACATAACGGTATGGAATTCTCAATTTCTCTGACGATTGGTATTGTAACTTACTGTGAAGAAGAGAAAATGGAAGAAGCGATTAACCGTGCGGACGAACTTCTTTATTATGGAAAAGAGCATGGGCGAGACCAGATTGTAATGGAATCAAGGGAGGAGGAATCCTGATGCCGAAAGCGCCAAACCAGAAATACAAATTATTTTATATTTTGGAACTGCTGCGAAGTGAGAGTGACGAAAAACATCCGGTAACGATGCCGCAAATCATCTCGTATTTAAAGCAGAATGGTATTCATGCGGAAAGAAAAAGTGTTTATTCGGACATGGAAGCTTTGCAGATACTCGGGTACGATGTTGTATGTCAGAAAAACCCGGCGGGTTACTATCTGGGAAGCCGTGAGTTTGAATTGGCAGAGTTAAAACTTTTAGTTGATGCTGTGCAGGCGTCCAAATTTATTACGCAAAAACAAAGCAGAAATTTGATTGAGAAGTTGGAACATTTCACGAGCCGCCATGAGGCAAATCGGTTACAGCGTCAAGTTTGTGTCAATGACCGTGTGAAAACAGAAAATTTGTCTTCCCTTTATCTGATTGATGACATTCATCAGGCAATGCACGAAAATCAACCGGTTACTTTTGTTTACTGCGAATGGAATCAGAACAAGGAACTTGTGCCGCGGCACGGTGGCGAACGCTATCTTGTTTCTCCATGGATGCTTATGTGGGAAGACGAAAATTATTATCTGCTGGCGTATGACCACAAAGCAGAGATGATTAAATATTTCCGTGTAGATAAACTTCGACAGTTAAAGAGAGAAGAGGGAAAAAGAGAAGGGGAAACAGCATATCAAAAACTGGATGTCACGGATTTTTCAAAAAAAACGTTTGGAATGTTTGCCGGGGAGAAAAAAAGGCTTCAGCTTGTTTTTGATAATTCGCTGATTGGCGTTGCAATTGACCGTTTTGGAAAGGAAATTCCTGTTTTAAAAGAGTCCGAGACACAGTTTCGGACATTCGTAGAAATCAGTGTCAGCAAGCAGTTTTATGGCTGGCTTGCGGGGATTGGAAAGGGTGTTTCGATCGTGGAACCAAAAGAAGAACAAGAGAAGTATCGGAAGTATCTTGAAAATATTTGGAAACTATGATATTCTACCATTGATTATGAGAATTTGTATCAATTACGCCAAGGAGGACAAGAATGAGAGGAATAGAAACCCCGATTAAGACACTGAGACAGAAAGTGTTTACAGAAGTTGCAAAAGTCGCTTTTGATTCACAGAACATAAATGATGATATCGAGGCAATCCCATATAAAATTACGCCGGGAGATGCGCCTTTATACCGTGAGAGTATTTACCGTGAGCGTGCTATCTGCTCGGAGCGTGTGCGTCTTGCGATGGGACTTTCATTAAGACCGGATGACGAACCGGTTCACGTTACAAGTGGATTGGATGAGAGTAATGTGGCAGAAAAATATTATGAGCCGCCTTTGATGCAGGTAATTCCGTCGGCTTGTGATATGTGTGAGGATAACGTATATGAAGTATCCAATCAGTGCCGTGGCTGTGTGGCACATCCTTGTGTAGAGGTTTGCCCGAAAGGTGCTATCAGCATTGTAGACGGAAAATCTCATATTGATAAAGATAAATGTATTAAATGTGGAAAATGTAAGGCAATCTGTCCTTATGATGCAATTGCGAAGAAGGTTCGTCCATGTGCAGCTGCATGTGGTGTGAAAGCCATTTCCAGTGATGAGCGCGGACGTGCCCAGATTGATGATGAAAAATGCGTAAAATGCGGACAATGCATGGCTGCATGTCCATTTGGAGCGATTGCAGATAAATCCCAGATTTTCCAGTTGATTCAGGCAATGAAGCAGGGACCGGTTATTGCCGAATTGGCTCCGGCGGTTATCGGACAGTTTGGTGACGATGTCCGTCTTTGGAAAATCAAAGCAGCGTTGAAAGAAATTGGTTTTGCGGAAGTGTTCGAAGTTGCACTTGGTGCAGATATCGGAGCGATTACGGAAGCAAGACATTATGTAAATGAAGTAAAAACAGGAAAACTTCCATTTTTGCTGACTTCCTGTTGTCCGGCTTGGTCGATGTTGGCAAAGAAAACACTGCCGGATATGGTAGAGACTGTTTCAAGTGCTCTGACACCGATGGTGGCTACTGCACGTACAATTAAACAGCGTCATCCGGAAGCTAAGATTGTATTTGTCGGACCGTGTGCGGCAAAGAAACTGGAAGCTTCCCGCCGTTCGGTACGAAGTGATGTGGATTTTGTAATTACCTTTGAAGAATTGGATGCGATTTTCACTGCCAAAGGAATTGATATGGAAACCTATGATGCAGAGGAGCCAATTCATGACGCAACAGGAACCGGACGTGGTTACGCCGTTGCCGGTGGTGTTGCAAATGCCATTGAAAACTGCATTAACGAATATTATCCGGGAACGGAAGTTTATATTGAGCATGCGGAAGGATTATCCGACTGTCAGAAAATGCTTCTTATGGCGAAGGCCGGTAAAAAGGATGGCTGTCTGATTGAAGGTATGGGCTGTCCGGTTGGCTGTGTTGCCTGTGTTGGTACGAATATTGCGATACCGAAAGCGGCGCAGGCTGTGCGCAAGTTTGTTAAGGATTCAACAACTGCACTGCCACCGAAAGAATATTCAGAAATTGATTTGCCGTAAGGTAAAATAAACAAGATAAGAAAGAGGGTATTTTGATTGTAAAATCGGAATACCCTCTTTGTGACAGAAGGCATTTGATCATATTTAATCAATAGCGGAGGCAGTATGAAAATCGAACGAATTATTTTATTTACCAAGGGAATTGAAACATTAAGTTTTTTTAGTGAGCAGCTTGGGAAGACTTTTAGTAAATTGGGATATGAAGTGTTTTACTTTGACCAGTGTAAATCGTATGATAGTCTTGCCGAATTGCTTTTGTTTGCCAAACCGGAGGCAACAGCGGCAGTGACGTTTAATTTTGACGGCTGCTGTGGTGAGGGATATTTTATTGACTGCAGGGGAATTCATTTGTTTGATGACAGAAAAATACCGGTTATCAATATTGTGGTTGACCATCCGTTTTACTATCATAAATTTCTGCCATTTTTGCCAAAAGACTACTGCCAGATTTCGATTGACAGAGAGCATGAAGCTTATTTGCAGTATTATTTTCCGGAAATTAAGCGGGGGCTGTTTCTGCCATTGGCGGGAACGTCCTTGTGGGAAGATGATACGCTGCCTAAGTGGGAAGAACGCCCCTATGACGTTGTATTTACCGGAAATTACACGCCGCTTTCTAAATTTGAACCGACGATTGAGAGACATGGCAAAGAGTATGCCGATTTTTATTACGGAATTATTGAGGATTTTAAGAAACATCCGCATCTGGGGATGGATATCGGAATTCGTGAGCATCTGCTTTCCGAGGTTGAGGATATTACCGAAGACGGTGTAAAAGAAATGATGCCAAATATGATTATGATCGATTTGTATGTGCGCAATTATTTTCGTGGAAAAGTGGTGCAGACGCTTGTGGATGCCGGTGTTTCCGTGCATTGTTTTGGAGCTGGATGGGAATTTCTTCCCTGTGAACATCCGGAAAATCTGATAAAAGAGGGTGGCGTTGATTCACTGGCGTGTCTGCAGGCGTTAAGCAAGGCGAAAGTTTCTTTGAATGTAATGCCGTGGTTTAAGGATGGCGCACATGACCGCGTATTTAATTCGATGTTAAACGGCGCTGTATGTTTTACCGACTGGAGCCGGTATTTGACAGAAAATTTACGGGATGGAGAGGATATTTTCTTTTATGAACTGGATGCACTTGAATGCCTGCCGGATATGGTGCAGGGAATTTTAGAAAATCGAAAGAAATGGGAGCACATGCAGAAAGCGGCGTATGAGACGGCTGAGAAGTCGCATACATGGGAACACCGTGCAGGGGCTGTGCATAAAGAAATTCTTTCCAAGATACGCTAAATGTGGTATGATGATACATAAGTCAAAGCGTCCACGTAGTATAAAGCGGGAGAAATGGAGGTAAAGATGGCTAGAAAAAACAAAAAACAGCGGAAACATCCTAAGTTTTGGTTTGGGTTTAAAATTGTATTACTTTTGTTTCTGCTCACAATATTAGTCGGCGGAATTATCTTTTATTTCAAATATGGAAAAGATATCTTCGCAATGCAGGATGACGCGGTTGCGCTTGTGAAAGAGTCGTCCATAGATACATTCCGTTCATCCGAGACGTCGATTGTGTATAACAATAAGGGCAAAGAGATAGCGAAATTAAAGGGAGAAAAAGACTCCTATTACCTTACCTTGGACAAAATACCAAAGGCGGTAAAGGATGCAGCAATTGTTACCGAAGACAAAAAGTTTTACTCACATAACGGAATTGATGCCAAAGGTATTATGCGTGCGGTTTTTGCATTGATTAAGAACAACGGTGAGAAAACACAGGGAGCATCGACAATTACCCAGCAGTTAGCACGCGGTGTTTTCCTCTCGACGGAGAAGACGTATGAGCGTAAAATAAAGGAAATTTTTATTGCGCTTGAGCTGGAAAAGAAGTACACCAAAAGCCAGATTCTGGAATTTTACTTAAATACCATTTATTATGCAAATGGTTACTATGGAATTGAGGCGGCGGCACGCGGATATTTCGGAAAGAGCTGTCAAGAATTGTCACTTGGGCAGTTATGCTTTTTGTGTTCTATTCCAAATAATCCAACCCTTTATAACCCATTGAAAAATTTTGATAACACGGTCAAACGTAAAAATCGTATTTTGGACCAGATGTTAGATGATGGCGTGATTACGAAGGTGGATTACGATGAGGCGTACCAGGAAGAAATTAAACTGAATATTCAGGAAGTGCAGAAACGAGATTACATCCAGACGTTTGTTTCTTACTGTGCGATTCGCGAGTTGATGAAAAAGAATGGATTTGAGTTTAAAAATTCATTTGCGGATAAGGAAGAAAGAGAGACCTATGAGACGGAGTATGATGATGCGTACTCGACGGCTCAGCAGATGCTTTTGAATAAAGGATATAAGATTTATACATCTTTTGACTTGAAGAAACAGAAAAAACTGCAAAAAGCAGTCAATCATAATTTGTCCGGATTTAAGGATAAAGAGACAAACGGAACCTACAAAATGCAGGGTTCGGCAGTATGTATCGATAATAAGACCGGACGTGTTGTTGCACTGGTGGGCGGACGAAGCCAGGAGACGGAAGGACTTTCCCTAAACCGTGCGTACCAGTCTTACCGTCAGCCGGGTAGTTCAATTAAGCCGTTGATTGTTTATACACCGACTTTGGAGCGTGGTTCAACGGCAAGCACGACCGTACATGATTATAAGTTTAAGGGCGGTCCGTCAAATAGTAGTGGACGTTACTACGGTTATGTTTCGCTTCGTTTTGCGGTGGAGCAGTCCTTGAATACGGTTGCATGGCAGCTGTTTGAGAAGTTAAAACCGGAAGTTGGCTTGCAGTATTTATTGGATATGAATTATTCCAAAATCGTGAAGTCGGATTACTACTTGTCGGCATCCCTTGGCGGATTGACATACGGTACCAGTACGTTGGAGATGGCATCCGGTTATGCAACACTGGAAAATGACGGAAAGTACCGGGAACCAACGTGCATTGTGAAAATTTTAGATTCCGATGGAAATGAAATTGTTTCCGATAAAGTCGAGCAAAAGAGTGTTTACAAGAAGGATTCAGCACATGCGATGGTTGATATCCTGACCGGTGTAATCAAACGTGGTACGGCACGTGGTCTTGGCCTTGATAATGGACAGCCAAGTGCCGGTAAGACCGGAACAACCAATGATAAAAAAGACGGCTGGTTCTGTGGTTTTACACCATATTATACAACGGCAGTCTGGGTTGGCTATGATTCGCCGAAAACAGTTGCCGATTTGTATGGTTCGACTTATCCGGGACGAATCTGGCATGAGTACATGAATGAGATTCATAAAGACTTAGATGTAAAAGAATTTGATTTGGGTGAGTTATCATCGGGAAGTTCCGGTGGTGGCAGCAGTAGTGATTATACGACACCACAGGAAGATACCGGAAGTGGTGGAAGTGTAGATACGGACCCGGCAGATTCGAATGATAATGACGTTGATGTGGACCCGGATGATGGAACGGATACACAAGTTACGGAACCACCGGCCACGCAGGCACCGGCGACACAAGTTCCGGCAACAGCGGAACCGGCTGCGACAGAGCCTCCGGCAGACCCGGCAGCAGACCCGGCAACGGAGGGTACAGAATAAATAATAAGGGTTAAAAAAGCCTGTCAGGCAAATGCTTGACAGGCTTTTTGATAGGTGCGCCTTGCGACACACGTTTCTATTAGTGTTACTGATGATATTTCTTCAGGATGCGCTCGATACGCTCGGTTGGATTTAAGTATTCCGCAATCGAGGAATCATGATTTAAAGTATCGATAAGGAGAGCAATGTATTTGCTCATATCAACATTGATGTAATACTCACGCTGTAACAGTTCTTCCGGCTGATATACTAAGTTTGTCGTCATGACACGGTAAATCAGACCACTCTTATAAGCTTCATCAAACTTCTCCAGACCGTTTGTGAACAGACCAAAAGTAGAAGCAACGAAAATACGGTTTGCATTGCGGCGCTTCAATTCAGTTGCAACGTCAATCATGCTTTCACCGGAGGAAATCATATCGTCAATCACGACAACGTCCTTACCGGAAACATCAGCACCGAGGAATTCATGTGCAATAATCGGGTTACGTCCTTCAACAATTTTTGTGTAATCACGGCGTTTGTAGAAGGTTCCTACATCAACACCGGCTACGTTACCAAAGTAAATTGCACGTCCCATAGCACCTTCGTCCGGGCTGATAATCATCATGTTTTCCGGTTTCATATGAATGTCCGGTACATTTTTCAAAAGGGCTTTAATAAACTGATATGTTGGCTGTACAGTTTCAAAACTCTTTAATGGAATTGCATTCTGTACGCGAGGGTCATGTGCGTCAAAAGTGATAATATTGTCAACGCCTATAGCGGTCAGTTCCTGAAGTGCCAAAGCGCAGTCTAACGATTCGCGGGAACTGCGTTTGTGTTGTCTGCTTTCATACAGGAAAGGCATAATAACAGTGATTCGTCTTGCTTTTCCGCTGATTGCGGCAATCATACGTTTCAAATCCTGAAAATGGTCATCCGGTGACATATGATTAACCTGTCCACATACTGTGTAAGCTAAACTGTGGTTACATACATCAACAAGAAGGTATACATCTTTTCCGCGGACGGATTCATTTAAGATACCCTTTGCTTCACCGGACCCAAAACGTGGGCATACGGCATCGATGATGTAAGAATCCCTTTTGTAATTGGTAAAATGAATGGAAGAATCTACATCGGCTTCATTTCTCCAGCCAACAATGTAATCATCCACTTTTTTTCCGATTGCTTTGCTGCTCTCCAATGGAATAATACCAAGGTCTCCATAAGGGATTGTTTTCGACAAATCTTTTTGACTCATGATTAAAGTCCTCCGTGTAAATATTGTGTTGTAGGTTTATAGTTTGCAGCAACAGAAAGAAAAACATACTTAATGTTGCATAATTGCCTTTTTCAAACGAATGTCATCGCCGGTGATTTTTAATAATGTATAATTACTTGTAATCCGGGAGAAAATCCGCTCGCTGTAGCGTTCCCGTAAATCATCAAACGACAAGTTTGTTGAAATAATCGTGGAACGGTGGTTTGTTAATCGTGTATCGATACAGTGGTAAAGCTGAGAGGAAGTAAAACTATTGTTTAATTCTGTTCCCAAATCATCGATAATCAGTAAATCGCTGCTTAATAAATAAGAAAGCGAAGCATTTTTCCGGGTCTGTGATAAGTCCCGGTCAAATTTGCACGATTCTAAAATATCAAATAGTTTTAGAGAAGTCAAGTACACAACGGTATGAGACTTGTCTAAAAGCTCTTTTGCAATACAGTTTGTTAAAAAAGTTTTACCGACACCGGTGTTGCCGTATAACAGAAGATTTCCCGGTGTGTCCGAAAAACCGGATAAATAGGATTTCACGGTTTCTAAGACATGCCGCATATTGTCACGCGGTGTTTCGCCGGTTGCCTCTTCGGTGTAGTCATCCGGGTAAAAATCCAAATTAAAATGAGAAAAATTCTCATGTTCCAAAACGTCTTTCAAATTTGACTGTGAGTACAAATACTGAACAATCAGTTTTTCAAAACAATGGCATTTCCTGCCGTCAATATAGCCGGTATCCTTACAGTCAGCGCACTCGTAGACCGGTTTCAGGTAGTCCGCCGGGTAACCGTGCTGCAAAAGCAGGGCTTCTTTTTGTTTTGTGATTTTATCAATCTCGGCATCTAGGTCAATCGAATCGGTTTGTCCTTTCAAACGAGAGGCAGCGTGCTGCACCGAAAGTGTACGAATCCGATTTTCCAATTCGTTCATTTGGGGAATCGCATCATAGACTTCCTTCATGCGCTTTTTCAGGATGAAATTGTCCTTGAGCTGCTGATGATAGTAGTGGGACATCAGATGCTCGTACTGACTGTTGGTCAAAAGCATAATAAATGAATCCTTTCGTTTGTTTTATGCCTGCACATTGCGCAGTAACTGTTTTTCCAGTGAACTGTAATCCTCTTTTGAATACTCTCTTTGAGGAAAACTCTGGAATTGGTTTCTTTTTTGCTGTGTGGCAGAGTTTTTCTGCTCTCCGGTTTTTTTCTTCTGCTGAAATGACTTGTCGCATTTTTCTATGTCCGCAAGGGTGAGGACACCTTTCTTGTGCCAGTCCTTTAATATACTTGTTATGTAATTTAAATTTGTGCCACCGGTCTGCAAAACCGTACGCTTACATGCCTGCTCAATAATTTCATCCGAGAAGCCGTAATCACTCCATGTATCAATGATTTCACGTTCTGCCGGAGCAAGGGAGCGATTTAAGCCAAGTGCTTTGCTTACGACATGATAAAGACCTGAAAAAGCAGAAGATTCATCCTTTGCTTCCTCCGGCGTTGTAATCCCCTTTTTCGCCCATGTAAGACCAATTGCCTCCATATACTTTGGTGAAGTCTTTCCGCGGCTGTGTGCCGTGCGGTACAGGGTAGCAATCATCTCCTGTGAAAATCCGATGTCACACATAAAATATAAAATCATTTGCAGATGTGTGGTGGAAAGGGTCGTGCCAAGTATCTTTTCTGCCTGCGAAATCGCCTCGCTGATTTCAATATCTTTCATCAGTGCTTCCGCTTGTAAAGGAGTATACTCCTGGCGGTTCGGAATGGAGATGCCGTCGGGTACAACGGTTTCTTCCGCTACCGGTGAAGCATCGATATCCGGTTCTCTTTCTGCCGTAACTGCTGACGCAGTGTCTGTGGCATCAGTAGAAAGAACAATCGAAGTAATCTCGCCATTTTGCTCTGTGAAAGAAAGAAGTCCTTCTTTCTGCCAGTAACGCAGTGCACGCAAAATGTCACTTTCTGTGCATTCGAAACAATCGGCAAGAGCATCAATGGATGAATTACCTGCGGTGTCGGCATGCTGGCAGAGCATAACCAGATACAAATATATTTTCACGAAATTGCCATTTGCAGATGGCATATGATTTTGAATAAATGAATTGGAAATCAAAGTGAGTCCGCAATTCGATGTTGTGGAAATTGTAAATCCCATAATAAAACTCATTCCCTTTCTCCATCAGGTATTTTTTACCTGTCAGCAAGGATGAGTATATCACAAAGAAAAAACAGTTGCAAATTGCAAATGTGCATACATTTCATGTAGAATTTATCTGTTGATAATGTGCATAATGTTCATAACAAAACCACAAACAGACTATTCTGGTAGAAAGAGTGGGTCAATGTGCCGAAATTACGTTGGTTGAGCTTGTCAAGTAAAAAATGCAATTTATTCACATTTTTTTTTGAACAAAAAAATATCCACAACCGTATCTTTCGACTGAATGTTGATAAGGTTGTGGATAACGTTCATAACTTAGTTATTCAGAAGATTTTCACCAATTTCTACTATGTTTCCGGCACCCATAGTTATCAACAGGTCGCCGTTGACTAAATTTTTTAAAATAAATTTTTCGATTTCGTCAAAACTGCGTAAATAGTGAACTTCCTTTCCGAGTTTTTCCAATTCTCTTGCAAGGTCAGCAGAAGAAATATCTCCCGGGTCTTTTTCACGCGCCGCATAAATGTCTGCTAAGATTACTTTATCTGCCAGAGAAAGAGCAGAGGCAAAATCCTTTAAAAAGGCGCGGGTGCGTGTGTAGGTATGCGGCTGGAAGGCACACCATAACGTTTTGTGCGGATAATTTTTCGCTGCTGTGAGTGTTGCTCGGATTTCCGTCGGGTGATGAGCATAGTCATCAATAATGGTAAATCCGTTTTTCTCACCTTTGTATTCAAAGCGGCGGTCTGCGCCGTGGAATGTAGTCAATGCTTTCTGGACGGTGCCGTCATCAATGCCATAGAGAGAGGCTAACGCTAAGCAGGCAAGGGTATTGGAAACGTTGTGTCTGCCGACTACGGACAGATGGAAATGCCCCTTTACTTCTCCTTGTACAACTGCGTCAAAGGTGCCGCATCCAAGGTCATTGTAAGTGATGTTTTCAGCTGTAAAATCAGCGTCTTTATTTTCTAATCCGTATGTGATAACACGGCAGGAAAGTCCCTCTGTAATTTCTTCATAATTTTCAATATCCGCATTGATAATTAATGTACCATGCTCCGGAATCCGTTTCGCAAATAAATGGAAAGAGTGACGGATATCAGAAAGGTCATGGAAAAAGTCCATATGGTCTTCTTCTATATTAAGTATCATTCCCACAGTAGGGAAAAAGTGAAGAAAACTATTCGTGTATTCACAAGCTTCCGTAATGAAATGCTTGGAGTGACCGATGCGGATGTTGCCGCCGATTGCTTCTAAAATACCGCCGACGGAAATTGTCGGGTCAAGGTTTGCTGCCAAAAAGATGTGGGAAGCAATCGAAGTGGTCGTTGTTTTTCCGTGTGTTCCTGCAATGGCAATGGCGGAAGAATAATTTTTCATTACCTGCCCAACCATAACTGCGCGCTCCATCAGCGGAAGATTTAATTTTTCAGCCG
>OGPK01002037.1_pt1 | contig 14018 bp, 10 predicted proteins | sample 1552921 | NCBI WGS metagenome assembly OGPK01 (sample SAMEA2580264, study PRJEB22360) | human gut metagenome | biome: human gut; feature: human-associated habitat; material: faeces | place: Denmark | collected 2008/2010 | reverse complement strand
TTAATTTTTACTATTACAAATAAATTTGGAATTAAATTGTATAGTAAAAAAATGAAATCAAATATATATGGGTGCATAAAAATAAATGGAGATACAAAGCAAGAATATGGATATGAAAAAGTCATTCTAGTAAATAATATTATAAATGATAAAGTAACAATGAAAGGTTTTAATAAAGGAAATATTACTTCAACTATTCAAAATAATATTTTAATAAGTAAATATATCAATAGTGCAACCAATGAAGATATATCTAGAGTAAATATTATGCGTCTTGATATTAGTGATTTACCTAAAAATGTCACTTATCTTGATGCAAAATTAAAAATGTATGCAACCAATGATAATGTGGTTTCACAAACCGTTTTACTAAATGAAATAACAAGTCATATTGATTTTGAAAAAATTAATGGAACAACAAATTACAATAAGATGCATTTATCAAAACAAAAAAAGATTATAGATACTTTTTATGAATTTGATATCATTGATGCTATCCATCGCAATATTGAAGATGGTGAAATAATTTTAGAATTTTCTCCTCAGCTTTTTACGGGAAATGATATAGAAGTAGGATTTTATGGTCCATCATCAACGTCTAAACCAATGTTGGTAATCAATTATTATGAAACTAGTGGATTAAAGGATTATTGGACATATCATAGTGTGGATGTAGGTAGTGCTGGTGTTATGTATGTAAATGATTTTTCTGGTAATTTAGTTATTGAAAAAAAAGATTACACCAATAGTTCCCAAAGACTATCTTTTAATATTAGTCACTATTATAATAGCAATGAAGCTAATACGAATATAGGATATGGTAAAGGATGGCGAATAAATTATGCTCAAATTATGCAAAATTTAAATGGAGTAGTTGGAGTAAATAGTAGCAATTATTATACATACATAGATGGAACAGGGCATAAAGCTTACTATAAAAAAAAGGGAATCTTAAATGAAACTATACCAGGAAGTGCATATTATTTAAATGAAGAAGGTGATGATGCTAAAATTGAAATAGGGGCAAGTTATACGGATTACTACCGAAGAATTGTAGAAGACGAATATATTTATAAATATAATGTATATGGTGAATTGGTATTTATTTGTGATGAAAAAATGTCAAATTGCATATTTATATCATATAACGAGTTACCAAGTGGTTTAAGAGTTATTAATGAAGTCAGTGATAGCATTGGAAATTGTGCTCTTTTTTCCTATGAAAATGATCTTTTAAAAGAAGTAACCATTAATAGGAAAAAGGTTGATGAAAATGGGAACAGCATTTTAGAGGATGGTAATGCAATATATGAAACTGCTCTAACGATAACTTATGAGTATGATAACAATCAAAACTTAATTTCTATTTTAGAACATGTGAAAGATACAAATAATATAAAAGCATATTCTAAATATAACTATGATGTAAATGGTAGATTGAATGCTTTATATGATTATCAAAATCAAATGAATTCAACTAATAAAGAGGGAGTCTTTATTAGTTATAATCAGACTAATAAAAAGGTAGAAAAATATGAAGTAAAAAGATATGACAATAATCAATCCCTCAGTCATTTGCCAATGATGCATATTACTTATCAAAAAGGAATGACCACTTTTAAAGATAGCAACAATTATCAAACAAACTATATATTTGATTCATATGGGCATACAATTAATGTATATGATAGTGATGGATATGCACAATTTTATCAATATGAATCGAATAATAGTAATACTTATTTAAACAATAAAGTATTAAAAACAAGTGATGCTATTTACAATGTCTATAATATTATCAATAATCATAGTTTTGAAAAATTTCAAAGTGCATATGAAATACCAAATTGGCAAATTATAAATGGTACGTCTAATTTAGTTAAAAATGTATCTTTAGATAGTACAAATAATTTATATGGGAAATATGCCTTAAGAATTAAAAATGATAATCAAAATAAAAAACCTTCAGTAGCACAAACCATAAAGTTAAATGGGGGTAAAACTTATCAATTATCTTATTTTGCAAAAGTAAAAGAAAATAATGGTTATGCTGGTGGAGGTGCATATATTGAAATCGAAGCAGTGGATAGTTCTGGTAGTATTATAACAACTGCGGAGGAATATGTTCTTCCAAGTGATAACTATGGTCAATATATAAAGAGTTTTACTATTGGTGGTTATGATATAGCGACGTATGATGTTACAATTAAACTTACTACATCCTATGGTACCACAGCTTATTTTGATAATATTTCATTTGTTTCTGGCATAAATGACTGCCGTAATAATTTATTAAGTGATGCATCTTTTGAAAACAGTTATCAAAATACAAATCATTATTTTTGGACAGGCGGTGAAGTTGTTGAAAGAGAGCCATCTAAAATATATGGAAATTATGAAATGTTGTTAAATGGCAATTCAACACTTACTCAAACAATAGATGTTCATATTAAAAATGGTACGACTCTTTCTTTTGGTGGTTATATTCAAGCAAATAAAAATAAAGTGAAAATGCGAATTCGTTTTTACAATTTATTAACAGATACTTTTAGCGATTATTACACAATTTCATTTAATGATACAATTGATAACTATCAATATTTAGTTGAAAATGTGACATTAGATACAATGGATGAGGCCCATCAAATTACAGTGGAAATAATTAATGAAGGAAATACAAGTATTTATGTTGATAACTTAGTATTACTTGAAGATGTTTACAAAAATACATATGAATATAATGAATATGGTAAAACGACGAAGGTTACAAGTAATCATCAAACCATTCATATAACAAGAACAAATGGTAGGGATATAAGCAAAATAGAATATGATAATATTGATGTGAATGTTAGTGAAGCAAACTTTTCAAGTTATGATAAGCAAGAAATAAATATAGAGGGAATCATTCATAATGTAGCAACTACCTCGTATAGTTATCAAGCAGGACCAGAGGCTGAAAGTATTATTGGTGATATATCAAAAAAATATTTTGTTACAAGCACAAAGTATTCAGATGGGTATCAATATATATCATCAGTTACGGATGAATTTGGAAATACTACAAAGTATGAGTATGATTATGTAAGTGGTTTATTAGAAAAAGTGATTGATGCCAAAAACATTTCAACTAATTATATATATGATGAGTATGAAAGATTAACCCAAATTCTAACTAATAGTAGAAAAATTACTTATACTTATGATACAAAAGGAAGAGTTCAAACAGTTGAGGTAGGCAACCTTAACAATTATATCAAATATCAATTTACTTATAATGGATATAATGATATAGTCTCAATAACAAGCACTTCAAATAATGATATAGGATATCAAAATATAATTAGTTATGAATACTATATATATAATGATTTATATACGGGTCTTTATAGTAAAATTATTTATCCTAATGGTACATATATAAGATATGAGTATGATGATCAATTAAATACTAGTAAAGTTTTTGAAAAGAATAGTCCTAATGAGGAAGAAGAACTAATTTCAAAATATATATATAATGAATTAGGTTTGGTATCAATCTACTATAATATGAAAGATAATATTATCTATTATAATAACTATGATATGGAAGGTAAACTTACCAAAATATCAGATAGTAATCACAATGAAATTCAATATTTTTATGATGAGAAAGCAAATCTTTCTAAAATAGAATATCTATTAGAAGATTTTATTGGCGTAGTAGAATTGAATTACGATGAAGATGGCAATAAAAATAAAGTAAAACACCAAGATATTGAAACAATTTTAGAAAATGAAAATGATCCTCTAGGTAGATATTTTACGAAATTAGTTAAAAAAGATAATGTTAATATTTTAACTTATCAGTATACCTATTATGAAAATTCTTCAATGCAACAATCGAGTATTGAGGAAAATAATACCAATCATCTTGCTTCTTGCCGAATTGAAAAAGCTGAAGTTACGGTAGGGGAACAAAAATATACCTATCAGTATACTTATGATGAACTAGGGAATATTATTAACTATCTTGAAATAGGTGTAAATACTACCACAAATGAAGTAGTTAGTAATAGGCGATATTTATATGAATACGATTTATATAATCAGTTAACAAAAGAAAAAGTAGAAAAACAAGATGACGAAACTGGTTATATAACTATTTTAGAATGTAATTATACATATGATGAGATTGGTAATATAATTAGTATGAATAGAACTATAAAGCAGAATGAATATCAAACTTTACCAACTCATATTACGTATCATTATAGTGATATAAATAATAAAACAAGATTAACAGGTTATAGTATCGATGGCGTAACTTTTACAATAACATATGATAGTAATGGTAATCCTCTTGAATATTATAATTATGATGTAGAATTTGAAAACGGAAAACTCATCTCATTAAAAGAAAACAATCAAATAAAACTTCGATTTACTTATGATAGCAATGGAAAAAGAACAAAAAAGGAAATATATAATGAAGAAACAAATACTTACGATTCAGTAGAATATATATATGTAGGAGAGTTATTGATTGGTGAAAAACAGGACAATCAAATGATTGAATATATTTATGATGAGCAAGATTTAGTAGGATTTCAAATAACAACAGGTAGTGTTACAGAAACATATTATTATGTAAAAAATCTTCAAAAAGATATCACAAAAATTATAGATGAAACAGGTAAAGAAGTAGTAAGTTATATATATGATGCATATGGAAATATTGTATCAACCAAAGGAAGCAAAAGGGATACAATTGGGAAAATTAATCCCTATAGATATAGAGGGTATTATTATGATATAGAAACTGGACTCTTCATGATGGGACACAGATACTACAGTCCAGAGCTATGTCGATTCATCCAACCAGATGATATTGAATATCTAGATCCTAGTTCTATTAATGGACTTAACTTATATTGCTACTGCATGAACAATCCGATTATGTATGCAGATCCTAGTGGCCATATGCCTGAGTGGTTATCTACAACCTTAAAAATTATTGGTGGCGTCGCTATTATTGCTGGTTGCGTAGTTGGTTCAATCTTTACTGGTGGAGCTTTATCAGTAGTATTGGCAGGAGCAGCTATCGGAGCTACTGCTGGTGGTATCGGTGCCGGTATTTCAACTGCAGTATCCGGCGGAGATATTCATGATTTTGCAAATGCATTTTTAATGAGTACTGCAACAGGTGCTATTAGTGGTGCGGTCGCTGCTAGTCCATTAGGAGTTGGTGCTCAAATTGGTATTAACGCAGCTCTTGGGGCAGCAAACTACGCGGGAACACAATTGTTAAGTGGCGGAAATATCACATTAGGTGGACTTATTGTTAATGCTGGAATTGGAGCTCTTTGTGGCTGGATTGGTCAAAGTGGCTGGATGCAAGGACAAACAACTTCTGCCTTTGTAGTTTTTGCTGGCAAAAATGCATTAAAACATGTTGTAGGTATGGTTGGAACAGAAACATTACTTAGAATGACACTTCCTGCATTTTTACTTGGAGGTGTAGGAGGAGGAATCTATGGTAGACTTAGCGCACAATTTAATCCAAACGGAAATTTTATTGGAATCTAGTATGTTAGGTACTTTGATTGCATCATATTTATTTTTGCTGTTGGTTATATTTGTATCTTTTTTGAATATCTATTCAGTAGATAAGTTTGAATTTTTAAATAATCAACAAAAATGTTTAGAATTTAAACATAAATTGTTTTTTGTGATTATGTATTCTAAGGAAAAACATATAGTTTCTAAAAAAACATTTATTTCAGAATTGATAGGATATTTAATAGTTATTGCATCAATTATTGTGTTTATTTGTTCACTAAAACAAGATGTAACAACAGCATTTATCCTATTAGCAATTGTCGCATTAGTTATTTTCACATTTGGTTGTATAACAGGCGGAATGTATAGAAAAATTAAAAAACATAAATAATTAACACAAACTTGCAGGAGTGTAACTATCTTAATTGGTAGTTGCACTCTTTTTCTAACAAAAAAGATACAAGCAAATGCCTGTATCTAACATCCATATTTATTTCTAATTCTAGTTAATGAGTCTTTTATATATTGTGAAGATATTTTATATTGGTCGAATACAATATCAAATCCATTTTCATCATTACAAACAAAATTCCAATAGTCTTTACCAATTAGTAATTCATCTTTAGAAAAGAATCTTTCTACGTTTGCTTGATGCCATGAATTATTTTCTCCAAATTTATTATAAGCAGTAGCAAAGTATATCAATATCTTTTGATCTGTAGGAGTAATGTTTTTTAACATAAAATATTCTTTTAATAAAGCAAGTTTTTCGCTTTTTGCTTTTTTATTATCTAAATCTCCACCGGCTTTAAGTTCAACTAAATAATGTGTTTTAGTATTTTCATCATAAAACCAGTTATCGCACACGTGTTGGGTTTTAAAACTTGTTGTGTCTTTAGGCTGTACAACAAAGAAACTTTCATAATGAGATTTTTCTGGCTTACAAGTATGATCTTCATATTTATCTAATAGATTACTAATATGTTGTGTTTGCTCAGTTAAAATATAAGAGTGAATAATTCTATCTGTTTTATATGAAAACTTTGCAATTTGATTTCCTATATTTTCTAATAAATTCCCAAAAGAAGAATCAAAAGAACGTACAAATGCACTATAGAATATGAATTCATCACCTAAAACTGAGATGAAGCAATTATTCTTTTTAGAGTTAATTGTACCATTAGGATCATCAACTTCTGAATTGTGTCTTAATTCAAATCCATCAGCAAAACTTTTAATTGCAGTATCAATAATTAATCTTATAGATTTTTCTCTTAATTCATCCATCTTTTATACCTCGATTTCATAATTAGTTATTAAAAGATGTTTTACATCTTTAGCATTTCTATTTTTAAAACTAACTAAATAGTTTTTATCATATTCATAAATATTAAATTCTTTATATAGGTTATATATAAAGTCTGTTTTCTTTATAATTAGCATCCATTTTGCTTTTGTATTTTTCATACAATCACGAAGGCTTATTTGCTCATTTCTATCAAATGAATTGTTATCATAAGTAGAAAATTCTGAATCATATGGCGGATCCAAGAAGATAAAATCATTCTCATTTAATTGAAACAAATTTAAAAAATCTTCAAAATCTAAATTATAGATTGAAGTGTGTTTGAAATATGAAATAATGTCATTAGATTTCATTTGATCAATCTTTGAAGTCATGTATTTTAAGTTATAAGAACGTCCGCCATAAGGAACATTAAATTTTCCATCCTTACTAAATCTAAACATAGAAGAATAGCAATATTCTCTAATAAAGTAGAAGCATGCAGTGTGTAAGTGTGGATTAATAGTTTGGTCATTATACATATCTCTAACACACATATATAAAGCAGTTTTACGTGCAGTTAAAGTTAATTCGTCTTTATCTTTTTGTGATATTATAATTCCGTCTTTTTCTAAAGAATTAAATTTATTGTTTTTAAGTTTTAATGATTGTTTTGTGTATTTATTAAAATTGTCTACATTAATTAATTCAATGTTTTCACAATTTATGTCTTCGACTTGCTTCCATAGAATATCTAATTTAGTTAGATAACTAAAAAATAATTTATCTTGATTTTTAACAAAACTATAAAGATGAGTTAAATCTTCTGATTTATCGTTTATATATGAATCTAGTACATTAATATTTAAATATATTGAAGCACCGCCGACAAATGGTTCAAAATATCTAGATATTAGAGCAGGTTTAAATTTATCTACTAAAGGGAACTCTTTAAGTTTTCCTCCAGGATACTTAATAAATGGTTTCATAGTACTCCTTTTAAACCATCTATTAAAACAATCCACGTATTTTTGTTTTATAAAAAGACCATAAATATTGTCGAATATGTACGTATAAAGTTTGAGTTTTTCTCAAAAAAATGTTATAATAATCTCATCTAAATGAAAAAAGGCCGTCTATTGTTTTAATAGGCGGTCTTTCAAGTTTTATAGATATAAATAACTAATGTATAATCAAAAACACCTTATAACTATTGCGGTTAATTAAGGTGTTTTTTTGTTTTTATATAAAAAAATAAACTTTTTTTCATTTTGACCCTCTCAAAACGATGTTGAAATCTCCAGTACTATTGAGGGGACATAAAATTTTCTTAATAAATTTTTATAAATAGGTCCATAAAAGTGCTTATAACTTTCCAGTACCATTAGAGAGTGTAAAATATAAAGAAATTTTATCAAAAGGGTACACAAAAGCATATGTAAGTTTCCAGTACTATTAGAAGGACAATAAAATATAAGAAATTTTAAATTTGACCCCGACACTATGGGCTTTTAATGTCCGTTACTATTAGAAGGATAAATTATTTTTAATTATTTTTCAAAAAGGGTGGTAATTTAGATGTTCAAATGTCCGTAACTATTGAAGAACAAAAGAAAGGAGATGAAAAAATGAAGTTAAAAGAATTATTAGAATTATGGTTAGAAAGGTATATGAAACACACAATTAAGATTAGAACTTATAACCGTTATAAGAGTATTTGTGAACTACATTTAATAAAAGATTTAGGTGAGTATGAATTAGAAGAACTAAAACCTAATGTATTACAAGATTTTTTATTAAAGAAGATTGATGGTAATTATTCTACTAACACAATAAAAGGAATTGTGTCTGTATTAAAACAAGCGTTAAGACTTGCTATCACTTTAGAATTTGTAGATAAGGAATATTGTTCTGATTTGAAAATGTCAAGTAGTGAAGAAAAAGAAATATCAGTGTTTACAAAGAAAGAACAACAAGTTATAGAATCATTTTGTTTGAATCATAAGAAAAGTAATTATATTGGTATAGTTATTTGTTTATACACAGGAATTAGACTTGGAGAATTACTTGCATTAACTTGAGATGATATTGATTTTAATTCTAATCTACTTACAATTAATAAAACATCATATTCAGCTAAAGTAGATGGTAAAACTCAAATTATAGTAGATAAACCTAAAACTAAGAAATCAAATCGTGTAATACCTATACCTAATCAGCTTGTTAAGTTATTGAGGGTAATAAAAAAAGAAAGTAATTCAAAGTATGTTATTACAACTAGGAATTCAGGAATGGTTGGTAATAGATCATATCAAAGAACATTCAAATTTATTTTAAAGAAAGTAAATGTTCCATATAGAAACTTCCATTCATTAAGACATACATTTGCAACTAATGCTATTGAACTTGGAATGGATGTTAAAACACTAGCAGAAATTCTTGGTCATACTAACGCAATGATTACTTTAAATAGGTACTCACATTCTCTTTTAAACTACAAAATTGAGATGATGAATAAACTAGGGAAAAACTTAAATTTGAGCATCAAAAATGCTTAAAATATATCATTTTCGTGAACAGGATAAGGCGTGAATCACTCTGCATCACTTGTCTCACGCCTAAGTGTTGTAACTGGGATACCCAGCTTACAAAAAATATACACAAATAGATGGATGTAAAATAAACTTGTGGTATCATCATGATGCAAGGTTGTGAAGGAATTGGAGGTTAATTTGAAAGAAAATAAAATTTACACCCAGCTTTATATTGTAGACTATCTTTAGATGATGGAAGTATAGGAGAATCAAGAAGTATTCAAACACAAAAGATTATTTTAGAAGAATATGCTAAGATGCATGGATTTAAGATTTATGATGTTTATGTAGATGATGGGTATAGTGGTCTTAACTTTAATAGACCAGGATTTCAAAGAATGATTCAAGATATTCAAAGTGGTAAGATTAATTTAGTTATTACTAAAGACTTATCAAGACTTGGAAGAAACTATATTGAAACTGGTTATTATACAGAACATTATTTTAAAGATGTAGGAGTTAGATATATTGCTATTAATGATGGTATAGATACCATTAATGATAATAATGATATAGCACCATTTAAAAACATCTTAAATGATATGTATTCAAAAGACTTATCTAGAAAAGTAAAAGCCGCTAAAAGAAGTAGAAATCAAAAAGGATTATATACTGTAGCTCAAGTACCTTATGGATATAAAAAAGATCCACTAGACAATAATCATCTAATCGTGGATGAAGAAGTAAGACCTATTATTAAACTTATCTATAGATTAGCTTTAGAAGGTCATGGTTGCCCTAAAATTGCGTCTATTTTAACTGAGAAAGGAATTTATACTCCAGGTTATTATAAACGAATTAAAGGCGATATTAGGTTTGCTAGATTTAAAAATAAAGGTTGGACTTATGTAACAGTAAGAAAGATACTTGGAGATGTAGTATATCTAGGTCATATTGAATCTAATAAGTATGAAGTAATTAACTATAAAACAAAGAAATGTGTTCCTGTACCTAAAGAAAGACATCTAATAGTTAAGAATACTCATGAAGCAATTATATCTCAAGAAGATTATGATTCAGTTCAATCAATGATAGCATCTCGAACTCATCCTTGGGTACATACTCATGAAAACTTATTTAAAGGTATTATTTATTGTGCTCATTGTGGTAATAGAATGGCTTTAGTTTATCAAAAAAGAAAATATGGTACAGTAAGTCATACATATAAATGTACAACCTATATGAGAAACAAAGATTACTGTCCTAGACCTAACACATTACTTCATAGACAAATTAAATCAATCGTAGAACAAGAACTAAGAGATTTAACTAAAAACATTAATAGAGAAGAGTTCTTAACTAAATTATTAGAAAGAAAAAAGAAAGAATCATCTAATATTGATATTGAATCTAAGATAAGTAAGCTAGAAGCTAGAAAAGATAAACTATATCAACTAACTAAGAAAGTATATGATGATGCTTTAAATGAAATCATTGATAGTGAAACTTCATCTAAAATGATTAAAGAATATCAAGAAGAACAAAAGAAAATAGTTAGTGAAATAGAAACACTTAAAAATCTAAAACAAGAAGAAGAATCTACAATAGAAAATTACAAATTATTAAAAGAAAAAGTAAATGAATTTTTAGAGTTTAAAGAACTTAATTCTCTAATAGTTCATTCGTTAATATCTAGGATAGAAGTTGGATATAGAGATAATCCAAGGACTATCAAAATATATTACAAGTTCATAGATGATTCTATATCAAATTAATATGGATTTAAGCCAACTTGTGATATAATATTAGGTGTAATAGTAAAGAGAAGATTGGAGTTGCAATAGGATAGTCCAGTCGAAACTCAGCTTTATTGGGTATCCTCACGTTACTATTCGCCTAAACTTTGTCGTTGGATTTCGCCAGATAGCATCGATTATTTAGATCCTCAAAGTATTAATGGATTAAATCTATATGCGTACTGCAACAATGATCCCGTTAATAAGTACGATCCTACAGGACATTTTCCATGGCTAATTCTAGCAGCTGTATTGTTATTTACTCCAGTTGGTGGAACTGTCGCTCAAGTAGCAACTTCAGTAGTTAGTTATGCTGGAATGGCAGTTGCTTCAATATTTGATGAAGATATAAGAAACGATATGAACGCAATTGGATGGAATCCATTTAATACAGACGAATCCGCCACTTTAAATTCTAGCAAAGTTTCATTTTATAAAGGAGTTCCTGTATTTAGAACTGCAGCTGGTGGCCGTTCAGGATCGTTTGGAGCAATTTTCTTAACTAAAGATAGTGTTGAAGATGATTTGCGTCACGAGAGGGGGCATAACTGGCAATTAATGATGATGGGTATTGGTACTTATGGTTTTACTGTAGGAATTCCTTCACCATTAAAATTAGGACCATGGGCAAAAAATAATAGATATTATTATGCTCCGTGGGAAACAATGGCAGATATATTGGGTGGAGTTAATCAAAGATATGGTAAACCAATACCACAGCAACAAATTAAAAATGCTTGGATGTATTATGCGATGAGTACCATTTGTTTTCCGTTAACTGCTTTTTACTGGCTATAGGAGGAAATATATATGAAAAAAATTATGGTAATGTTATTATTTTGTGTGCTTATATTAACAGGATGTGATCCGGGAACTTATTATTTTGCTAAAACTTCATATTTAGATAAAATTGAATCAATAGAATTAGTCAAATATAATAATAGTAATTTTGAAATGGTTGATTCAACGAAGGTTAATTTGAAATTTGATTATGAAAAAGTAGATAGACTTGAAATATTAACTCCTAATAAAATTAATTTATTTTTAGATGATTTTGAAAAAATTGTATTCCATCGTGAAAACGATAGCGTAAATGAACCCACTGGATATTGTTTATTGTGGCATTTAAAAAATAGAAATTTCATTGTGTTTTGTTGTACTTTGATAGAAGATGATAGAGGATATAGTATGTGTGCAGAGTTTGATTCGGAATGTAATTTTGTTCAACATATTGCTTATTTTGCTTCTGGGCCGCATTATGATGACGTTTTGAGTAAATATTTTTCTAGTTATATTTTAGAATAGATTCATTATTTTTATTATGAATTAGAAAGAGCATAAGGAGAATATTATTTTATAATATTTCTCCAAGTGCTTTATATATGCAAATTGGATACCAATTTCATGACTAACACACTATAATTAAGATGTAGTTATTATGAGGATACTCGTAATAGGCCTGTCGAAACTGGACTTGCAATGGTGGGACAAAGATACTATAGTCCTGATCTTTGTAGATTCATTCAACCAGCTGATGTATCAAGTTTAAATCCACGTTCTATCAATGGTTTAAATTTATATGCTTATGCTAATAACAATCCAGTTGGTATAGCATATAGTGGTTCTAGTGCTGCCTTTGGTGCTACTGGTGGAATGGTAAGTTCATTAGCGTTAGGTGGATTAACTAGTGTTGGAGGTCATTTATCTGGTTCAGCAGGTTTGTCTATAAAATTTCCATCTCAAAACTGGGTTTCATTAGGGATGGACTTAACTGCAAGTATGGCAGGAGCATTCAGTGTGCTTAAATGGACAATGAATAATCCAGAATTTTATGAATTTTGGTATTCTGCTTGGGGATTATCAGAGCATCAAGTATTAAGTAATTTGAAATCTCCAATGACTAAAATTGCTTTTGCAGTAAGTTATGGACTGGTAGCATATGATACATATACAGATGTTGCTGGACATATTAAGGCTGGAGATTCATGGCAAAAAACTACAGCTAGTGGTATGGTTACTGCTGGGGTTGGTGCATTCAACGTATGGGCATCAGCAAAAGTAGGAGCTGCAATTGGTGGCTATATTGGAGGCGTTCCTGGCTTTTTAATTGGAACTGCTGCTGGTGTAGTTGTAGGTATTGTTATTAACGGTATCTTTTATACAGAAATTAATGGTAAATCAATTGCGGGCCATATCGAAGATGGAGTTGAATGGTTCCTAGAATGGATATCATAAAATTATTGTGGAGGATTTATGAAAAAAATTTATTCTATAAAAGAAAGAATAATCTATACGTTATTAATAATTGTTTTGGTATTATTTCAGCTAATATTATTGTTAAATTATATTGATAATACACCAATTGTTATAATAGCATACGCTTGTATTGTAGTTATTGTTGCTCTGCTAATAAAATTATTTTCTATTCCTTATCATTTAGTTATCAATAACAATAGAATAAAAGTTTATGATTTTCCTTTATTAGCAACAAATAGATTTTATCAAAAAAAACGAAGTTTGATTTTGTGGAATAGTGAAATCGATATTGATGAAGTTAAAAGTGTAGAGATAGTAAAACTTACAAAAGAACAAAAAACTAAATTTATTGGGTATTGTCATTTTTCTAATAGATATATTAAAGTTAGTTTGAATAATTCTAATAGCGATAAATATATTTATGTTTCTATATATTCTAAATCACAAATAAAAAAAATAATTAAAATATTAAAAAATAAATAAAATTGTAAACAGGATAAGACGTGCTTCACTCTGCATCACATAGTTTTGCACGTCACCTGTTTTAACTGGGATACCCAGCTTAAAATTGTAATGGTAAGGAGGCGATGATATGATAGAATCTAT
>OGPK01002009.1_pt1 | contig 14156 bp, 12 predicted proteins | sample 1552921 | NCBI WGS metagenome assembly OGPK01 (sample SAMEA2580264, study PRJEB22360) | human gut metagenome | biome: human gut; feature: human-associated habitat; material: faeces | place: Denmark | collected 2008/2010 | reverse complement strand
AAACTGAACCGGAACAAGTAGAAATTGATGGTACTCTTTACACACTTGATGATAACGGAAACGCCGTAGATGATAACGGTGAAATTAAGTTTACAAAAGAACAGATTGATGCAATGTCTGATGAAGGTGCTAATGAATTAGACGGTGATTATATCGAAGCTATTTCAAAAGCCAGTGGCATTGTTATTAAAGATGAGAAAGGTGAACCTGTTAAGTTTGAACCTACGATTGAGGGTTTTGCTAAACGTGAAGCTGCTGTAAAAGCTCTTGGTGAACGAGAGGGTTTTGCAAAAGGTTTTAATGAGTTTTTAGCTAACAATCCTGATATTGCAGCTCTTGTTGAATATAAGAGTAAGTTCGGTACAATCGAAGGTTATTCGGCAAATGTAGATTATAGCAAAGTTGAAATCAAAGATGATGATAACTTACTTGCTGATTTAATCTATAAAGCTGAAATTCAAAAAGGTACTTCCCCGGAACGTGCCAAACGAATTGTTGAGTTTGCAAAAGCAAATAATACTCTTAAAGATGATGCAACTGAAAGTCTTAACTGGTTGCGTAAAACTCAAGAGAGTGAGATTGAAGCAATTCGTGAACGTGAGGCCAAAGAAATGCAGGCTGAACTTGAAAAGGAAATTAAATACTTTGGTGTTTCTTATGAAGATGACGGTACTGTCAAAGTTCATAATGCACCGGGTAGTCTTTATGATTTAATTGTTGTTAAAGGTCAGATTGGAGAATACGCTCTTCCGAAAGAAGGTCTGAGAATTAAGACAACTGATGGTGAGAAACTTGTTTCTCGTCAAGAGTTATTTGATTATTTCTCTCGTCCTGTTCAAGAGATTAATGGAATGGTTTATAGTCAAGCACAGATTGATGAAATTAATCGTCTTTCTAATCCTGCTGAATTGGCTATGCGATTTATTATGAATCTTGACGGTGGAGTTGACCAACTGATTAAAGCTGAACTTGCTAAAAAAGAAGTTAAACGTCTTCGTTCATTAGCAAGTAAGACTGGTAAAAACAATGGTAATCCCAGAGTTCAAAAGACTGCAAAGGATGATAAAATTGTTTTACCTATTAAATAAAGCAAATGTTCTTGCCTTATAATAATAACTTAACCAAAAATCTAATTTACAATGCGTGAAATTGGAACTGTAAAATTTGACTCGAATCAATATACAGATGCTAATATGCTTCTGAATTTTGATTTGATTGACCCTGTTAAACTTAATCGTAATCTTACTTATCTTTGGGGTAAGGATAGTGACAAGTATCCTCTTCTTACTCTTACTGAGGGTCAAGGTGCTGTTACAACAAAAGTTAAGCTGAATGGTGGTGATACTCAATATACTTGGGAAATTGCTCCTCGTCAGCGTGTTACTTCTCGTCTGAAAAAGCTGGTATCTGATAAAACTGCTATTCAGCCTTATGGAACTGTTGAGGTTGAAATGGAGGATAATTGGTTTATTTATCAGCACACGGCTATTGCTCCGTCTGGTATGCAATGGCGTATTCAGAATGAGGGTATTGCTACTTCGACTGGTGGATACGTTTATCGTTTTACCAATATGTCAGGTGCTCCTATCTCGGCTGATGCTGTTGCAAAAGACTTCATTAGTGGTGCTATTTGGGCATTAGGTGCTTCGACTATTCCGGGTAGCAAGTCTGACGGAAACCGCTCGAATAACCAGTCGTTCAGCAAGGCAACTAACCAGTATGGTTACTACCGTTTCTCGAAAGAGATTGCTGGTAACATGGGTAATAAGGTTGTTAATATTGCCTTTGATACTGCATCAGGTGGTGAGCGTAGTCTTTGGATGCCTTACGAAATGAAGATGTGGGAAATCATGCGACGCGAGATGCTCGAAGAGGACTTGTGGTTCTCGGAGTACAACCGCGATTCGAATGGTATTATCCACTTAAAGGATGAAAAGACTGGTGAGGCAATTCCTCGTGGTGCTGGTGTTCTTGATATTCTCAAAGCCGTTGGTAATTATGAAACGTATTCTGTTCTGACACTTAATCGTTTCGACCGTATCATCACTCGTATCTTTGACAATCGTATTGACTCTACCGTTGAGGAACTTGTTCTTTATTGCGGTAAAGGTTTTGCACGAATGTTCAATGATGCTATTTACTATGATGCTCGTCTTAAGAATTACTTTGTAACTCTTGGTGATAACGAGATTAAGAGCGATGGTGAAATGATGTCTTATGGTAAGTATTTTAACCGTTATAAGATGTTTAATGGTAAGATTCTTACTGTCAAGATTGTTGATATGTTTGACCACGGTATTCGTGCTCGTCGTGACCGTGAAGCCGGTAATATGTATCAAGGTCTGCCTATTACTTCTTATAGTGCTGTATTCCTTGACCATACTATGGGTTCGAATAGTGAGCGTAATATTAAGTTTGTTTGTGAAGAGGGTCGTGAGTATAAAGTAGGTGTCTATAAAGGTATGGCTGAACTGCCTGCTTCGTGGGGACTTGCAAGTGGTACTCAACTGTCGGATACGAAGGATATTGCTTCTTATGAAGTTCTTGGTTCGCAGGGTATCAATATTGATAATCCTACTACTTCGTTCTGGCTTGATTTAGCTCTGAACTAAACACCCAATTTGAGTAGTAATAATCGAAAGGTTATTACTACTCATTAACATATAAAAGATTGAATAACTTAAAATGTTAAAAATATGATTAAAGTTAATCGTTCAGTTCGTATTGAATGGAGGAACAATCCTTCTTCTTTTGAACTTCGGAATAAAGATGCTTTCAAAACTGACTTTCTTCGTCTTGGTTCTGCTATTCGTCCTGTTAATGAATTGCTGAGCCGTAGTGAGGAAATGCGAGTTCTTCTTCCTACTGTTGTTGGTGTATCTCCTATTGATAGTTCTTGGCAAGAACGAATCACTACATACTTAAATGATTTTCTTCTTGAGATTCCTGTTCATGGCTTAGAGTTCGATACTTCTTACGTTTTAGATTTAGGTAATCCTGCTCTGAAAAGTAATATCGACGAACTTATTGGTAAACTTAAAAAAGCTGATAAGATTAAGAATGAAACTGGTTCAGAACTTGAAGCTATTGTTCTGAAACGGATTAAGGAACTTGATGAAACGGAACTTTATAAGTATGTTACTTTTGTTAATATTCCCGATTATATTAGTTGGAGATATTGCCTTTTAAGTAGCAAAGTTGCTAATAAGGTTGAAGACATTAATAAGAGCGTCAATATTCAATTTTATCTTACTTCGGATAGTGAGCGTAAAGCACTCAAAGCTGCTCGGACGAAACTTCGCACTGATGCTCTCAAGAAATATACAGAACTTATTAATAATCCGAATAGCGCACTTATCGACAATGTTGTTGTATCGACAGGTAGCGTAGGCGATTATTCGGAATTTATGGCAATGACTGCCGATGATAAGCAATCTGTTCTTCTTGAACTTATTGACAGTGACCCACAGAAGTTTATTAGTATTGTTGATGATAAACATCTGGAGATGAAAGCTAAGATTACTATTTATCTTTGGATGAATATTATTCGACAACTTCCAAATAGTTCTATCATTGTCGATGCTTCTAATCCGGAAAATGTTATTGGTAATAATATTAATGATGCTATCTCGTATTTCTCGAATGATAACAACAAAGGTATTGTTGCCGAGTGGAACGCGAAGTATCGTAGTTTGAAAGGTTAGTCATGTATGAAACGGTAAAAGAGTTACACATCGAAATAGAGCAACGAATACAGCAGATAACATCTAATAGACATCGGAGTATTGCTCCTCAGTTTATTGATATGATGCTGAATCGAGCTGCCGTTAAATATATACAAACTAAATCAAATAGGAAAACTAATTATAAAGGCGAAGGTCTTGAAGATAGTAAAAAACGTGTAGATGATATTCAATCATTAAAACGTGAAACACCGTGGCTTAAACTTAAACGTGATAAGCAAGATGCGGATTATCCAAATAGAGCTTTCGTTATTCTTCCAGGTGATTATCTAAAACTTATTTCTTCTACTTCTCGATTAACTTATGGCAAAGCTCGACTTGTTGAGAATTTACATGAAGTTTATCCTGATGATGAAGTTAAGAATTTATATTATCATCTAATTGATTTGTCTAAAATCGCTTTAACTGGTGATGAATTTAATGGACAAATTATTGTTAATGGGAATGAGATTGATATTTCAGATATTCTTTCTCTTTATGATAGTGATTCAGATAAGATTGATTTGTATGAAATCGCAGGTTTGACTTGTGATAGATTACGTCAAGCTCTTTCTAATGAATATAATGTTTATTGGGAGAATCTAATTGGTCGTTATTATAAAGATTGTATTATTATTACTTCTAATGCAAAAGATGAAATTGCATTAAAAGTTAATAATACAGACATTCCTGTTATTACTTATAATACTACTTATGACGAGTTCGTAAATATAGGAAATAAGTTTTCTGAAAATGATTTAATTGCTACCGAAAATATTCGAGCTACTCTAAACAACTTCTATGGTAATAAAAATAGACATCTTAATCCAATAAGTGAACTTGTTGATGATAGGCTGTTTGTTTATTATGGTGATGATTTTTGTGTTGATGCGGTTAAGATTTCATATATTAAGAAGCCACGTCTTTTTAATATTGATATTAACCAAATGTCAGATATGGAAGTTACACCTGATTTCATAGATAGTGTAGTTAGCGATATTCTTCTTGTTCTTAAAGATGACAGTTTTAGTGCTGTTAAACAACAATCAAATTTAGAATAGAAAATGAAAAGTGTAATTGTCGCAAATGATTTTCTGACAACACTTGCTAATAATGATGTTAGCAAGCTGACTCGCGGACAAGCTGTTCTTCTTAATTCGGCTGGTAAAGTCGTTGCAGCTGCTTCGGATGTCAAGGATGATGAGATGTTGCAGTTTGTTCTTGGTCTTGGTGATGGCAAGGTTAAACGCGGCGTTTGGATTAATCCTAAGTGGTCGAAGCAACATAAGGAACAGTATCTTGCTCCTGCTGGTAAAACGTATAAGTTTACGAATCTTGTAGCTAATCGTGGTATTGGTTATCAAGGTTTCGATGCTGAGGTTATTATCTCGTGCAAACCTATTAATTCGTTTGGTGGTTATCCTCTGGAAGTTTACAATGCCAGCGTAACTATCAACGGAATTGACGAAACAAGTACTGATATTATTGCTCGTCTGAAAGTTGAGGTTGAAAAGACTTTAACTAAGATTAATGCTCGTTTTGGTGCTGATAGTATTACGATTGATGATTTCACCGAAGCAAGTGTTACGTTCACTGGCGCCGCAGGTTTTGAGTATTATGTGACGTTTGATGGTATTCTTCGTGCTACGCTTGAAGAGGGTACTGAGAATCAAACTCCGGTTGGTACTTATGACCAAGTTGCTAAACTTGAGAAAGAAGCAGATGTTGCTGGTGTAGGTTATAATCCTAATTTCAAGGAATATGACCGTGTTTATGGTGATATTTTTACAGCTACCGAGGGTGTTATGTATGACACTTATGTAATTACTTCTCGTGCTGATTTCACACATCCCTTTAATTTACATACAGAGGGTTTACAGGTTACTCAATTTATTGCTATTGACAATACTAAAACTTCTGCAATTACTGCACTTGAAGGGGTATTGGCACTCATTAAGTAAGAAATTGATTTGTTAAAAATGTAACCACAAGGATAACTCCTAATGCTATTAATTGTGGTGTTAGGAGTTATTCTCTTAATGATGCTAATGTTATGTGACAAGTGGGCGTGCAACCTCCTGCCCCACCGGGGAGCGAGGCCGCAGGCCGAGCCATACAAGTTGCACCATTATTATTATTAATCGTCATATAACAATAAATACGATTAGTATTATGATAAAGAAAATATGGAATAAAATAACTACTTTTTTAAGTGGTTATTATTCAGAACATAAAGACGATATTATTATTGGTTTCGTCATTGCTACTGTCGTAGGTATTTTATTTAAGGCTACTGTTGCTACTTGGTTTATGAGTTTATGGATTACATTAGCTTATCAAATCATTACTTGTGGTATTCAAGCTGCAAGAAAGAAAGCAATAACTGGTCTTAAAATTCATCCTATTATTATTAACTTTGTAGTTGGAGTATTTATTTCGTTATTGTTCTTGGTATGGCAGTAATTAATCTTCGAAATGTTGTAGCGCTCGGTGTACTTGAAGATGGTGTATATCCAAGTGTTTATAATGGCCAAACCGGAGAATATATTGGTACAGTAGATGGTGAAGGTGCTGGTGTTAAAACAGTTCCTACATTATATATGTACTATCGAAAGAACGGCCACCTATATTTATATAGGACAAAGGAGAGGATTGAAATAGACTTAACTAATGTAACTGCTTACGATAATAGTGCTCTATTTAAGCTAACTGAAAAATCTGATATTAGTTCTGCAAAGATTACCGAGTTTGAATCTCGAAATATTGATGTAGGACATTATGAATATAAAGTTCCGTGGGTTAAATCAACTCAACAATATCTTTATATACTTGTACCGATTGTTCGTTCTATACATACAATTACAGTACAAGGTATCATAAGTAATCAGATATTTACTCTTACTGGTATTTATGTTCATGAAGGTAAATCTTGGTGGATTTATCGGACGAATGTAAAGACCAATTTTGATTTTAATGATGCTGTTAATGAGATTCTTGATGTTCAAGTATATGTTCGTGAGCTTACAGCTGAGGACTTAAATCCTGTTGAACAACTTACAAAACTTTTATTTGAACATATTAATAATAAGTTTAATCCTCATGAGGTAACAAAAGAACAAGTTGGTCTTGGTAATGTTGATAACACTGCCGATATAGATAAACCTGTATCTCGACCTCAAAAAGAGTACATTGATGCTCTTGAAAATAGGGTTAAAGGTTGGTTCAAACAGTTGAATGTTTGGATTAACAATCATGTTACAGAAGTTAATAAAAAGTTTCAAGATGTTTGGGCTGCTATAAACAAGAAACTTGATAAAGAAGATTACGAGAATGACAAAGATAATTTCAATGCTCATATTCGTAATTATGATAATCCTCATAGAGTTACTGCCGCACAAGTTGGTTTACCAACAGCCGCAAGTGATATTGAGAAATTAAAACAAAAAGCTCAAGAACTTCAAGGTTTGCTTATTAATAAGCAAGATAAAACTTCTGAAGAACTTGTTACTGATAACAAACGTATTGTAGATGCTATTAATGAGATTTATGGTATTGTTGTAGAACATAATAATCATGTTCGTAGCAACAGTATTAATCAAATTGAAGTTACAAGCGAAATTCCTACTACGTTTGAAGATGGTACACTTTGGATTCGTATTCCTCGAAATGAAGAAGATTATATAACAATTAAGATTGAAGCTGTTCCGGTTGATTCTACTATACGAATGATTAATTCGGAAGGTAAAGAATCGGCAGGTGTTGGCAGTGCAAGTCTTGAATGTTTAATTCAAAGTCGTTTACATTATATTGTAGAAAAAGAGAATTACATTACAAAAGATGTTTATGTCGATGTAGGTGTTGAAGATACGACAATTAACGTTGTTCTTACACCTAAAACTAAAAAGACATTAACTGTAAATGCAACTCCTGATAATGCTTTAATTATATTTACTGATAAATCTTCTAATGTAGTTATTGCTCAAGGTACTGGTACTCTTACATATGAAACTTATGACCCGCGTGATATTTTAATTCAAGTTGGTGCAAGTGGATATGAAACTTACGAAGAGTGTATTACGTTGGATGAGAATATAATTCGTGATATTACTCTTACAGCTTTACCAGTTGAACAAGGTGCTGTAAGTCTTACGGTGGTCGATAGCGAAACAAAGGCCAAAATAGCCGCATACGTCTATGATAAGGACACGGGTGGTATATTAGGTCAAGTAACAAAAGATACGCCGCTACAACTCACCGGAGATGTCAATACGAGCCGAATTTTGAGGTTTGTTTCGTCGGGTTATATAGAGGTTGAACAACTGGTAACTTATGCAATTCCTACCGCAGAAGTTACTGTTGAAATGGATAAAGCTCCAGTTCAATCTGGTACTATCTATGCAACTGCTGTAAATACTGAATCTACTGCTTTAGACGGTGTTACGTTTGAGTATAAACTCAGTACTGAAAGTGATTGGAAACCTCTCAATAATGATGAATTGACTGCTGGTAAATCTGAGGCTATTACAGCTCCAGTTGGAACAAGTGTTGATTTCCGAGCTTCTAAAACTGGTTATATAACTAACACTGGAACTGGTACGATTAATTCTACTGGTGAACATAGTGTTACTATTGTACTTGAAGAGTTACCGCCTGAACCCGAAGAGGTTTCTGTAACCATCAAGGCTTATGAAATTTATGATAGTAATAAACTTTATTTAGCTGCTGATATTAAAGAAATATCAAGTACTGGAACTACTGTTGGTACAACCAGACCTGATGAACCTTTGGTAATCACAAAGAATAAAAATAGTGTTATAACTTATTATGCTTTACCGTTATCTTCTGATTGGTATAATATTGGTAGTGAAGAAGTAGTATTTGATACTGATAAAACAGTTGAGATATTATGTCTTCGTAATAATAACGGCCTTATTAAAGTTCGTACACGGGATGCTTTAACTGGTTGCATGATTAGTAATACCATTTATGATGAAACTGGTAAAAAGATAGGTAACTGTGATTCATCAGAAGATGGTTATGTTAGTGAAGCTAATCCGATTGGTTTCGAACGTAATTATAAGACTTTAGGCGATACTCGTTATGAAGCTACTGAACCTGCATTGTTTATTGCAGCTAAACCTTCTGAAGCTGTTGTCAATTATATTGATTTACATCCGAAAGAAGGTCAAGATTATATAGCTCTTAAATTTGTAGATTCTGTTACTAAAGCTCCTATTACCACAGGTATTAGTTGTTGGTTTAGTTCTTCTGTTAAAACTATCGTTACTGATTATCAAGGTATAGCTCATATTAGTGGTACTTATGATTCAAAGGTTGTAATTTTGGTTAGACGTGATGGCTACACTGAATATAATCAAAGTTATGATAATCTTGCAAATCATAGTGTTACAACTATTGAATTAGTACCTGAACCAGTATTTGAAAATGATGGTATTGACTATATGCAAATAGAAGGTAATGGTATTGAACATCCTATATTTAGGGTTGGTAATGTCGAATCTAATTAACGGTTTAATGATATGAAAGAATCAGTAATTCGCAAAGTATTTTGTGCCTTAAACTGGCCTCCGAAAACTGGTGCTTTTCAGAAGTTAATTACTTTTGTAGTTGAAGGTTTAGCCACTAAGGCTGAATCTTCAACTGTTCAAGAATTACAAACAAAAGTAGAAACTCTTGAAGGTACTGTTAATACATTACAAGAAACTGTTACTACTTTAAGTGGTAAAGTAAGTACATTAGAGAGTAATTATACTTCTTTGGAAAGTCGTGTGACTGCTCTTGAAACACCACAAAGTTAATAAAATTCTACAACTATGGCACAACTTAATCTTCTTGAACGAGCTACGGAAGCTGTCGTAATGCTTAATGGTAATCGTCGGCAGGTTCTTGATATGTGGCTTAATGGTAAAAAAGTTTGGCCAATAGATGAACCTGTTGTAGAATTAGCTGTTGATAAAACTCTTGTTATTCTAAATAAAGATAATAATTATCATGATACCATAACTGTTTTCGCAAATGATACAGCTGAATGGGAATTTGGTAATTAGTTTGTTATTATAGTTAATCAACCAAAAAAAAAACAATGGCAACTATTCCGAGTTATTTATCTTGGGTTCCTAAAACTGGTACTGGTAATCAACAGATTACGATTAATTCTACGACTCCTTACAAAGGTCGTTCTAATCGTACTACTGAAATTCCCGGTAAGATTGTTGGAAAGTCGAATAGTGTTACTGTAACTGTTGTTGAGACAGCAGCTGCTGAGTACATTACTCCGAGTGGTTTGAGTATCAATGTTGCAAAAGGTGGTGAAACCATTCATGTAACTGGTAAATCAAACTCGAAAATTCTTACGTTTAAGTGGAAGACTAATTTTGGTCTTCCTGCTGTAACCTCTTATAAAGTTAATGGTAGTGTTACTGCTACTTCTGGAACTGCTATTTCGGGTGACCCCGGTGCTAAAGCTGAATACACCTATGATGTAACTATTGTAGTTCCGAAGAATGAAACTATTATTGCTCGAAGCGCAACTCTTGAAATCAAAGGTGAAGGTGCTTCTGTTGTTAAAACGATTACGATTACTCAGGCTCTTGGTGATAGCTATCTGTATCTGAACTCGCAGGGTACTACTACGGCTACTATTACTATTCCGGCCGGTGGTGGTGCACAGACTCTGAATGTTCTGTCGAATGACGAATGGACATTCGAACCTGCTGAATAAATTAATTAATCATTTATGAGTGTTATCACTAATAAATGGAATGACGGGAGTGGAGATTCAATTAGTATTGAATCTCCCTCTTTTCAAGGAAATCAGACTGTTAAAATTTCATCACCTGTTCAAAAAGGTACTTCTAAGAGAAGTATGCAGTTTATTGGAAAGTGTAAAAAAGATTTCAGTAAACAAGTTATTCTTACTATTGAACAAGAAGCATCTGTTTACACATATGATTTAATATTAAGTAGTGATAATACTGAAATTGCCGCAAAAGGTGGAACTGCAAATATTACAGCTGTACTTAAAACGTATCGTAATGGTAATTTAGTTAGTACAGATAATGTTACTCCAGTTCTATCAGGAAGTGCTACTGGATTTTCTATATCTGGTGTTACAGTTACTGCAAGCAATCGAACTATTACAGCTGGTAATAAGAGAGCTATTGTTGTAACTGGTAAATATTCAAATACATTTGATGGTCAAACAGTATCATCAACTATTACTATTTATCAAGAAGCCAATGAGGCTTCTTATGGTGCTTTAACAGGTGGTTCTGTTTTAGCATTTGATATTCCTGCAAGTGGTGGAACTTCTTCGACCGGTATTTCTAATATGTCGCAGACAATTAGTTATACATCTGGTTCGACTCGTGCTGGTACAGTTACCTACTCAAAAACAGATGAAATTACAGTTTCTTCTCTTGGAACCACAGTTAAGGCAAGAACTAAGGTTGGACAAGTTACTGTAACTTATACTGGTGAAGGTGGTGTAACTGCCAATAAAACCGTTAATATTTATCAAGCTGAAAATAAAGTAACTAATAGTAATTACAATCCTCGAATTACTGCTTATGGAACTCCTACTGTAAGTATCGGTAGTGGTTTGACAGCAGCTGGTGGTTCTGCGAGTGTAAGTGCTTCTGTTACTAATACTGAAACTTATAATGCTTTGTATAGTTCGGGTGCTACTGGCCTGAATCAAACACGAAGTGTTGGTGGTAGTTTATCAATTTCTATGACTGCTAACGGTAATAATAGATTCAGTTTATCTGGAAATACGATTACTCATAGTAGTATGGGAACTAATGAAACTACTGATACTGTTACTATAAAAGCTGTAAATGACGGAGATAGTTCTAAATCAGCTACGGCTTCTAAGAGTATAGTAAACAGTAAAACTGTTAAATCTACTTCTGGTGGTGTTTATACATATGGCAATATAACAGCTGGTATAATTACGAATGCTACGATTCCTGCAAGTGGTGGTTCTGCTACTGCTAAAGCTGGAAATGGTACTCAAAGTTGGAACAAATCTGCTACTATTACTACTTATCAATATGATTCTGGTGCTACAAAAGATGTTATTACTGAAGCTGCTTCAAGTGGAACTGCTAATGTTGTTCCGAATGTAGCTTCTATTACTGCTACTGCTTCTTCGAAGGGTACAACTGTTTCAGCTCAAACTACTGTTAAAAGTCAAGCTGTTACTTGGTCGGCTAATGGTAAATCTGCAAGTGGAACAATATATATTTATCAAGCGGCTAACAAAATTGATTCTTATAATTACAGTAGTTGGAATATTGCTGTTTCGGCAAATCCTACAACTATTGCTGCATCAGGTGGAACTTCTACTATTACAGCAAGTTGTATGAGAACTAAAACTCCTGTTTATACATCAGGTTCTACTGGAACAGCTACTACTGAATCTGCAACTCCAACGTTAGCAATTAGTGGTACTGGATTTACATTAAGTGGAACTACTGTTACAGCTTCAAAGAATAATGTTGCATCTCGAACTGCTACGGTAACTGCTTCATATTCTGGAGCTACTTCTAAATCTGTTACTATTACTCAATCAGCTGGGCCTGATGGTATTGGTTATATGCAAATTCAAGGTGATGGTGTTGACCACTATATTTTCCAAGTTGGTCGTACACCAAATACTCGTTCTAATGATGTTCAAACTTTATCAGAAGAACCTGTTGAAGTTGCAGTAGAAACTAAATCTGAAAGTTTGTTTGCTAAAATTAAACGTATTGTTACTAATCTTAATTAATTAAAAGTTATGGCTTTATCTAAATCTGCTTTGAAAGCAAAATTTATCACTGGTGCTATACCAACTCAAACTGATTTTGCCAGCCTTATTGATGGTATGTTGAGTATGCCATTGAAGGGGGGGACTGGTGATACAACAATAGGTTTCGGAAATGGAGATAGTACCGATAGACTATATGTTAAATCTCTTAGATATATTTATGATAATAATCGTAGTTATTTTTTAATTGGTGCTTGGGATGATGAAATTGGAGGTAATTATCTTGTAGCAGTTATTTGTTTTCAAGATAATGCTGTTAGCGGTGCCAATTTTAATATAACTTATCATTTATTAGATAAAACAGAAAGAGCGCATTTTAAATCTAAAGTTGGCGATATTAATACTGCTGATGAAATAGATTTAATTAATAATATTAAGGGTTCTAATTGGACGTGGTTTAATATCACACAACCTACTAATAATAATCCGTCACCTCGAACCATTCTAGGAAGCAATATAACATATCGTATTTATCCTGTAATGCAAAATGGTATATGGTATGTTGGTTATGCTTTCGCAATGGATGTTGATATGGGTGGTTCCAATGATTTATATGTTTATCGTTGTACTGGTAATTCTCAAACTAGATGGAATGCTATTGACAGTGTTGTCGCAAATGATTTAGAAAACGCTGGTAAATTTAGTAAAAAACTACTATATTAAACTCTGACTGTTATTAGTAATAATAGTTAGAGTTTAACTGATATATGTCAAACTTTAACTATTATTACTATGACTATTGCACAAATTAAAGCCTTGTTTCAAACTGGGAAAATACCTACACAAGCTCAATTCGGTAATCTTATAGATTCTATATTTAATATTATTGGTTCACCTGATGGTAGTTTGAATATAAATAGTGATGAAAATAACATTAAACTTTCTATAAAGAATTATAGAAGTTTACATGGTGTATATATGTCTCAATTATCTGTTAGTCTTCATTTATTTTTTAATAATGATATTAAAAATGGTACAAAACCAGTTCCAGTATTTATCATATTTAGTACTGTAAATAATTTAATTAATTCTGTAAATGCTAATATTAAGTATGCTGTTCCGAATGCCACCTTACTTAAAAGTATGACAGATGATGGGTTGGATTATCTCACTGCAAGTTTGGATGTTATCATTCGAAGATTTGCTGCGCTTAAGATTACATATTATGATTTAGTACCTAAAGAAGAAGAAGTAAAGAAACCTTCCATTGTAACAATTATGTATACTGATTTTGATAATATCAGTTATGTATATAATTGCATTATGGGTATGGGGAGTATTGATTCTATAGTACCAATTTGTATTCATAATCTTATTAAATTACACGATATTGAAAATAATAATTATTCAGGTGCTATGTCTATTTTACAAAGCACTGTTTATAATCATATGACAGTAAAATCTGAATGGGAAAAGATAATGAAGTTACAAGGTTATGAAGATGGTTTAGTTATTGATAATAGCGGAGTTGCTGAAAATTTTATGAATACTATATATGCTAATTGTTATAAACAAATTCAATTAAAATAAAATCATGATTAAAATCTATTGTAAATTCCTACCGTTCAAAGGGTATTTATGTATGACGATATTATGGTGGT
>OGPK01002007.1_pt1 | contig 14179 bp, 21 predicted proteins | sample 1552921 | NCBI WGS metagenome assembly OGPK01 (sample SAMEA2580264, study PRJEB22360) | human gut metagenome | biome: human gut; feature: human-associated habitat; material: faeces | place: Denmark | collected 2008/2010 | reverse complement strand
TGTTTGGGCTGGTCGGTACGCTCGAAGCCGGGGGTGGCACAGGAGCGGTTTTTGGGACAATAACACCAGCCGCAAGCGGTGTCCAAACAATCACGCACGGGCTCGGAAAACAGCCTACAGGAATATTGATTTTTCAGGACAATAAAAGCCCAAGTTCTAAGACTGAAGGCGTTTATGCGGCATTTGGCGACCAAAATGGCCAAGGCGGCATCGCGTATATCAACAATGAACTGTCGGGATTTGGGCCAACTTCGATTTCAGAATTTTCTAAAAATTGTTTCATCACAGATGCTAATGCCGAGACGTTTAAGGTGGCGTTATTTGGGCCAATCAATACCGTTGCCTTTACTTCGTTGATTGCGGGAATCGAATACAGGTGGTATGCATGGTAAGATATTACAAACAAACATCAGATAATTACATCATTGCCATCGGCACCGGCGCGGGCGGCACCGAGATTACCAAAGTTGAATACGACGAAATCATGGCAATCATCCAAAACCGTCCGAGCGCAGACGGCAAAGGCTACCGGCTGAAAGCCGACCTGACGTGGGAGGCATACGACCTGCCGCCGGAACCCGAACCGAGCGACGAGGACGAGCTTTCGGATGCAGAAGCCTTGAACGTGATCCTGGGGGTGACGGCATGAAGCGCGGCGAAGCAAAGGCATATCGTGCAGCAATCGTAGCGGCGCGCGATGCGGTGGCGGAGGACAATGCGCGGCTGGGCATCCGCGTGCTCTTCCCCGATTGGATGGCAGGCGCGCACGCGGTTGGTGAAGTTTACAATGCCGATGGGCAGACGTGGGAGTGCTTTGCTGCCTACGACAACGCGGCATACCCTGACGTCAAACCCGGCAACACGGCGTGGCACACGTTTAACCGGCCGCTGCACGGGACAAGCCCGGCGACCGCCCGGCCGTTCGTGCAGCCGACCGGCGCGCACGATATGTACCATGCCGGTGAGTACACGATCTGGACGGACGGCAAGACGTACCGGTGCAAGTCCGACACTGCATACAGCCCGGCAGACTACGCGGCGGCGTGGGAGGTGGTTGACTGATGGAATTTATTTCTTGCAACACGGCAAATTACCGCGCAGGGCGCACGCAGCCGGTGCGGTACATTGTGATGCACTACACGGCAAACAACGGCGACACCGCGCGCAACAACTGCGATTACTGTCATCGCGTGGGCGGCCTGCAGGCCAGCGCGCACTATTTCGTGGACGAGCACGGCGCGATGCAGTCCGTGCGCGAGGGCGACACGGCGTGGCACTGCGGCGCAGAAGCCGGGCGGCGCTACTGGCACCCCGAGTGTCGCAATGCCAACAGCATCGGCATCGAGATGTGCAGCCGCAAGCGCGCCGACGGCAGCTACTACATCAAGCCGGAGACCGTGGCAAACGCCGCGGCCTTGGCAAAAGACATTATGCAGCGCTATGGCATCGACACGGATCACGTGCTGCGGCACTACGACGTGACGGGCAAGCGCTGCCCCATGCCGTGGGTGGATGACCCGGCGCAGTGGGACGCATTCAAGGCTTCGCTTGCGCCGGAAGAAAATACAGTCGAGGAGGATGAAGACATGGCAACCAGATACAACAGCGTCAACGAACTGCCCGAGTGGGCACAGGAAGAAACGCAGAAGCTGATCGACCGCGGCGCACTGCTGGGTGATGAGCACGGCAATTTGGGCGTGACGATGGACATGCTGCGCACGATGATCGTCTGCCAGCGCATGGTGGACGGGAAGTAACGGAGGGACTACATATATGAAAATCAACTGGAAACTCAGGCTGCAGAACAAGGCGACGCTGACCGCGCTTATCATGGCGCTGGTGGCGCTGGTGTATCAGGTGCTCGGCGTGTGCGGCATCGTGCCGCGTGTGGCGCAGGATCAGGTGACGACGATTATCAGCATGGTTATCAACATTTTGTGTCTGCTCGGCATCGTGGTCGACCCGACGACCGCGGGTGTCGGCGACAGCGCACGCGCACTGAGCTATGAAAAGCCGAGGAAAGAGGGCTGACAATGGCGGTATCGCTTGCGAACATCATTTCAGCGGCAGCGTTTGTGCTGACACTGATCGGCGCGTGCTGGCGGATGAGCACCATCATCCAGCGGAACACAGACGCAGTCATGGCATTGACGGCGCGCATTGACCGCATGGACGCCGGGAACGCCAAGGAGCACAACGAGATGTGGGACAAGATTGAGCGCAGCGAGGACACGATCAACGACCACGAGGCGCGGCTGCAGCTGCTGGAACACAAATAAGAATCGAAACGGGGCGCGGCGGTGTCCCCTCTTCCCTATCAAGTGATGAGGTGACACGATGGCATACAATGACGCAATCATGAACAGCGCCGACAAGCAGAAAATCGCCGCGCTCGGCGAGCAGTGGCAAGCCGCGCAGAAGGCCGGAAATCAGGGCGGCATGACCGAGGCGCACGAACAGGCAGAGCTTATCCGCAAGAAGTACGGCTACAGCGGTGGCGCGGACGGCAGCGGCTTCAAGATCGTCGGAAACAGCACTGTCCTGCCGGAAGCAAAAGACCAGAGCGAGAGCATCAACAAGATCTACGATGCACAGCAGAAGGCAAAGACCGACGCACTGAAAGCGGCCTACGACCAGAACATGGCGGACTATGACGCGCAGGCCGCGAAGATCCCGCAGACGTACAACGAGGCGCGGCGGCAGGTATCGACGCAGGCAGACATTTCACGCGCAAACCTGAACGAACAGTTGGCGGGCAGCGGCATCAATGTCGGTGCTGGCAGTCAGCTCGCGCTCTCGCAGCAGAACAGCCACAATGCCGCTATGGGCAAAGTGTCTACGGCGGAGGCGGACGCACTGTCCGATCTGGAGGCGCAGCGGCAGAAGGTAAAGACGGCGTATCAGAACGCGGTCGCACAGGCGATCAGCGAAAACGACGCGGCACGCGCGAAGGCGCTCTATACCGAGGCGCAGCGTGTGGATAACTCCATCGTCAACACAGCGGTCAAGCAGCTTAGCGTGGACACGACGCTCGCGGAAAACGATCGCAGCCGCCTCGAGCAGCAGGCCGCAACGCTCGCCAAGTACGGCGATTTCAGCGGTTATGCGGCGCTCGGCTATTCGCAGGATCAGATCGACGCGATGCAGAAAGTGTGGGGCGCGCAGAACCCGAAGCTCTACTACGAGCGCACAGGCGCATATCCGGCGAGCTACACGGCGTCAAACCACAGGACGGGCGGCGGCGGGAGCGGCGGTGGCGGTGGTGACGACAACGCGATCCCTTCGGCCAGAGACCCGAAAACCAAACCAAAAAGCGCCGTAGATTACCACGAAAACAGCTACATCACGAACGCGAACGGTCCCGGCTGGGTGATGGTGCGCGGCTATGGGCGCGTGACACCAAGTGAACTGGAAGTACTCGTGAACTCTGGAAAGGTGAAAGAGGTCGTCAACGGCAACGGTACTTATACCTACCGAAACGCAAACTAAGGAAAGGTAACTGACCATGGCATCTGACTTTCTGAAACAGTATGCAAAGAGCAGCCGGGAGAAAATTGACAGAGAGTACGGCAAGAAGGCCTACGGCGGCTCCGAATATGACATGAGCAAAGTGTGGGGGCAACCGACGCAAGCCACGCAGGCAGCAAACACCACGCAGAACACGCAAAAGCCGATCACGGAGCCCGTGCCGCAGAAGAAGAAAGAGAACATCAGCTTCTGGGAGAAGCTGCTCAACGCTTTCGGCGACGCCGGTTACAGCGCGGACACGACAACGCCGCTTGCCCTGACGAATCAGGCAATCTCGGATGATTACCGCAAGAGCAATATGCAGGAGAGCAAGACGGCGGAAGCGGGCGGAAACATCGCAAAATCCGCCGTAAAGAGCGCGGAGAGCGCCTACGAAAACGCGGCCGGAACATTTCTCAACAAGCGCAGCGGAACGCAGATCATGGGCGTGACCGTCGCGGACAACGCCGTGCCTCAGGAGGACAAAGACAAGGCGGAGGCCGCGCGGAAGCGCAACCAGGAAAGCATCTACGCCAAGGCGGACAAAGCGGCGGAAGCGGCGGCAGAAGCATCCGAAAAGGCGAAAGATAACCTCGGCGGCAGCAAAGCCGCGGGCGCGTTTGTGGACATCGCAAGCGGCGGCCTGCAACTCGGCGCGGACATGGCGCTCAATGCGCTGCTCCCCGGCGCGGGTCTTGCAAACATGGGCCTGCGCTCCTATGGCAGCGGGTCGCGTGAGGCACGTCTTGACGGCGCGAGCGAGGGCGAACAGGTGGCATACGGCGCTACGGCCGCTGCTGTTGACGTTCTGACGGAGAAAATCTTCGACGTGGGCAAGCTGTTCGGCGGCGGCGCTGCGGACGACGTGGCGGAAAAGCTCATCGGAAAGCTGGCGAAAACGGATGCCGGGCGCAGTGTTGTGCGCGCGCTGACAAACGCTGTCGGCGAGGGCGCAGAGGAAGCCGTGGCCGACATCCTGAACCCGGCGATCCGCGCGATCTACGACAAGGGCGCTGCGGCAAAGTCGAGCTACACGACGGCAGAAGGCGCGAAGGAAATGCTTGCGCAGTCCGCGTATGACGCGATGATCGGTGCGGCGCTGTCTACATTCGGCACGGCGGCGGGCATCGCCAAAGGCATAGACGCGCAGAAAAATGCCGCACTGCGCGCCGGAGAACCGGCAGCAAGCGTAAACACAGAAGCGAGCGCGAAACCAGCAGAGGCGGAAACGATCGCGGCAGAAGCACAGGCAGAGGCCACACCGGTCGAGACCGCGCAGGACGTTCCGGCGGCGCAGGAGAAGCCGCAGGAGAACAGCACGCTGCGCATGGTGGAAGAAGCCGCAGGGCTGCGCGAACCGGCGCAGAGCCCGGAACAGGAACGTGCTACGGAAGCAGCGCAGAGCGCGGAGCGGGACGCGAACAGGCAGCCGCAGGAATATACGCCGGAAGATCATATCGACAACCGGTCTGACGAATACATCGCCAAGCGGAGCACCAAGTCATTCCAGTACAACCACCCAGAGCTGCACGAACACTTTGAGCGCGTTGCAGAAAATCTTACCCCTATGATTTACGGCTCAATGCAGAGCGACCGATATAAGCGCGGGAAAGGCACGATCACGAACAACCCGCGAGTTGTACAGGACGTGATTGACAAAACCGGCCTTTCCCGACCGGAGATTCTGCGTGCACTGGATGCGATCATCAAAGACAACGGCACAGAAAACTATGCAGACGCAAAGCGCGTAGAAAAGGTGCTGGACTCCCTGCTCGTAGACGGCTACACAAAACCGAACGGCGAATATGTTGCTCCTGACGCGGCATACATGGAAGCAAAAAGCCAGATTTCCGGTGGCACTGACCCGTACTCGTGGGAGTATTATCGAGATAATGACCTGTCGCTCATGCTCGGAGAGATCACGGAGGAGGAATCCTATAACGATTGGCGTGCGCAGCGCGACGCACGAGAGGCCGCAAAAGCGGCGCAGGAACAGTCACAAAACAGTGATAATTTTGCAGACGTGCAGCAGCGGGAGGCAGAGACGGATGCCGGGCGGCGCGGCACACTGCCGGAAGGACAGGGCGCAAAATCTGCGGAGTTTGGCTATGACGAAGCGCGGACGCAGACGCACTCGACCGACGGTGTGCTTACCGACGGCGAGCGTGCGATGGAAGGGCTGAGGCCGGAAGACCGGACGCACAAAGTCAACCATGACGAAGAGGTAGACGCGAAGGCACAGGAGCGCTTTGAATCGGACTACGAGGGCGAAAAGGCAGACCTGTTTGGGGAAAAGCAGGACTGGGACGATACCGACACGGTGCTTGCACACAAGATCATCGTCAAAGAAGTGGCCAAGGCGCGCGAGAGCGGCAGCAAAGATGCCTACGCCGAAGTGGCAAAGCTCATGAAAGAATGGGATGCGCACGGCACGGAAGCCGGTCAGGCACTGCGGCAGCGGCGGCAGCTCGCGTCTGACCCGGCGCTAATGGAAGCGGACGCGATCCAACTGCTGAACGATAGCGAGCGTACGCGCAAAATGTCGGACGAGCAGCGCAAGAAGATTCTCGACAGCGTAAGCCAGAACGCTGAGAAGCTGCGCAGCATCGAAAAAGGCGACGTGGACGGCGTGGTTGACCTCATCAAAGACATGAGTACGGAGCGGCGCACAAACGGCCTGTGGTCGAACAAGATGGGCAGAACAATGGAAAAGGCGCTTGAGCAGGCAAAGAAACTGCCGGGCGGCGAAGCGTTTCTGCGTGACATCGCCGCAAGCCAGGTGCGCGGCATTGCGTATGACTACGCGAAACCGTCCACGCTCGAACAGATCAAAGCCTATCGTTATCTGTCCATGCTCTCAAAACCGGCGACGCCTGGCAGAAACCTTACCGGCAATATGGTGTATGACCCGGTAGAGGCCGTGTCAAACAACATCGGCGTCTGGCTGGACATGCTGCTGTCGAAATACACCGGCACACGCTCCGTAGCTGTGGACAAGAGCTATTTCTCCAAGGCGAAACGAAAAGGCATGGGCGAGGCAGCGCTCAAGTCGTACGTTGAAACCGGCCTTGACGCAAGCGTTTCCAACGCACAGGGCAAATACGAAACCGGCGGCAGCAGGTCGTTCAAGATGGTCGGGAACTTTCTGGAACGGTTTCTCTCCACGTGGGAGAAATACAGCAACTATGCCATGGTCACGACTGACCAGATGCAAAAAGGCGGCATTCAGGCGGAAGCACAGCGCGGAATTGACGTGCTGGAAGCCAAGGGCAAGATAGCAAAAGGCGCGCTTGACGGCCGCGCGGAGGAAACCGCAAGGGAACGCACATTCCAGAACGAAGGCAAGCTGTCCGGTGTCATGGGCGGAATGCGCAATGCGCTGAACAAGCTCAGCATCAAGGACAAGCAGGGCGGCAGCATCGGCCTCGGCGACATTATGCTCCCGTTCACGAACGTGCCCGGCAACATTGCGAGCGCAGCGATTCAGTACTCCCCTGCCGGATTTATTAACGCCGGTACGGAGGTCGTCAAAGTCTTGAACAAGGCAAAGGCCGGGACGCTGACCGCACCCGAACAGGCGAAGGCTGTGACGGATTTCGGCCGCGCGTTTAACGGCACGATGGGCATCGCGCTCTTTGCGGTGCTGGCCGGGGCTGGCGTGATGAACGTTGCCGGAGACGACGACGAGGACAAGGAAGCGCTCGAAAAGTCTGAGGGCGTGAGCGGCACGCAGCTTAACCTTAGTGCACTCAACCGGTGGATTGCCGGCGAAAGCACGGAGTGGCGCGACGGTGACAACCTGGTATCCATCGGCTTCCTCGACCCGATCAACGCGCAGATGACCTATGGCGCGCTGCTGGCAGACTGCTACAAGGGCGAGGGACTGACGTTTGCAAACGTTGCGGGCGGCAATCTGGAATCTGCTTTTCAGAGCGTGATGGATCTGCCCGCTATGTCGCAGTTTCAGGAGATTGCAAACGGCTATAAATACTCCAAGGCAGATACCACGGGCGGGAAGGTCGCGGAAGCCGCCCTGCGCTACGGTGCTTCTCAGGCAACAAGCTTTGTACCAAACGTCGTGTCCGGCGTGGCGCAGGGGGTTGACGGGACGGTGCGCGACACCTACAACGGCGACACCGTGTGGGAAAACAACCTGAACGCGATGAAGAGCAAGATTCCGGGGCTTCGGGAAACGCTTCCGGCTGCGCTGGACAACTGGGGGCAGGAGAAGAAATACACCGGCACGGCGGCGGAAAACTTCCTGAACGCGACACTGAATCCCGGCAGCGTGACGAAGTACCGGACGAGCGCCGTGAACCAAGAGCTGTACCGGCTTGAAAGCATGAACATCGACGTGAAATACCCGGAGAAGAAAGCGCCGCTCGACGGTAGCCGGAACGGCAAGGATGTGGATCTGACGCAGGATGAGAGGCGGCAGTACCAGATGGCATACGGCCAGACGGCCTATGACAACATCCAGAGAGTCATTCAAAGCTCGGTATACAAGCAGTCGAGCGACGCGGAGAAAGCGGCCGCGATTCAAAACCTTCTGGAAGTCGCAACGGCGGCCGGCAAGAAGAAGGCGAAGCTCGACGGCGGCGACACCCCGTCGTGGACAACGAAAAGCGACGGCAGTGTGGCAGACAACGCCGTATACCGCGCCAAGCTCGGCACCGCAAAAGACACACTGCCGGACAATGCGCGAGACCGCAACGGCGACGTGATGCAGGCAATCATCAAGACGGTCGTCGGCAAACGCGGCGGCAGTGACCAGCTCGCACTCAATGTCATGGCACAGGAGCTCAAAGAGGGCACGCAGGAAAAGGTGGAGACCGCATACAACGGCGGGTACGAGCTGAAGCAGATCGTGGACTTTTATCAGGCAATGTATGCAAAGAAGCCGGGAACCAGCCAGAAGAAGTACAAGAAACCAGATCTGTATGCGTGGGCGATGCAAAACGGCTATACCGCGAAGCAGTTCAACCAGCTTTGGAAACTCTTCTCGTGACAAACACACAACAAGAAAGCAGCACGCATATCCTGCGTGCTGCTTTTGCTTTATGTGCTTTCGCTTTCGTACTGCTGGATCATGTCGAGCGCTGCGCGTAAGTCCGGCGCTTCCCGGATAGCACAGCCGGTTTTGACGAGGTATGCTCCGTCGGCGCTGCGCGTCATGCGGACAATCCTATTCGCCGGAGCTGCCATTTTTTCGCGTTCTGCTCCGCCTTTGTTCCCCACGCTAACTTTTACGTCTTTCGAGACGCACTCGCTCTCCGTTGAAATTTCCCCTGCGCAGGCGGCATACCCGGCGAGGTCAATGAAGTTATCCGCTTTATCTCCTCCGGTTGCGATGCGTCCGAGCTTGAACAGCGCCATCATTGCGCCGACGTCGGCTGCACCGAGCGGTTGCTCCATGCCGCGCGCGCAGAGGTAAACGCTCCAAAGCATGGAGATCGTGCGGAAATTGTCCTCCGGCTCACCGTACTGCTGATTTCGGTCGGTGCAGACGCAGCGCTCTGCGGCTTTCAGAATTTCGGAACGGGTCAAAACGCATCACCGTCCTTTTCATCGCCCTGCTTGAGCGCTTGCAGATTTGCAAGCACGCCGTCGTAGTCATCCGGGAACAGAACCCGAAGCACGGTACAAATCTCGTCGTCGTCAAAGGCGAGCTTTTTGCCGCTGTAGTTCAGCCGGGCGGCGTTGAAGATCGCATCCGTCAGGATGCTGAGGCGGAGATCGTTGCACGCGCCGTTGCGCACGCCTTCCAACAGTTCGTTTTCGTTAATTTTTGCTTCCATTGTTATCTTTTCCTTTCTTGCGTTCCATAGAGTTCAAATGCTTCCCACTTATTTGCTATGCGCTTCATGTGCGCACTGGCTGCCTGAATCGTAATTCCAAATGTGTCTCCAATTTCTTTGAGCGTGTCGCCGCCGATTCGCATACGAACGAGTTCACGATCGCGCACAGGAAGTGACCGCAGAAAGCGTTCTACATCCGCGCCGGTTTCGTCCAGCGGCAGGCACGGCCTGTCTCGCAGCGGCACGACACCGCACATTTTCACGTTACATTCTTTGCTCGGGTCAACCGCGTCAACGTCATCCATGTGCAGTACCAGTTTCCCTGAACGCTTCTTTCGTTTCGCGCAGCGCTGATTGGAGACGACCGCGCTGCGCATGTGGTACATTGCGTGCGTGGAGAATTTCCCTCGTGCCGGATCGTATGTAGCCGCGGCGCGGATCAGACCTTCTGCGGCAACGCCGTACAATTCCTGCGGGTCGCTTCCGGATGCGTATTTCCTCAAGAAAAACCAGATCAATTTCTCGTTATCCGCCGCGAGCTGCTGCTGTTCCGGCGTAAGCGGCGCGAGCGGTTTTCTGCGCATGGCTTCACCCTCCTACAATGTCGATCTCGTACTCCTCGCGCAGCGCGCGGATCAGGTCCGGTGCTGATACATATCCGTCGCGCACACTCTCACTCAGCGCCTCGACCTCGCGCCAGATGCGCTGGAGCTGCTCGGTCTCCATGCCCTCTTTGTCTAACAGGGCCGTGAAAAAGATCGCAAGCGTCACGCGGCAGGCGTCCGCCGTCGCCGTGTCCTTTGCGCGCTGCACGTCCGCCTGTGTCGCCGGTCTCCGGCGCGGGTTAATCCGCTTTGGCATCGTCGTCACCGTCCTTTGGACAGCCGTAGCCGCAAAAATGATTAGGCCAAACAGGCTGCCACCCATATTTGCCGTTCGTGCAGATTAAGACCTCGTCGCCAAGATAGATGCTTTCGTAATCATCCTTCTTTCTGGTGCTGGCACAGTCTTTGCACCGCACCACCGGTACCGCGTCCACGGTGGGCATTTGCCATATCACTCGGTCAGCTTCTGCGAAACCTTCTGCCAAATTATCCAAATGCGTTTCCCCTGCCAAAATTAACTTCCGTGTCTCCTTAAATTCTGCGTCAAACAAATTTCTTACATTATCTGCATCAATCAGCCGCATCACTATCACCGTCCATCCTTGCCCCGCACCACGGGCAGTAGTTAAAGCGCGTCTCGACTCCAGACGCCAGCCTGCCGCAGTTGCTGCAGTGCCACCAGTCCACGCCGTGAGCAATCCTTTTCCCGTCATGCACAAAGTGCCCATGCACCACAGGCACCGCATCTGGCAACAGGCAATCATCAAAAAACTTGTCCTGCGGATTGCTTTCCAGCTTCGCCCCACACTTGCAACGGTGCTTTTTGATGTCGTAATCGGCACAAGCACCGCAGTATGTAATCCCTTTCATTCTGCGTCACCGTCCATCCTCACGCCGTAGCCACAAAAGTCGTCCGGGCCTTCGCAGTCCATGTGGACTGAGCACCATCCCAGCCGCGGCTTATTGTAGGATCGGCAGTGACGGCAGTACACCACCGGCGCAACGTCGGCAGCGGGAACATTGCGAAGCGCATTGATCGCGCTGTCATACGCGACGGGCAAAAATTCAATCGCTAAATCCCGTTCGATATATTCAGCCATCCTTCTTTCTCCTTTCCTCGGCTTCAAACAGCGCCTGAAATACCATCACGTAAATGTCTATCGCAATGCTCTCGCTCTTGACGGGTATCAGCGGCGCGATGTAGTGCCAGCAGTCCATGTAGGTCAGGTCAGCCATCACTCACACCCCACTCCCAATTTTCGGAGCGCTCGCACGCGACGCACGTGATATCATCATATCCGCAGGGCTTATCGTGCACACATGTATGGCAGTCTCCATACTCGCGCAGCTGCTTGTCCATGTGCTTGATGCGCTCCGCCGCCTCGCGCATCAGGTCGCAGCCGTGGAGGCCGTAGTTATGCTCGTATTTGCAGCCGAGGCACACGAGCGGTCCGGCCTCCGCCGCGAGCCCGCGCAGAGCATCCGCCAGCTCAGCGTTTGTCATCATCGTGCACCACTCCCAGCTTTCGCATTCGTTCTTGCCAGATTTCCAAAACAGGCAGTCTTTGCACCGCACCACCGGCGCAACGTCGACGGCAGGAATTGAAAGCAATCTCCGGACATCTTTTGACGTGTGACCGTCCCACGGCTTTCCTTTTTCCAACTCCTTGCACTGAAACAGATCCCAGTCTTTTAACTCATAGTGGTATGTGTAACATCCTTCACTGGTATCAAAGCCCATGATGAACCATCCCCCGCCGAAAGGAACGCTGCCGTCCTCATGCCGCTTGCTTTTCCATGCATGCGGATTATTTTTGGCAAGAGCAGCAGACAAAACGAGCCTTTGCTCATACAGGTCTGCGAAAGTATGGTATCCGTCTGACATTTTTTCAACGTCGGCGGCTGGGAGATCATGCAAAACGCAGATCGCCTTTGCCCATGTGCGGCGGTTTTTGTCCTTGTCATTTGCCGCGGCGGTCGTCAGTGCTTTATCCAGCGCTCCCCGTTCGATGTATTCAGCCATCGTCGTCCTCCTCCACATAGTACCAGCTTTGCGGTGCTTTAGTAATCGCCACCGGAACCATGCAATTTTTATCATAGATACAGGCTGTGCTTTCGTACCCGCTTTTGCTGCATGATTTGCATTTTTTCCAAGTGTGAAATTCTGTCAGTTCCTTCGGCTTATCGTAGATTTTAAGGTCGGAGATGTGCCAGCCGTACAGCCACTTGCCGTCAGCGTAATTCTGGAAATCTTCCGGGTACATACGCGCACGGTCAAGATCGAAGTCGTTCCACCTCGCGTAATCCTCGTGGCGAAACGAAAAAATCGTATCATCATCGTAGGTATCAATGCTGTCGCACACAAACTCGCCGATGATTGTCCCATTGCAAGTGATGTCAAAAGCGTTGTGCGCATGGTCATCCGCGTAACAATACCGCTTGCCTCGATAAAACGTCAGGCGCCGATCTTTGGTGCAGTAGATATAGCACTTAAACGGCGGCCGCAGATTTGGGCGGCTCTTGCGCACCTCAATGGTCTTTTTGCCACTGGCAATCTTTTCGCACCACTTTGGGCGGATGCTCAGCATGACAGTCTTACTCATCATTCACCGCCTCCAATGCCTTTTCTGCTTCCTCACGGGTGAGGAATACGGTCTTGCCGAGTAGCGGGATATCTGTCCACCACAGTTCTGTCTCTCCTACAACATCTGCCCCATCAAATGTCCGGCGTAGTGTATACACCGTATCGCCCACCTTGCACGGCAGTACCACCAGCCGACCGTCCTTGTCGGCCTTAATCCATTCTTTAATCTTTTCAAGGCCATTCTCGTATACCCATATTGCAAATTCTGCGGTTTCTTGCACGAGTCTGGGTGTCAGCCCCGTGTCCTCGTAGGCTTTGAGCTTTTCCCACGCCTTTCGCTGCGTGCAGATGCCACCGTGCGGGCACGGCAGCTCCCGGCACTGCGAGATGTCGCAAAAATTGCCATCAAACGTCATTCTCTCCATCACTCCACCTCCTGCATCCAGAACTTGCGGCGGCATTCGTTGCAAGAAGTCTTGCAGCACTCTATTTTGGGCATATAAGCCGCTACGAGACTGCACGGCTTAATATCGATGATATCATCAACCAATACCGCTTCCGGCCACTGACCCAGAAACACATCCTGTCGCGTCTTGCGCGGGTGCTCCTTCGACCACTGCTCAACGGCGGTGATGTATTCTGCCGTCACCGATCGGACGGAGAGGCACTTCCTTTGCAACGCCGGGCACTCCGCGCACTCGGAGAGTGCATTGCCGCCCCCGTAGTAATTACACATCCGGTTTCGTTCTTCGATAAATTTCAGCGCGTCCATATTCACACCCCCGCTTCCTGCATCGCCTGCCGCATAAAGCTCAGCTGCTGCCGCAGGTCGTCGACCGTGCGCGCCTGAGCCTCTACCATGAGGCGAGCATCCGTCACTTGCCCGTTCATCTTCACGCACCGCTCCTCTGCCTTGCCCCGAAGCTCGTGCTCCTGCTCGGCGTAGTCTGCCAGCCGCTGCACCGCGTATCGCGCTGCCGGCGAGAAATTCAGATTGCCACGATCGTGCGCCAGCAGGTCACGCACTTGCTCGCAAATTCTGTTCATCCGTCTCGTCCCTTTCTGCGCTCATAAAACAGCGCGTTGTATCGGTCGTATCGGTCTTGGATCGTGCCTTTGGCCGGGCAAAAGCGCTCCCAGAATCCGCAGGTCAACAGCTCCGGGCAGCCACCGCGGTACACACAGTTTGGCACGAGCACGTCGCTCAGCTCCGGCTCGGCCTCGTGCAGCGCCGCTTTGAAATCTTCGGCGTGCTGCCGGGTCTCCGGCGATGCCTGATAGCACAGCCGCTTGCGCCATGTGTCGATCAGATTCTGCGCGTTCGCTTCTCCGGTGAACGTGACCGGCGCGTCCTGCGGCAAACCGCCGCGCGGAATGCCGGTGCGGTCGCTCCTCTGCGTACGAATGAAACACTCCCACTTGTGCCGCGACCAGTGCGTTGCGGCCCAGCTCAGGATGTTACGCCAACGCCAGCGCACGCGGAGGTCGCGGATTGGGCTGTGCTCCGCGATAAGGATATTGCGCTTGAATTGCCCGCTCGGCTCGTGGCCAAGGCTCTCCTTGCCTACGGTCGCGCGGCAGTCGTCTACTACCTCACGCCAACTTCCCTTGACGCCAAGCAGCTCTGTCTTATCGTGCATTGTCGCTCTCCTTTTCCGCCCAGTCGAGGGCGGTGGTCGCAACGG
>OGPK01002002.1_pt1 | contig 14190 bp, 7 predicted proteins | sample 1552921 | NCBI WGS metagenome assembly OGPK01 (sample SAMEA2580264, study PRJEB22360) | human gut metagenome | biome: human gut; feature: human-associated habitat; material: faeces | place: Denmark | collected 2008/2010 | reverse complement strand
AAATTAGATAAGGTACCACATCCGAATTGGGAGATTAAGACGATTTGGGGCTTAGGATATAAGTTTGAACTTACTGTATAAGGAGCCGCTATGAAGAAAATATTTTGGCGTGTATTTGTTGCATTTGGTGCTGTTCTTTTGTTTTTTACCATATTGATTGGACTTATGTTTACACGTTTTAACCGCACTAACATTGTGGGGGCGTATAAACAGCAGTTAGGGGATTTGGCAGATGGAGTTGTCACCCGGACAAGCCAGGCGGTAAAAGACAGTGAAGCGGATGAATTTATGGATTATCTGCGCGCGATGGAAGATTTTGGAAAGATGCAGAATGTCGACATCTGGATTGTGGCAGATGAATCGAGTAAACATAAATTATCCGACACATATACCAATGTGCAGATGGATGGACTGGATATTCCGAAGGAAACAGAGAATATTATCAAAACGGCATTTCGGGGGAAAAAGAAAAGTTACAGCGATTACGATGAAATTTACCAGACGGTTATGCTTCATTTGGCAGTGCCGGTCCGTGATAAGAGTGGTGACGTGTCGGGAGCAGTTGTCGTATCGGGACCGATGGAAATGCAGGAAAATACCGTGATTCAGTACGAAAAATACATGCTGATTTGCATTATGGTAGGAGCGTTTTTGGCGCTTTTATTATCCTTTTTCTTCTCCAGACAGCTCGTCCGTCCGATTATCCGGATTAAAGAGGCTGCTCTTGTGCTGGCTGCCGGAAATTATGCTCATAAAACCGGAATCCGTCGGAAAGATGAACTGGGGGCGCTGGCAGAGAGTATGGATACCCTTTCGGATAAGTTGGTGGAAGCGGAAGAATTTCGCGAGGACTTAGAGCAGAGCCGCCGGGATTTCTTCTCGAATGTATCGCATGAACTCCGCACACCGATTGCTGTTATGAAAGGTTATGCTGACACGCTGGTGGCTGGTTATGTAACGGATGAAACCAAGCAGAAAGAATATTTGCAGAGGATTCAGAGCGAGTGTAACGGTATGGAACATCTGGTGTCTGATCTTTTGATTTTGTCGCGGATGCAAAATCCGGATTACGAATTAAATGTCGAAGTGTTAAATGTGATTGCCGTGGCACAGGATGCGATGCGTGGAATGCGTATTCTTATGCAGGAGAAAAAATTGACGGGCAGTGTTACCTATGACGACGAATGTTCCCTGATGAAGGGAGATTACGACAGAGTCCGCCAGTTGTTTACCGTTCTTTTGCAAAATGCCGTAAAATATTCGGACGAGGGAACAGAGATTACCATGCATGTTGCAAAAGAAGAAGGACTGATTGTGACAACGGTGCGCGATTTTGGGATTGTTATCCCGGAGAGTGAATGGGAAAATGTTTTTGAAAAATTTTACCGCGCAAGCAGCCACGGTGAAAAAGAAGGCTCCGGACTTGGACTTGTTGTGGCAAAGAATATTGTGAGCCGTCACGGCGGGCATATTTTTGTTCGAAGCGATGAAAAAAATGGAACTATTTTTACGATAGAATTTCCAGAAACTTCTGAAAATATTTCTTGATATATTTCGCTGTTTTCAGTATACTAATAGTATCAAGAAACGAACATCTCCTGGAGTGTTCGATACCTTCTGAATTTTTGAACCTACAATACTTTAAACGGGATTCTTATATCTGTAGTTGGATGTCGGGCCGTCACTGCCGCAAGGTACTATGGTGACATAGCAACGGAAGACAGAAGGCTGCATGCGGTTGCCCACCTAGCCGATAGCTAGGAGTCAAAAATCAGAAGCCGGCATTTCGGGTATTTACGAAAGAGTTGGGCAGCGATTGGTCGCTGCCCTTTTCTATATGTGGAAAAAGAAATGAGGAAAAAACGATGAAAAACGGATTTTTAAAAGTAGCGGTTACGACACCGGATTTGCGTGTGGCAGACTGCCAATATAATAAAAATCAAATGGTTGAAAAAGTGAAAAAAATGGCAGACGAAAAAGTTTCTCTTGTTTGTTTTCCGGAATTTTCTCTGACCGGATACACGTGCGGTGACTTGTTTTTGCATGATACCTTAGTGGAGGGCGCAAAAGATGCTCTGGCTGCATACTGCGAGGAGACAAAATCGTACGAAATCGTCAGTGTAGTCGGACTTCCGCTTGACCATAACGGAAAACTTTATAATGTGGCAGCGGTCATTTATGGCGGTAAAATTCTTGGGTTTGTGCCAAAAAGCTATCTGCCAAACTACAGTGAATTTTATGAAGCACGTCAGTTTGTAGAAGCACCGGCAGAAAACGGAGAGCATCTCTGGAAAGAAGGAGAGAGCGTTCCGTTTGGTGCCAATCTGATATTTACGCACCAAAAATACCATCGTTTTTCCTTTGGAATCGAATTATGTGAGGATTTGTGGACACCGATACCGCCATCCGGTGAACTTGCTATGGCGGGAGCACATATTATCTTGAATTTGTCGGCGAGTGATGAGCTGACCGGCAAGGCGGGATACCGCAGAGAACTTGTGAAGAACCAGTCAGCACGTACCCTTTCGGCGTATTTATATGCAGATGCCGGTGAGGGAGAATCCACGATGGATATGGTGTTTGCCGGTCATAATCTGATTGTGGAAAATGGCGTCGTTTTGAAAGAGAGCAAACCATTTGCCGGAGAAAAGGATTTGATTACGGAAATTGATTTGGGGCGGCTTCAAAATGAAAGACGGCGTATGACGACCTTTACCAAAGGACAGAAAAAAGACGATTTTACGACAATCTGGTTTGATTCAAGTGTGCCGGAAGAAACAAAACTTATAAGAAGTTTTGAGAAGACACCATTTGTTCCTTCGACCCGTGCTCACAGAGAAGAACGATGTGAAGAAATTCTGGCAATTCAGTCGTATGGACTTGCCAAACGCCTGCGCCACACCGGCTGTAAACATGCGGTAATCGGGTTGTCTGGCGGTTTGGATTCGACCCTTGCGCTGCTTGTGACAGTCCGCGCGTTTGATACGTTAAATTTAGAAAGAGAAGGAATTGTCTGTGTCACAATGCCATGTTTTGGAACAACAAACCGCACTTATGATAATGCGGTTCAGTTAGCAAAGCAGTTAGGTGCGTCATTACGTGAAATTCGGATTCAGGATGCGGTTATGCAGCACTTTAAAGATATTTCACATGACCCGGAAGTGCAGGATGTAACATATGAAAACGGACAGGCAAGAGAACGCACACAGATTTTGATGGATATTGCCAATGAGGTCTGCGGTATGGTAATTGGAACCGGCGATATGTCGGAACTTGCTCTTGGCTGGGCGACATATAATGGAGATCATATGTCGATGTATGGCGTGAACTGTTCCGTGCCAAAGACGCTTGTCCGCTATCTGGTACAGTTTTTTGCCGACACTTGTGAAAATGACATTTTGAAAAAAGTTCTCTACGATGTGTTGGATACGCCGGTCAGTCCGGAGCTGCTTCCTCCGAAAGAGGGCGAAATCGCACAGAAAACAGAGGACCTTGTGGGACCTTATGAACTTCACGACTTTTTCTTGTATTATACATTAAGGTTAGGCTACGGACCGGAAAAAATCTTCCGTCTAGCCTGCGTGACGTTTGAAGGAGCATACGACAAAAAAACGATTGCCAAATGGTTAAATACGTTCTTTCGCCGTTTTTTTGCACAGCAGTTCAAACGGTCGTGTCTGCCGGACGGGCCAAAGGTTGGTACGGTATCGGTATCGCCACGCGGTGATCTGCGTATGCCAAGCGATGCCAGCAGAGCACTGTGGCAGACGGAGTTAGACCGGATTTGTGACTGCCTTGTTTAAGGCGGTGCGGATGCCTTCAATTAAGAGTGATTCTGTGTATTTACTTTTGTCCGAGAGAGGAACATCCTCCAGTTTAGTGCCGGCAATCAACTCTTTTTCAATGGATTCCAGTGACGGTTTCACAAGTGGGTACATAGTCGTCACCGATTCTTCCAAGTTGACTAAAGCAACACTTTTTATCTGGTCGGCATCCACGGCAACCTCGAGGTTTAATGTGGTATCTCCAAGTTTAATCTGTGAAGTATAAACACCGGGCGTATAAATCTGCTTTGTGGAACCGGTCTTTTCTTTGTTTGATTTGTCCGGAAGAAACATAATAATAAGCAAAACGATGAGAAGTATACCAAGGCCGGCAAAAATTGCCGTATAAATTAATTCTTTCATTTGAATGACTACAATTTTAGTTTTTGCCATGGAAAAACCTCCTTATGGATTTTGTGCTTGCGTGTGCTTACTGTTAATATATGAGCGGCATGTTGCCGCTATGCATTCTATTTTTGAGAGGAGGAGTTTGTTTGTCATTGCACTTTATTTTAGGCGGGAGCGGCAGTGGAAAAAGCACCTGGCTGTTCAAAAAAATTCAAAAAGACGCGTCAGAAAATCCGGGTATCAATTATCTTGTCTTAGTACCGGATCAGTTTACATTAGAAACCCAGAAAACATTAGTTTCCCTCAATGGAAATAAGGGGATTTTAAATATTGATGTACTTAGTTTCCACCGTCTGGCATACCGTGCCTTTGAAGAGGTTCCGGCACTGCGCCGAACGGTTTTGGAAGATATGGGGAAAATCATGATTTTGTATCAGGTATTTTCTAAAAAGAAAAAAGAAATGCTGTATTTTAAGCGCGGGTTAAATGCGGCAGGATTTTTGGATGAATGTAAATCCCTTTTGTGTGAACTGGCGCAGTATGATGTGTCGGAAGAAGCACTGGAAGAGGTTATGGAGCAAGTCGGAGAGGACTCGCTGCTTGGCTTGAAACTGCACGATATCCGTCTGGTGTATCAGGCGTTTACAGAGCGGATGGGCGATACGTATATGATGGCAGAGGAACTGGTGCCACAGCTTACGCGGGTAGTTTCCTCACTTGAAATGATGAAACACTGTGTGGTCTGTTTAGATGGTTTTACCGGTTTTACACCGACACAGTATGAACTTTTGCGTGAAATTTTAGGGGTATGTGAGGATATGTACATAACGGTAACAACAGACCGCACCGGACACAGAGACCGTGTGTTTTCCATGAGTGCTGATACGATATGCCGTCTGACGCAGATGGCAGGAGAACGAGGTGTCCTTGTAGAGGAGCCGGTTATTACAGGTTTCGGCAGGGAAAAAATTCCTTACCGGGTAGCGAAAAATGAGGAACTTGCCTTTATGGAAGAGCGGTTATTTACCCATGGGCTTAAACCGTGGGGAAAAGTACCGGAGTCCATTCACATTACGATGTGCCACAGGGAGCGCGATGAGGTTTCCTATGTGGCGAGACGCATTTACTGGCTGATGAAAGAAGAGGGGGATGAGCCGGAAGACATTGCGGTTGTGACGGCAGATGAAGCGGCTTATGAGCCGCTTTTAGTGCAGGAGTTTGAAAAACTTGGCATCCGATACTTTTTGGACAGTACGAAAAGCATTGGGGCAAATGCGATGGCTGAATACCTCTTAGCCTTTATCCATATGGTGCAGCAGAGACTTGATTATGAGAGCACGTTCCGTTTTTTACGCTGTGCCCTGTCACCGCTTACAAGGGAGCAGACAGACTGCCTGGAAAACTATGTGATAGCCAGGGGATGCCGGGGGATGGCAGCCTATCAGAGTGAATGGGAGTATGCTGTTTCCGGACTGGATTTACTGGAAGTCAATGAATATCGGAGAATTTTTGTGAATTCCATTGCGGAGACGCTGCAGGCATTAAAAGGCGGTAAAAAGAGTGTTCGTGAATTTACGGAAATTTTTTATGGATTCGCTGAGAAAAACGGGATTTATGAGCGTCTTCTTGCCATGAGCGAAAATTTTGAAAACGATGGAAAGCTTATTTTAGCGAGAGAATATAAGAGCATTTACCGTTTGATGATTCATCTGTGGGATGAGTTTGTGGAACTTCTCGGAGATGAAATTGTCACATTTAAAGAGTATACACAAATGTTAGAGGCCGGAATTTCAGAAGGAATTGTCGGGTTTATTCCGCCAACGGCTAAGCAGGTTATGATTGGCGATGTGACAAGAAGCCGTTTGAAAAATATTAAGGTTCTTTTCTTCCTTGGTGTCAATGATAACTGTATTCCGAAGGCGAAAGGGGCACCGGGGCTTTTAACCGAGCGTGAGAGGGAGCGCATGGAAAAAGAGGGCGTGACGTTAGCACCGGATGCGGAAAAAGAATCGTATAACGAGCAGTTTTACTTATATTTAGCGCTTACGAAAGCGTCTGAGCAAGTGATTCTAACCTATTCGGTTATGACGTCAAAGGGAGAGAGCAAAAGACCTTCCTATCTGATTAACCGTGTCAAATTTCCAAAGCTTGTTGTGGAAAAAGAGGAAATGGATACTTCTTATGAAAAAATCATGGGAAGTGACAAGGGAAAGAGTTATTTGATTTCGCATCTGGCGGACGGCAGCTATGCAAAGGATGTTATCTGGTGGGAAATTGCTTCCCATTATGAAAAGAAAACGCCCGGTATTTTAAAAGATTTGCTGCGGATTCGGGAAAAACGTGCTGGAAATAACTCGCTCAAAAAAGAAGCGGCAAAGCGGTTGTTTGGCGATGTTTTGTATGGAAGCGTGACAAGATTTGAGCAGTATGTGCAGTGTCCGTTTGCGTTTTTTTCGCACTATGGACTTTTACTGAACGAACGGCAGCAGTACGAAATCAGCAGTCTTGACCATGGAAATTTATTCCATCAGGCGATGGAACATTTGTCACATGAACTGGAACAAAGGAACAAAAACTGGCAGGATTTAAGTGAAGAAGAGGCGGTTTTACTGGCGGCTGAGTGTGTCGATGCCGTCGCAGAGCGCTACCAGGGCAGAAAATATTTTCAATCGAACCGAGTGTCCTTTATGTTAAAGCGGTTGAAAAATGAGGTGGTTCATTCGGTCTGGGCGATGTGGCACCAGATGCAGGAGGGCGACTTTGTGCAGACCTACACGGAAAAAGGATTCCGGGGCAGTGATAAAGAGTGGGAATCGATGTGTATTCCGTTTGATGAAGATGCAAAAATCTGTCTTAATGGTGTGATTGACCGCGTGGATTTATGTTCTCTTCCGGGAGAGGAATTGATTAAGATTATTGACTACAAGAGTAGTGACTCGCAGGATTTGTCGTTAGCAAAGGTATACTATGGATTGCAGATGCAGCTTTTGACCTATCTGGAAGCGGCAAAAGAAATGGTTGAAAAGGAGCATAAGGGCAAAGAGGCGGTTCCGGCGGCGATGCTTTACTATGCCATTAAAGAGAAAAATTTGGATTGGAAGCCGGAAAGCGAAGAAGAATACGAAAAACGTGTTCTCGACAGTATGAAGTGCAAAGGGTATGTGAATGAGGAGCCGGAAATTATCGGGCATCTTGACAAGTCGATAGTAAATGGCGGTGAGCTCATACCCGGACAAAAATCCGTTGTGGTTCCGGTGGCTGTTGACAAAAAAGGACTTTTGAAAAAAAATTCCGAAACACTTTCCACAAAGGACTTTGAAACATTGATTGCTCACACAAAGGAAAAAATGAAAGAATGTGGAAAAGCTATTTTAGACGGTAAAATCGAAGCTATACCATATGTGTATGAAGATAACGATGGATGCACCTATTGCCCGTATGGAAGTGTGTGTGGGCATGAGTCGAAAAAAGATGGTGTGCGTGAAATGAAAAAAATGAGTGATGACGAAGTATGGGAGGCATTATATGGGGACGATTAATTGGACAAAAGACCAGCAACAGATTATTGATATGAGAGGCTGTAATATTCTTGTTTCAGCGGCTGCCGGTTCCGGTAAGACAGCCGTGTTAGTGGAGCGCATTTTTAAGCGGATTACGGACAAAAGGGATCCGGTAAATGTGGATCAGTTTGTTGTCGTGACATTCACGAAACTTGCAGCAGCCCAGATGAAAGACCGCCTGAGGGAACGTATTGAACAAGCACTGGCAGAGGACCCATCGAATGAACATCTGCTGCGGCAGGAGGGGCGTCTTTCGCTTGCACATATTTCTACTGTACATAGTTTTTGCAGTGAAATTGTAAAACGGTATTTTCACCGGATTGGTCTTGACCCGGCTTTCCGTATGGGAACCGAGGCAGAGACAAGACTTCTTATGCAGGATGTTTTGGATGAATTGTTAGAGGAGGAGTATGGAAAGGGTGAAGAAGATTTTCTGGAACTGGCGGGGGTGAGTGAGTTTAACCGCCGTGATGATGAACTGGGAAATCTGATTGGAAGAATTTATAATCAAATGATGGGGCAGCCGTTTCCGCTGGATTATTTGGATGAGATGGAGGCATTTTATGACGCCCGAACGGTGGACGAATGGGAAAACTCAGAATTTATGAAAAACTTACTGGCTTCCACGAAAACATTTCTTCAGGGAATACTTAAGGAATACAAGGCACTGAAAGATATTTGCCATGGACCAAACCAACCGCTGTTTTATGAGCCTTATCTGGATGAGATGCTGGCATTTTTGTCGGATTTGCCGGAGAACTCAGGATATGAAAAGTATCGTGCTTATTTTGGCAGACTTCCCAAACTTACAATTCGTGCACCAAGAGGCCTGACGGAAGAGGAAAAGGCAAATAAAGAAGCCGTTCGTTTAAGTTGCAAGGATGCTGAAAAACGTATGGTGGAATGGAAAGAGCAGTATTTTGATAAAGAGGCAGATGAGCATCTTAATGACTTAGAGGATTCAAGCCGGAAGATGAAGGCGTTATTCCGCCTGACTAGAAGGCTTCATGAATTGTTTGTGTCAGAAAAAAGGGAGCGGGGGATTCTCGACTTTAATGACTTAGAGCAGCTGACGATTTCGATTCTTTTACAAAAGGATGAGGAAAGCGGCGCATATATCCGCACGGACGCGGCGAAGGAGCTGGCGAATGAATTTGTTGAAATCATGATTGATGAGTATCAGGATAGTAACTATGTTCAGGATACGATTCTTCATGCGGTTTCGAGAGATGGGCTTGCCGGGGAAATGCCGAATATTTTTATGGTAGGTGATGCCAAACAGAGCATTTACCGATTCCGTGGTGCACGTCCTGAATTGTTTGCCGAAAAACTTTTGTCCTACAATAAAAAAGAGGGAACGTTATACCGCAGAATTGATTTACAGAAGAACTTTCGAAGCAGAGAAATTGTGTTAGAGAGTACGAATGAAGTATTTTCACGTATGATGCATACAGATATCGGCGGCGTGGAATACGACGACGAAGCCAAATTGCATTTAGGAAGTGATTTTGAAAATACAGACAAAAAAATTGCGAAAAATGTGGACGTCTATGCAATTTTGGGAAAGCAGAATGTGGAGGCGGAGGGCACGCTTGCAGCACTGAAAATTCAGGAAATGGTATCGGGGGAAACTCCGCTTTATGTGAAGGACAAAGAAGGGTATCGAAAGGCTGAGTATGGGGATGTTGTCATCATAGTCCAGACAAATTCACAGGGACAGGCGTATTTCGATGCACTGAAGGATTATGAAATTCCGGCAGTGATGGAGAAAAAGAGAGGATTTTTTGATACGAGAGAAATCGGTCTTATGGTTTCCATGCTTCAGGTGATTGACAATCCGCATCAGGATATTCCTTTGGCGGCAGTGTTACTTGGACCAATGTTTTCCCTGACTGAAGATGAACTTGCTGTTATCCGCATGGAAAATCGCACGGCAGATTTGTATGATGCCATTTTAACCTATGACAAGAGTGATGTTTTGTATGAGAAATTGCAGCACTTTCTCGAGACACTTTCATATTTTAGGAAGAAGGCGTCTTATGCGGCCGTTGGAGAAATTGTGCAGGATATTTATGACCATACAGGAATTTACGAGGCGGTCCGCCTAATGCCAAATGGTGTGCAGCGAAATGCGAATATGGACAGTTTGATGGCGATTGCCTGGGAATTTGATGGGACGACCTATCACGGATTGTATTCGTTCGTTCGTTATCTGGAAAAAATTTCACAGCAGACCGAGGAGATGGGCGAAGTAAATCTCTCAGGAGAAGAAGAAAATGTTGTGCGGATTATGACAATTCATAAAAGTAAGGGACTTGAATTTCCAATCTGCATAATCGGCGGCATGGGGCACGCAATTCATGTTTCGGATAAAAGCATCCTTACGATTCATCCGGATATTGCGATGGTAATGCCGGTTGTGGATAATGAAAAAAGGACAAAGAAGAAAACGATTTATACCCATTATCTCAAATACGTAAACGCCCAGGATGAACTTGGCGAAGCGATGCGTAAACTTTATGTTGCGATGACGCGTGCAAAGGAAAAATTGATTTTATTGGGATGTGCAAAGAATACGGATTCAGCGGCGGTAACCGGGGAAAACAGGCAGAAAATAAAGACCTTTTTCAATATGGTCTTGCCGGCGGTACATATCCGGACGGATTTATTTCATCTAGTAGAAGTCGAGACGGATGATTTGATTTTACAGGTGGAACATGGTATGGTACAAGAGACGGTAAAGGAGCAGGCTCTTTATAATTTTGACACAACCATCTGCTATGATAAACCTTTACAGGAGATGTATGAATGGATGGATGCGGCGGATGAGCCGGAGCCGGAACCACTGCCGGTAAAAGTGTCGGTATCCGATTTGAAAATTCAGTCGATGGAAGAACTGGACATGGAAGACTTTACCATTCTCACACATGAGGAGAAGGAGGAAGAAAAGCCGGTTCCTGCGTTTATGCAGACAGAGACAAAAGAAAAATCGGCAAACCGAGGTGCTTTATACGGAACAATCTGGCATCAGGTGATGGCGGTAATTGATTTTGTAAATACGGAAGATGAGGAACAGATTCGTAAAGAAGTAAAACGGTTAGTTGAGACCGGCAGACTTTGCGAAAGTGATACCGAGGTGTTAAATTATAGACGGCTGTCAGCTTTTTTTGACTCGACGTTAGGAAGAAAAATGCGACAAGCACAGAAGGAAGGACGTCTTTACAGAGAGCAGCCGTTTGTTATGGGGTATCCGGCACGTGATTTGTTTGATGAACGCGGGGAAGATGAGACAGTTTTGGTTCAGGGAATCATTGATGGATATTATGAGACCGATGACGGAATTGTGCTCATGGATTACAAAACCGATTCGCTTAAGCCCGGGGATGAAAAAGTGCTTATATCGCGTTATCGGAGACAGATGGAGTTATACCGGGATGCACTGGAAAAAATGACAGGAAAAAAGGTGGTAAAATGCCTGTTGTATTCTTTCTCACTGAGTGAGACAATTGAATGTTAGGAGGATATTGAGATGATGTATGAAGGATTTGCCAATGTATATGACCATATGATGAATCATATTCCCTATGAGACATGGTTTGAAAATCTTTTGCAGTATTTGCATGAGAAGGGCGTTTTGAACGGAAGAATCTGTGAACTGGGATGCGGTACCGGCGTAATGACGGAGAAATTTGCGGCTGCCGGATATGACATGATTGGTCTGGATAAATCGGTGGATATGCTTGCGATTGCGAAGCAGAAGCAGGAAGAGAGCGGTTCCGATATTTTGTATCTGCATCAGAACATGGAAGAAATGGAATTGGACGGCCCGGTAGATGCGATGCTCAGTGTGTGCGATTCCGTGAATTATCTGCTTCATGAGGAGGAAATGAATAAACTTTTTAGCCGGGTGAAAACGTATGTTAAACCGGGCGGTTATTTCATTTTCGATTTGAAGACGGCGTACTGTTACCGAAACATCATCGGCAACCAGACGTGGGTTGAGCAGGATGAGGAAGTCAGTTATATCTGGGAAAACTATTTTTATGAAGATCAGGATATTAACGAATATATGCTCACAATTTTTAGAAAACAGGCAGATTCCGAGCTGTATGAGCGCACGGAGGAAGCGCATTACCAGCGTGCCTATGATATGGACACATTAAAACGACTGATTGAGAAAAATGGGCTTGCGTTGGTTTCTTTTCTGGATGAAGATATGAAACAGATGCCAAATGAAACCAGCGAGCGCATTTATGTAATTGTACAAGCATGAGAAGGAGAGATTCGATGAACCGGAAAGTCTTTTACACCATTTTGGGAATGACAATTTTATGTGGACTGGTTTTTTTTCGCAGCGGTAATTCACTGGCGGCAAACCAGACGGGAATTGTGACGGCATCGTCATTGAATGTACGCACGGGGGCAGGTACTTCCTATGATATTTTACAGTATAACAATGCCAATGTTTTGTTGGCGAAAGAAGATAAAGTGACTATTTTGGAGAAATTGTCAGGCTGGTATCAGGTTAGTTTTGTAAAGGATAACACGACTTTGACAGGCTTTGTCAGTTCCAATTATATTGCGATTGAACAGGCGTCGACTGCGGTACCTGCACCGACAGTAACACCGGCATCTACATCAGAACCAACGATTACCTATCGCTATGAGACATCCTACCAGCCGGTTTCAGTGGGTGCAAAGGTGCTGAAAAAATCCAAGCTTTACAAAGCAAATGGAAAGAGTGTTTATAAGGTTGGCAGGAAAAAAATGTCGCTTGCAAAGGGAAAGAAAATAAAAGTAATTGGTGAAAAGACGCTGAAAGGGAAAAAATGGTTCCATGTTTCTTTTACATATAAAAAGAAAAAAAGAAAGGCATATCTGCAGAATAAATATGTGAAATTGACGGCGGGAAAAGGTATATATGCACAGATTTTCAATGTGAAAAAGGCGGCGAATATCCGTAAAAAGAAAGGAACCGGTTCAGCATATAAAAAGGTAGGCGGGAAAAAAGTATCCATTGCCAAGAAAGCGGCAGTTACGATTGTAAGTGATGTGGCAGTAAAGAGTACCAGATGGTATAAACTGCGTTTTAACTACAAGGGAAAGACCTATACCGGATATTCCAATGCGAAATATGTAAAACTTGCAAAGAAACCGGTGACGAAAAAAGTTGCGGTAGTTGCCATGAGCGATGCGCAGTTTGAGCAGGCAATGAAAAACGAGGGATTTCCGGAATCGTATAAACAGAGTTTACGTGCACTTCATTCGGCATATCCGTATTGGCAGTTTAAAGCCTATAAAACCGGTCTTGACTGGAATACGGCTGTAACGGAGGAATCGAAAACGGGTGTGAACCTGATTTCCAATGCGAGAGCAAAGGCATGGAAGTCAACCGAAAAAGATGCATACGATGCATCTACCGGCAAGTGGAAGGTATTTGACGGAAGCACATGGGTTGCTGCATCGAAAGCTGCGGTGGCATATTTTATGGATCCCAGAAACTATTTAAATGATCGAAGTATTTACATGTTTGAGTTACTGGAATATCAGTCGCAGTACCAGACAAAATCCGGTGTCAATACAATTTTGTCCAACACACCATTTTACAACAAGAAGTTTTCCTATACGGATGTCAACACCGGTGCGGCGAAAACGATGTATTATGTGACTGCATTCATGGAGGCAGCGAAGATTAGCAAGGCAAGTCCTTATCATCTGGCTAGCCGTGTCAAACAGGAAGTCGTGACAAGTGCGACAACAACGAGTACGGCAGTTACCGGTACGGTATCTTCCTATCCAGGAATTTATAATTTTTATAATATTGGTGCGACTAGCAGCAGTACACCGGTGTTAAACGGACTGAAGTGGGCGAGTGATAAAAAGGCGGGTACCTATTTAAGACCTTGGACCGACCCATACCGTTCGATTGTCGGTGGCGCGCAGTACATAAGTTCCGGCTATATTGCCAAGGGGCAAAATACGTGTTATCTTGAAAAATTTAACGTGACAAGTTATAAACGCTATTCCCATCAGTACATGACAAATGTGGAGGCAGCGTATGAAGAATCGATTAAGACGAAAAAGGCATATGCCGGTATGATGGACAAATCTCCATTGGTATTTTCAATTCCGGTTTATGAAAATATGCCGGCGGCAAACAGCCCAATGCCCAAATAAAAAGGACAAGAAAGGGAAGGGACGATACGATGAAAAAAAGAATGACAGCAGGAATTATTTTGATACTTATGATGGCATTTTGTCTGCCGGTTACGGCAAAGGCGGCGAGCGGTTCGCTGCAGTTATCGGCACTGTCAGAGACGGTAAGCAAGGGAAGTCAGGTGACGGTAGTATGTCAGGTGGCGTCTGCCGAGTCCTTTGCGGATGTTTCGTTCCGTCTTTCCTATGATGATTCGATTTTAACTTTTCTTTCCGGTGGCAAAAAGGTAAGCGGTGGAAAT
>OGPK01002001.1_pt1 | contig 14214 bp, 14 predicted proteins | sample 1552921 | NCBI WGS metagenome assembly OGPK01 (sample SAMEA2580264, study PRJEB22360) | human gut metagenome | biome: human gut; feature: human-associated habitat; material: faeces | place: Denmark | collected 2008/2010 | reverse complement strand
CCCCCCCATCTACTATGCTTTTAACGAATTCTGCAAAAACTCTGCTATCGTTATACAAATCCATAGTCGGTCCGTATGTATGGGCAATTCTGGCAATTTTTGTAGGAACATTATATTGAGTATTGTAGGCTTTGCATAATGTTTCCCCCATTCTTTTACTTTCTGCATAGACATTTATTAAATCTAAAGGCGATATACTTCCATAATTATCCTCCGCATAATATCCGCTATCAACTTTCCCATAAATAGCGCATGATGAAAAATATAAAAATGATTTTATATTTTTTTTAACGGCTATACTAAATAACTTATCTGTAGAAAATACATTTGGATATATAACGTCTAATGGATTTTGAAAAAATTGTTGCGTTCTACTTGGACTTGCTGCATGTATAATATAATCTATTTCAAAATCTTTAAAAATATCTTCGTTAATATTAATAATATCCAATTCTATAAATATTAAATTTCTATCCTCAATGAAATCGTTAAACATTTCATAAAAATTTGATTTATTTCTTGCTATAGATATAACTTTTATATTATAATTATAAAATTTATTTAAATATAATTTCTTTAATATAATCAACAGGCATTTGTTTATTAGTCCAAAGCTCGAAAGCTAAAGCGCCTTGATATAAAAGCATTCCCATTCCGTTTATAATTTTGCATCCTTCTTTTTCTGCTATTTGAAGCAATTTAGTTTTTGCAGGATTGTATATGCAGTCGCTTACTATCAAATCTTTTCTGAAAAAACTTTTATCTTCTATTAATGAAATATTTTCTTTCATTCCAACGCTTGTTGCGTTTATTAATAAATTGCTTTCTTCAATTTTATTTTTTAAAATATTTTTATCTTCCAAAGAATATAATTCTATTTTGCAATTAGTTTTACTCGCTATATTGTCTAATATTTTTTTTTGCTCGTCCCAATTTTTATCTCTTTTAAATACAAATATATTATTAATTCCTTCAAATACCGCTTGCGATATTATTGATATTGAAGCTCCGCCAGTTCCCAAAATAGTTATATTTTTATTTTTTATATCAATATTTTCTTCTTCCAAAGATTTAAAAAAACCTTTTCCGTCCGTGCTGTAGCCTTTTAAAATTCCGTTATCGTTTACTATTGTATTAACGCTTTGCGAAAGTTTAGCTATTTCTGAAATTTCATCCAAATATTGAATAACCTCTTTTTTATTCGGCATAGAGAGATTAACTCCTCGCATATTAAGAGTTTTTATTGACTTAACCGCGTCTTTCAAATTATCTTTATTAACTTCAAAAGATAGATATGCAAAATTTAATCCTAATTTTTCAAAAGCGTTATTATGCATTATAGGAGAGATGCTATGAGTTGAAGGCGAAGCAAAAAGCCCCGTTAAAATAGTTTTTGCATTTATTATCATTTATAAACCTTTTTGATTATAAGCTTTTATTTTTTCAATCCAACTTTTATATTCTTTATCAGAAATTTCTTCTAAAATTTTAACATAAGGATTTAATTTAGGGTAAAGTTTTGTAAAATAATTCATATCCCATTTTATCGCTTTATTCCACATTCCATCGCTATCCATAATAATTATATGAGTGTTTTCAATATCGTTTGGAATTTCTTCAGGTCCCATATCTCCGTATATTATATTATATAATTCAAGTTCTCCGTTTTCGTTCTCTATTTTATATTTTCCGTCTTGGCATAAAGCGTATATTGTATAATATTGTTGATGCGCTTGAGTTTCAATAAGCTCTTTAGGATATTCTTTTCCCGTAGCGATATTATAAATCTTTTCGTTGAATTCGTATCCGTCTATTCCGTATCTTTTAAGTAAATCTTTTTTATATAACTCGGCTTCCATTAAAGTTATAAGATGATAACAGTTGCTTATATCGGCAGTTTCAATAAAAAATCCTCGCTCGACTTTAGGCGATAAAATTAATACTTTTGTTATATTGCAAGCTTCGGCTGCGACATGCAAATAACCCAAACCTTTAATATAATTTTCCAAATATTCTATATATTCGACAGGCTCTAAACTTCTAAAATAAGCGCGCAAATTTCTATTTGAGCATGCTATAGTCATTATCGGAGCAACCATCATATCGATTCCCAAAAAAGCCTCTAAAGGTTTATAGTCTAATCTATACATTATTTCCAAATTTAAATTGCCAATATCGTTTTCTGTTATCTCGTCTTCATCAACATTATAAAATTGAGAAATATTTTCTATAAATCTGCTTGCATAATCTATATTCTTATAAAATAAATCTATAATTCTTTTTCCAATCTCTTCGTCAATTTTGTCGGTATGATAAAAAGCATGAGCTATAAAATTAGCGGCGCTATAGGATTTTAAAATATCCATATTTTCTAATTCTAAAGAAAGCGCTTTGCAAATTTCAAATTCTTTATCATGATTTTCTTTTGAATATTCTTTTAATTTTAAAAAATTTTCGTTTTGAGAGATTAATTTTTTATTTAAAACTTCGTCAACATTTGATTTTTCTTTTGCATATTCAATATAGTTTTTTATAATATCTTTCATTAAAAACCTCTTTAATAAACATAAATAAACATATATTTATTATATCACAAAAATTGAAAACTTCAAAATTTACTGCAAAATATGATAAAAAAATGCTTTATTTACACTTGACAAAAAAAACTATTATATTATTATAACCATAAAATCAGATATATTTACGGAGTAGACTAATGGAAAAAATACAATCTCTAAATTTTTTAGACGAAATAAAAATCTTAAACGGTTATTTTGCAAAGTTTGACGATGATTTTGACGATTACGATTATGATGACGAAGACTTTGACGATGATGACGATTTCGATGACGAAGACTTTGACGATGATGACGATTTCGATGATGACGACTTTGACGATGATGACGATTTCGATGATGAAGACTTTGACGATGATGACGATTTCGATGATGACGAAGACTTTGACGATGATGACGATTTCGATGACGAAGACTTTGACGATGATGACGATTTCGATGACGATAACGAATACATGGACGATTTAGACGATTTTGAAGATGATGATTTTGACGATGATTTCGATGACGACTTTGACGATGACGAATAATACAAACGGTTTTTAAAGCGGGTGATTTAATGGCTGAAAAAAATAATAATAAATTCGCTAAAGATAATTATAATAAATTTTATAAAAAGAAAAACAAAGAACAGTTTTATAAAAAGAAAAATAATCATAATAAGCAACATAAAAATAATAAAAAAACGATAGAAGAATATGAGCGAATTTATCTTAATAGAAGAATGAACGATAATTCTGAAAAGCCTATATGCCCAATTTGTAATAAGCCGATATATATAACGGAAGAAGGAATAAATCATAACGCTACGGGAAATCTCGCTCATTTTGAATGCGTATTAAACGAAATAAAACAGAATAATATAAACGATATTGAAGAAAACGATAAATTAGTTTATTTAGGTTCGGGAACTTTCGGAATAATACAGGAAAGAAATAGCGGCAAAAACTCCAAACTCTTTGTGCGAAAGAGAATAAATTACGAAAATAGAAAAGTTAAAAAAATCGATAATGACGCGGACCCAGAAGAAGAGGAGTTATTTAATGTATGATAGATTCGGATAATATTCCAATTGGATTTTATTCCGCCGCTTTGAAGTCGGGATTAAAAAATAACGATTACGATTTAGCCATAATAAAAAGCGAGCCTTCAAGCGTTGTGTCGGCTTTATATACTCAAAATAAATTTCAAGCCGCTCCCGTTTTATTTTCAAAAAAGAACGATAAAAATAAAATAGATTTGCTTATAGTAAACAGCAAAATAGCAAATTCTTTAACGGGAAAGAAAGGATATGATAATGTTTTGAATATTACAGATTTTGCAAGTAAATTTTTTAAATGCAAGAGAGATAATATTTTAATCGCTTCTACGGGAATAATCGGAGTTCATTTAGATACGGAAAAAATTAAAAACGCTATTAAAAAATCTTCGTTAAATGAAGGTTTTGAAAATATAGCGAGAGCGATACGAATGCGAGATAAATTCGATAAAGTATATACGGCGAAATTAAATATAGAAAATAAAACCGCTCATTTTTACGCTATAGCCAAAGGAACTTCGATAGTTCATCCAAATATGGCTACAATTTTATTATTTATTTTTACGGATTTAAATGTAGATAAAGAAGCTTTAAATAAAGCTTTTAGAGAATCGATAGATAAGACTTTAAATAGAATATCGATAGACGGCGAAACTTCAACAAACGATACGGCGATTATAATGGCTAACGGAGCTATTAATAATAAAATGATAACGATAAAAAATAAAAAATCATTTAAGTTATTAAAAGATAAATTAGACGATATTTGCGCCAATCTTTCAAAAATGATAGTTTTGGACGGAGAAGGAATGACTAAAGCTATTATAGTTTCGGTTAAAAGAGCAAAAACTCAAAAAGACGCATTCGATATAGCCAAGTCAATAGCGACTTCAAATTTGATAAAAATATTATTTATATCGTTAAATCCTAATTATGAGAAAATTCTTTCAGCTATAGGAAATACGAATATTAATATAAAAAATCTTTCGCTTTCTATAAACGGAATAAATATATATAAAAATGGAGAGTTAAATAAAAATAAGTCGGATATTAACAAATTAAAAGACGGTTTCAATAGAGAAAGAAAAGAGCATTTTATAGTTTTAGATTGCGGTTATAATACGAAATACGAAGATTATTATTATTTTACGGATATGACTCAGGAATATATATCTACTCATAGTTCTTATAATATATAATTTTATTTCAGGATTTTTTAGTTTCTGCTTATTTTAGCCGAGTTTTTTTAAAATTTTTTAAAATAAATACTTGACAAATTTTCTAAAATATTGCATAATTTAATCATTAAAAAATATAAGGAGGGTTCTAAAATGAAAGGACAAACAAAAAAATTTTATCTATTATTAATTATCTTATCTTTAATTGCGCTATTTTCAATAAGTTGCAATAATGACAATAATAATAAGGATAAAACGGGGGCAGAAGAAGTCGAAAAGGATAAAACAGGAGCAGAACAAATCAATAAGGATAAAACAGGAACGGAAAAAATCAATAAGGATAAAACAGAAAAAGAGGAAGTCAAAAAAGAAAGAAAATTATCTTATTATGCTGGTAATTGGTGGACATCATCTACAAATGAATCTGGGATAAATATAATTACCATAAATACTGACGATTCTATTACTTTTAAGGACGGCACTAATCCTGATGTAAAAATTCCTTCGAATTCTATAACAAGAGTTAGCGATACAAATTATACTACTTCATATAATGATTCTAGTGTTAATATAGATGTAAAATTGACTCTTATTTTTAGTAGTGATACACAGGGAAAGTTAACAATGGAAACAGAAACAGAAACAGAAACAGATCCAGCAATTGTAGATATTACTAAAAAATAGTTAAGGTTAATAATAGTTAAGATAATTAAAAGGCATCGTATTTTAATGCGGTGTCTTTGTTAGAGTAAGTAAAGCAATATATTAAAAAAACTTCTTGCTTGTTGAGAAAAGCAAGTAAAAAATTCTTACTTTATTTGATGCCAAAAAGAATGTGAATTTTTCTTTCTTTATCCAAAAATCATTGCTTGACTTATAGAAGCTTTAGCGTGCTATCAACAAAGTAAATATAATTTTATATGTTTTTCCATCAAAGGATGTAGAGCGTCAAAAGTAATTTTTTAGAGTTTTTTATTTCGTCTATAGTCAAGCCTGTTATTTCGCTTATAAGGTCGATATTAATTTTTTTAGATTTTATTAATTTTGCCATTGAGATTTATTCGTTAATTATACATTTTATGAATTTCTACTCTTTATTTATAAGATAATCAAATATCACATTCAAATCTTTTTTGGAAAGTTTAATATTTGAAAACATATCCGCTCTGTTTTTAAAAGTCTTTATCAAGCCCGATATTCTTCTATATTCTTCAATATTTTTATGATTGCCCGACATTAAAATATTTGGAACTTCCATATCGTCAATTTTTTCAGGTCTAGTATATTGACTATATTCTAAAAGCCCCGCCGAGTTTTCTTCAAAAGTATCGTTATAAACAGATTCTTTATTATTCAAAGTGTCTTTATATCTTGCGATTGCATCTATAAGTAAAAGAGCGGGAATTTCTCCTCCGCTTAAAACATAATCTCCAACGCTTATAGTTTCGTCAGCATATTTTTTTTCAACTCTATAATCTATTCCTTCATAATGTCCGAGTATCATCGTTATATGTTTTTTTTTAGAAAGCTCTTTTATTTTTTTTTGATTTAAAACTTTTCCCGAAGGTGAAAAAATTATAGTATAGCCTTTATTATTATTTTCAAAATATTTTTTAAATATATTATAAGTCATAATCATACCAGGTCCGCCGCCGTAAGGATAATCATCGCATCTTTTATAATTACCTTCTCCAAAATCCCGCATATTAATTATATTCAAATTTATTTTTTTATTTTTTATGGCGTTATTTATAATTCCAAGCGAAATAGGGCTTTCGTAAAAAGTAGGAAATAAAGTAAGAATATCTATAAGCATTAATTTACCTAAAATATATTTATTTTTTATTATATAATAATTATTAACTATGATTATTAATAAAATTAATCAATAAAAATATAGAAATACCGAAAATTAAATTACAAATTTAATCGGTAGAAAATAATGAAAATATTTATAAACGGCAAGGAATTATCCGCCACTTTGGAAAATGAAAAAAACGCTTACGAAGTATTAAAACCCGTTGAAGAATGGTGCAATTCAAATTCTTTTTTAATAAATAGAATTCTTATAGACGAAAAAGAAATGTCTCCTTATATAGACGAAGAATATAAAACCATAGCGATTGAAAATATAAAAAAAATAGATATAGAAGCTTTAAGCCATAGCGAATATTATTTATCTTCAATGATTTCGATAATAGAATATATAGAAAAAATTTCTAAAGTAGATTCTATAACTTTAAGCGAAAAAGATATAGAAGACTTAAAAGACGGAATATTTTGGATTTTAGATTCTGTTCCAAGAGCGATATTTTTATGCAATATGAATCTTGAAACTCATGGAGTTATTCATATTTTAAAAATGCTTGAAGTAAAATTAGAAAGATTAAATACTCTAACCGATAACGAAGAATATAATAATTATTCCGATAAAGTTAAAGAATTTTTTCAAGATGATTTTAAACCTTTTCTAAACGATAAAGTTTTGCCATCAATGGATATGGTTTTGCAAGACGCTAAAATAAACGCTATAATCATATTTGCAAACAATATAAACGAAAATAACGCTTTATATAAAATAGGAACTTTGCCTAAATTTCAGCCTTTTATAATAGAAATATTAGACGAAGTTGTTGACAAACTTCAAACGGGAAAAGATAAAGAAGCTTTTATATATGCAGAAAAATTTTCTCATATAGTCGGACTTTCATTTAGCGTTCTTTCAAAGGTAGCCGAAATATGCTCTATAGATTATTCAAATATAAAAATTGATAATATAAGTTTACTCGATTCTATTAACGATTTTAATTCAATGATGAATAATTTATTAGACGCTTTTTCAAATGAAGATTATATATCTATAGCCGATTTGCTCGAATACGAAATAAAAGAAAAAATAGAAAATATAATGGATTATACTCCGATTTTAGAGGAATATATTGAAAGACTCAATGTTTGATTTTATTGAAAACGATAATTCTTTTTTGCCTATGGCTGAAAGAATGCGCCCGACTTCAATAGACGAAGTTTACGGACAGAAACATATTTTGTCGGAAAATAAAACTTTGAGAAAAATGATTGATAAAGATAAAATAACTTCTATGGTTTTTTTCGGACCTCCTGGAGTTGGAAAATCTACCGTAGCGTCAATAATCGCAAAAAAAACGAAAAGCGAATATATAAAATTAAACGCCGTTCTTTCAAATGTTTCGGAAATTAGAGAGGCTATAAAAAAAGCCGAAAAGAATTTAGCAAACTCAAAAAAGACAATTTTATTTATAGATGAAATTCACAGATTCAATAAAAGCCAACAAGACGCTTTACTTCCTGCAGTTGAAAATGGAACGATTATATTAATCGGAAGCACGACTCAAAATCCTTATTTTTATTTAACAAACGCCTTACTCTCTCGAATAATGCTTTTTGAATTTAGAAATCTTGAAGATAGCGACATTAAAGAAGCGATTCTTAAAGCTATTGAGGACAAAAGAGGACTTGGAGAAAACGATATTGCGGTAGAAAATGAAGCGATTGATTTAATAGTAAAATATTCGCATGGCGATGTAAGAAAAGCTTTAACTTATCTTGAAGCTGCGTTTTTTGTCACTCAAATAGACGAAACTAAAGAAAAACTTACAATAACTGAAGAAATCGTAAAAGATGTTACAAGCAAACAGATTTTAAATTTTGACGAAGACGAACATTATAATACTATAAGCGCGTTTATAAAAAGCGTGAGAGGAAGCGACACAAATGCGGCGATTTATTATTTGGCAAGAATGCTTGAATCGGGAGAAGACCCGCGATATATAGCGAGAAGATTATGCATATTAGCGTCTGAAGATATAGGTTTAGCCGAACCTGAAGCTATAAATATTGCCTCTTCTTTAATTAATATTATAGAGTTTATAGGAATGCCCGAAGGAAGAATTCCATTAGCCGAAGTGACGATTTATTTATCTTTATGTCCAAAATCAAACTCCGCTTATAAGGCTATAGATTCGGCAATTAGAGATATAAGAAACGGAGAATTATATTCTATTCCAAATTATTTGAAAGATAATAATTCCGCAAGTTTCGATAAAAAATCGGAAGAAGAATATAAATATCCTCATGATTTTCCTTATCATATAGTTAAGCAGGATTATTTAGAAAAAGGAATTAAAAAAAATTATTATAATCCCGTAGATATTGGCGAAGAGAGAGAATTAAAAAAAGTTTACGAATGGATAATGAATCATATTAATTAAAATTATTATTTTTTTATGCTTCTATAAGCTTCTTTTAATTTATTTGCCGATTTAGTTAAATAATTTTTTTCTTCTTCGTTTAAGGTTATCGGAATAATCTTTTTCACTCCTTCTCTGCATATTAAAGAAGGTATTCCCAAACAAACATCATTTATTCCGTATTCTCCGTTTAAAAAATGCGAAACGGGAAGTATAGAATATTCGTCTCTTATAATTGCCTGCGCTATTCTTTTAACCGCCATAGCTACTCCATAATAAGTAGAGCCTTTTTTCTCTATTATTTTATAGGCGCTATTTCTTACTTCGTCTAATATTTCTTCTAAATTTATATCGCAAGAACCCAATATATTTTTGCAATAATCTTCTATATGAATTCCAGAAATATCGGCATTGCTCCAAACGGCTAATTCGCTATCTCCATGTTCTCCTATTATAAATGCATGAATATTTTTACTGTCAACTTCTAATTTTTTACTAAGCAAATATCTTAAACGAGATGTATCTAAAACCGTTCCGCTTCCCAAAACTCTCTCTTTAGGAAAACCGCTTAATTCTAAAGCGAGCATTGTAAGAACATCAACGGGATTTGTAACTATTAATAAAATGCAATCTTTATTGTATCCTATTATACTTGGAATAATTTTTTTAAATATCGAAGCGTTTTTATTTATTAAATCTATTCTAGTCTCTCCAGGAAGTTGATTCGCTCCCGCTGTGACTATAACCAAATAAGCGTCATTCAAATCCTTATAATCGCCCGAATAAACATTAACGGGATTAGTAAATTGAATTCCATGAGCTATATCTAAAGCGTCTCCTTCGGCTTTATTTTTATTAGCGTCTATAATAACGATTTCATTAAATAATCCGCTTTGAACGAGAGTAAAAGCCGTTGTAGCTCCAACTCCTCCAGAACCTATAACCGCGCATTTTTGTATATTCATTTTAATCTCCTTAATCTTGTTTTTAAATTATCTTAATAGTTAAAACGGTATAAATGTTAGTATTGTAAAACATATAAATTACAAATTTTTTAACTTAATATGTCGATTTTTGGATTAACTTAATATTTGCAATTTTTTATGTTAAATGGTAAAATTTTATTTATAATATCATAGGGGTAGCGATTTGAATTGCAATATATGTGGTAAAGAAAAAGCGGTTTTGCATATTGTTGAAACGATAGACGAAAAACGCGATAAAATTAGTGTTTGTAAAAAATGTTCTAAAGATTTTGGAATTATAGAAAAATGTTTCGAGAGTTTTGAAGATAATAATAATTTGATTTCCATATTTCCAAATCATAAATATACTAAATTAAAAAAAATAAAAGTAAATAAAAAAAATCATAAAGAAACTTGTAACGCTTGCGGATATTCTTTAAATGATTTCTTAAAAACTAAAACTGTAGCATGCCCAAAATGTTATAATAGTTTTGAAACTTTTGTTAAAAAAATTGTTTATAGAATTCATAATAAAAATAAACATATAGGAAATATGCCAAATAAAAAATTATCCGAAGTCGATATTGAAAAAGAGATTTTAAAACATCAAAGCGATATAGAAATTCTTAAAAGTATGGAGAAATACGAAGAGGCTAACGAGTTGAAGAAAAAGATAGAAACTTTAAGCGAAGTTTTAATATCTAAAAAAATATAAGTGAAAAAAATATGTTCGCCGATAAAAATATAGCAGATTGGATATACAATAAAGGCTCTGAAGATAATATTGTTTTATATTCTAAAGTGTCGATATACAGAAATTTAGAAAATATAAGATTTCATTATCATATGGACAAAGACGAAATTGATAAAGTAGATTCTATATTAAAAAAAAATATTGAAGAGTTAAATCTTAATTTAACCGAAATAAAATTAAAAAATATTGATTTTTCTAATATAAATATTCTTAAAGAAAATCTCACTCTTCCAAAAAATAGAAATTTATTAAACGCGACATTATATACGAATATGGACGAATCGACTTCTATACTTGTAAACTCAAACGAACATTGCGAAATACAAACTATAGCTAGAGGATTTGAATTAAAAGAATGTTTTAAAAAAGCCTACGATATAGAAAATAAACTTGATGAAAAAGTGGATTTTTCTTTTGATAAAAAATTAGGGTATTTAACAGGCTCTCCGCAAAAAATTGGAACGGCAATGAATTTAACGGTTTCTATGGCAATTCCCGCTATTCTTTGTAAAACTCCAAATAATATAGACTATTTTATAAGCAAATTTTCAAAATTAGGTTTTGATTTATTTCTAAGAGATGAAAAAAATATTCCAATATTTAATATAACAAATAGAGTTATGATAGGAATTAAAGAAAAAGATATATTAAAAAATATGATTGAGATAGTCAATGATATTTTAGATAAAGAAAAAAAAATAAGAAACAGAATTAAAAAACTTGATAAAATAAAAATTGAAGACAGAATATATAGAAGCAAAGCGATATTGTCATCTGCAAGAAAATTGACATATAGCGAAATTATAAAATATAGTTTTTGGTTAAGAGCGGGCTTATATTATGATATGCTTGAAATGAAAAATATTGAACTTGACGATTTATATTATATATTATTTATAACTAAAAATAATCATCTTAAAAATTTGAATAATCAAAATAATACTCAAAATATAAATGAAATTAGAGCGAATATAATTAGAGAAATTTTTAATAATAAATAAAATTTTAACTATTGACATTTTTATTTAATATGCTATAATTAATTCATTAAAAATTAAGGTGGAGATTTTATATGTTTAGTTTGTCACCACACCACACCACACCACACCACACCACACCACACTAACGCCGCATTATAAATTTTTCGGCGATTTTTTCATTGCAAGAAATTATTTATTAAAGAATTATCTAATTCGTTTCATTCTATTAAGGAGTTTTCAATATGATTAAACTCTTTGAAAAACATGAAGACGAAAAAATATATAATAATTAAAATTCTGTTTATAAAAATGGCTCTAAAAAAGAAACCTACAAAGTCGGATTTATACGATTTTGAAAATAGATTGGTAAATAGGTTAATTGATAAAATCGAAGATAAAATTATACATAACTCTATACTCTTAAATATGGGCGAAAATATTAACTATAATACATTTTTAAAACATAAAAATATTAATTATGGAAAAGAAGTTGTTCTAATAGCAACGGGACCTACTTTAAATAAATATATACCGATTAAAAATGCGATTAATGTCGGCGTTAATCAAGCGATATATTACGATAAAGTAAAGTTGGATTATTATTTTTTACAAGATTGTAAGAATTCTACAAAAGATATTCCCGAATTTATTATTAAAAATAACGATGGAAAATGCAAATATTTTTTCGGAACTTACGACATGAATTATTTTAAAGATATGCTATCGGAGTCGGACGCTATATTAATTAAAAATTCCAAAAGATATGTCGTGGATAATTTATGCTCGTATAATAATTTAATATACGATATAACTTCATTGCCTTTACAATGTTTTGGCTCTGTGGTTTTTGCGGCTATTCGGTTTATATTTTGGACTAATCCGAAAAGAATTTATTTAGTCGGCTGCGATTGTAGCAAGAGCGGACATTTTAATCAAAAAAATAATACATTGGATTTGCGAAGAGTAAAATTAGGATATTTGAAAGTTAAAGAGTTTAGAGATATTTATTATCCAAAAACAGAAATAATTTCTATAAATCCGATAGGATTAAACGGAATATTTAAATATATATATTCTAAAAACGGTTCGTATATAGATATTTTAAAAGCGGACGATTATAAAGAATATTTTGAAGATAAATCTTATCTTAATTCTTTTTTAGAAAATAACAGAAGAGAAAGAATGGACGCTAATAGAGAAGATATATTTGCAAAAACTAGAGCGGATTTCCATAAAGACAGATATTTTTTCGCAAGCAAGTATGTTAAAGATAAAATAGTAATAGACACAGCAAGCGGGACGGGATATGGAGCGGATATTTTATACAATATTGGAAAGGCAAAAAAGTTTACGGAATAGAAATAAATGATAAAGCCGCAGCTTATGCAAAATATAAATACGAAAGCGATAATATAATATATAATCAAGGAAATATTTTAAATTTGCCTTTTGATGATGAAATGTTTGATGTATTTACTTCATTTGAGACTATAGAGCATGTTAACGATGAAGATACTCAAATGAAAGAAGTTAAAAGAGTATTAAAGAAAGGCGGATTATATATTTTATCTACTCCGAATAATTGGGGACTGACGGAATTTCATGTTAAAGATTATGATTATTTTTCTATAAAAGAATTAGTTTCTAAATATTTTAAGATACAAAAAATATATAATCAAAATTCAGAAACGGCGAATACAAAAAGACAAATAATAGAAACTACCGAAAACAATTATAAAGAAGCGGAATGTTTTATTATCGTGGCAATTAAGGAGTGATTTATGATTACAAATAAAAACTATGTGGAACAATACAAACTATTAAACGATAAAAATAAATTATATTATGAAAGTAATTTAAGTATTTTTAATATGGTTAATGAAATTTCTTTATTTATTAATTATTTAAAACCTAAAAATATTTTGGATTATGGATGCGGTAATGGAGTTTTATTAAAATTGTTAAAGCATAAATATACAAAAATTAATATAGACGGATACGACCCTGCTATAAAAGAATTTAGCGTTATTCCTAATAACCATTACAATATGATAATTAATACTGATGTTTTAGAACATATACCAAAAAGCGATATTGGGGATGTAGTAAATCATATTAAATCTTTATCAAATAATGTATTTTTCTGTTTGCATCATGGCAAAGCTTGGACTATTTTACCGAATGGAGAAAATGCTCATATAACGATAGAACCTAAAGAATGGTATCATAATTTAATGAGAAATTATTTTGATATTATAATACCGTTAAATGCAAGAAATCCAATAAATTCTATAGTAATTACATTTAATATAAATAAAAGAATTTTCAATAAATATAATAAAATATTAAAATTAAATATTAACGATAATTTACAAATAAAATATATTTTTGGAAGAAAGACAACTAAAAAGCAAATGCAGAAAATTATAAAATACATACCTATAAAATTTATTAAAAATTTTTTAATGAGTGGTTTTATAGATTTGATAGATA
>OGPK01001998.1_pt1 | contig 14235 bp, 13 predicted proteins | sample 1552921 | NCBI WGS metagenome assembly OGPK01 (sample SAMEA2580264, study PRJEB22360) | human gut metagenome | biome: human gut; feature: human-associated habitat; material: faeces | place: Denmark | collected 2008/2010 | reverse complement strand
AACGTGCTCTTTGTGTTCCAGCCTGCCGAGGAGACGACTGGTGGCGCCAAGACAGTTTGCGAGAGCGGTGTGTTCGAGCGCTACGGGGTCGACCGCATTTTTGGCTTTCACGTGTGGCCCGATCTGCCTGCCGGCACGTTGGCGAGTTGTTCCGGTCCGCTGCTGGCGCGTTCGAGCGAGACGCATATCCATATTCACGGGACGAGCATCCATATCGCTAAGACCTATGGCGTTCCGGTCGAGGAGTCGCACGATGCGGCGCTAGCGGCTGCCAGGTTCTTGGTTGCCGAGCGCGAACTGATGGATGAGCTGGGTGCCGATGAGCCCTGCATTGGCAAGTTCGGCCTGCTGCAGGCAGGCACCGTCTGCAATGCGGTGGCGGGGGAGGCCCATGTTGCTGGTAGCTTGCGCGTGTTTACAGACGCTATGTTCGACCGTGCGCGCGAGGGCGTACGCCGTGTGCTCGACGAGGCGTGCACCGCAACGGGCTGCACGTATGATCTTGACTTTGCCGAGGGCTATCCACCGGTCGATAACGACCCTGAGTTGTTTGCCCGAATCGCGCCCGCTCTGCCCGAATTGCAGCTCGTGGACGAGCCGCTGCTAATCGCCGAGGATTTCGCGTTCTATCAGCGCCATCTGCCGGGCGTGTTTTTCCTGCTGGGCACGGGTATGCCAGAGGACCAAGACAACCCGAGTGATTCGGATGGCTGCCCCGCCTATGCCACAAGCGCTCTGCATACCGATAGCATGCTCTTCGACGAGGAAATCCTACTCAAAGGTCTCGATGTCTACAAACGATTGCTTGTGATGGAGTGACGATGAGGCGACGTCGGCAATCAGCCGTATATAGTCCGGGTGGATGCGGGTGCGGTTTGCTGCTGCTTCCGGTCATCGCTGTGAGCATTGGCGTGATGTTTGCGCTTGCTGGGCTTGCCGCGGCGGCGCTCGTGCTGTTTATCACTGCCATCGGCGTGACGATTTGGCTCTGCCGCAATCGCGAGCAACGCCGTGCCGACGGTAAAACCAATGTCGGCTGGGCCGTCTTTCTGATCATTGCGTACCTGCTGAGTGTCAGCTACCTTGTTTTCTTTGTCCTGTTGATGATCAGTGCTTTTACCGGGGAATCCGTCACGGTGGGTTGATCACTGCTGGCAGACGGTCGCGCAAAGTGCGTTTGCTCGGCGTTTGGATAACTGCATTGGCCGTTTACCGCAACCTTAGCTCTCAGCTAATGAATTCAAGTTCAATCCTTCCTACGATGTGCTGTGCGCCGGCACGGTAGCCGGATCGTAGGAAGGATGAATAATGGCAAAAGAGGGAAAGAAGCCGATCGGCAAGATTGTCCTAGGCATCATCGTGGTGCTGGTTATTGTCGGTGCCGTGGGCTCTATGGGCGGCAACTCAACCGATTCGTCTGCGAGCGATTCGGCAAAACCTGCCGAGGCGACACAGCAGGCTGAGGAGCAAAAAGAACCGCAAGAACCGTATACCATTGCTGACGAGGCTGAAGACACTTCCAATCAGTTTACCTATAAGATCACGGGCACGCTGACCAATAACACGGACAAGGAAAAGAGCTACATTCAGATTGAGTATGTTCTGTATGATGCTGATGGCAACCAGGTTGGAACGGCTCTTGCAAACACCAATCATCTGAAGGCGGGCGGCTCCTGGAAGTTCGAGGCGCTGGGTACGGTGTCTCCCGACCAGGTTGCTAGCTGGGAGCGTTCGGACGTAAGCGGTTTCTAGCATGTTGCATGCACTGGGGGAGGTGAAGTCGTATGCCCGATAAAAAGCTGACCGAGGAGTTGCTCAATGAGCTTCTCGATGCGCCGAACATCGATGGCTATATCAGGGAGCACGACTTTGCGGCCCCGTCGCTTTCGGACTACCTGAAGCAGCTGCTGCAGGAAAAGGGCTTGGAGCGCTCGCGCGTGGTTCGTATGGCCGATCTCAATGAGACCTTTGGCTATCAGATCTTTACCGGCGCGCGTCATCCGAGTCGCAATAAGGTGCTGCAGATTGCCTTTGCGATGGCGCTGACGCTCAAAGAGACCAACCGTGCGCTGACGGCTGCCGGGGTAAGCGTCCTTAACTGCAAGGACCGCCGCGATGCGATTATCATCTTTTGCATCGATCGCGGGTGCAGCCTCCAAAAGGTCAACGAGGAACTGTATCGCTTTGGCGAGGAGACGGTGAGTTAGCGGCTGATATCTGAGCCGGCGGAGCTGTCGAACAGCGATGCAAACGAACGGGGTGCGGATGCCATGGGGTGTCTGCGCCCTGCGCTATGATGGAGGCTATGGATACTCAGACCCCAACATATTCCGATGACGAGCTGACCGCAGCGCTTGCCGAGCACCTGGCGTCGCTCGATCGCGACGACAGCTATCGCGTGGAGCGTGTACTTAAGCGCTCGTCCGTTGAAACAACCGAGCTCGTGTACTTTGAAGGAACCGGCGGTAGTTCGCTCGGCCCCTTTGTCCGCAAACGCATCGATGCTTCGGCTCAAATCGGCGGGGCATACGAGCGTCTGTTTGCCGCTCAGCGGGCAGGCAGGCGTTTTGAGCACCTGCCCAGAATCGTCGATTGTCGTCGTGTGGGCGACGAGCTCAACGTGGTTATGGAATACATCGAAGGGGGAGACGCTCGGGGCGCTGGTGTACCGTCTGGGAGCCACCCCCGATTATGCGCGTGAATTGTATCCTGCCCTATGCGATGCCGTGGGCGAGCTCCATGCCGGTTTTGCAATAGCGGGGGAGACGTCGGCGCCGGTGATCCATCGCGACCTCAAGCCGTCGAATATCATCGTGACAGGTGCCAACTATACGCCTGATGACGGCCTGACGTTTTCATCGCTGGTGATTATCGACTTGGGGATCGCGCGCGTATGGCGCGATGGCGCCGATGCCGACACCGTCAAGTTTGGCACGCGACCCTATGCGCCGCCCGAGCAGTATGGGTTTGGGCAGACGAGTGTGCGCAGCGACGTCTACGCACTTGGCGCCCTGTTGTTCTTCTGCTTGACGGGAGTCGACCCTAAACCAGGGCTCGACATGCGCGAGCAATGCGAGGCGCGTGGCATTCCCACCCCACTTGCCGATGTCATCTGCATGTCGATGGCGCTCGACCCGGCCAAGCGTTTTGCGAGCGCGGAAGCGTTGGGACGGGCGACGCGCGCGGCATACGATCTAAGTCGCCCCGTGCGGCCTCCTGCGCTTGCGCCTGTCCGTACTCCGGCCTCGGAGACGGTGTTGACGCCCCAAGGGCTCCAGAACCCCACAGGGCTTCCTAGGCCTGCCGCCTCCGCTGCATGCGGTCTGCTCTCTCGCGTTCCGGAGTCTCTGGGGCGTATTTGGAATACGCTCGTCTGCTTCTCGCTGCTTGTGTTCTTTGCCGGAAGTCACTTTGCCGTCTTTCACCCCACCGGAGCAAACCAAAGCTACCCGACGTGGCTTCTCATAATCGAGTATTTTTTCTTTGTCGATGGCCTTATGGTGCTTATGCATTTTGCGCTGCTCGATAAGCGCCGTCTTCGTCGGCGATTCGCACTGCTCGACAGCTATCGCGGCAAGAAACTCGCGAAACTCTGGCTCAAGGCATTGGGTGTGCTGCTCCTATGCATGATTGTCATAGTCGCGGTTGCCAATGCGACCGGCGTCGTCGATACCTCCGCTACCTAAAAGAAAAGGGCCCCATTGGGGCCCTTTGCAGTTGCACTTAGATGCGGTTCATCTGAGCGGCGACTTTGTTGTACCAGTCCTGCCACGTGGGCGGGCAGTACTTTTTGGCAGCTGCCGGGGTAAGGGTGGAGCCGTAGTTGGCGCCCAGATAGGCAACGTGAGCGGAGATGCCCTCGCTCCAGCTGCCAAAGCTGCGCCAACCGCCGCCACGTGCACTCCAGCCCCAGGCGTTGTAAGAATTGGCGCAATAAGCACCCTTGGTGCTCTCGATGCAGGCGATGGCGGGGGACCAACGGGGGTCGACACCGGTATTCCAAGCGGCGACGGCAAAGTTATAGCCCTGGCCTGCCATGGGGGAGCCGGCGAGATAATTGTCGATACGGCTCGTCCACTCATTAATGAACGAATCGTAATCGGAGCTACCGGTATTGGAGTTGTTCACCGTGGTGTCGATGGTGGTGTTGGTGTTGGTGGCCTGGCTGCTGGAATTGCTGCCGCTTACGCCCTCGCCCGAGAGCTTCTCGGCGGCAGCGGCCTTATCGGCCTCAAGCTTGGCAAGCTCGGCGGCATTTTCCTGCTCGGCTTTTGCCTGTGCCTCGCTGCGAAGCTGCTGGGCCTGCGCCAGCGCATCCTCGGCGTTTTTCTGCTCCGCCTCAAGCTGAGACTTGGCCTGCTGGAGCTCGGCCTTGTTCTGCTCGAGTTCGGTTTGCATGGTATTGAGCTCTTCGATCTCGTCTACGCTCGAGCTCGTGATCTGGTTGGTGTATTTGCAGGTCGTGATGAACTCACCCAGGCTCTGCGCATTGACCAGGAAGCTCACGATGGGATTGGTGCCCTTCTGATACTTGTACAGATCGCGCATGGCAGAGCTTGCCTTGGCCTGCTGCTCGGGAAGCTTAGCCTCGATTTCCTCGATGCTCGCCTCATTGGAGTCAATCTGCTTTTGCAGGTCATCGAGTTTGGTGCGGGCGTCGTTGTAGGCGCTCGTGGCGGCTTCGATCTTCTGCTGGGCTGCGGAAAGCTGGTCCTGCGTTGCCTGCGAGGCGGCATACGCCGCAACGGGGGAGAGCATCGGCGTGGCCGTCAGCGCAACGGCGAGCGCGGCGCTCGTGATGATACGAGCCGGCTTCGACGCAATGAGCGCTGCGGTGCGATGATTCGAATGCTGCATCCAGTCCCTCTGCAATCAATCGTAGGTTATGGTTCGAACGGTATTCTACTACTGCTTTCGACCTCAACTTGAACCTTAAAGGTTCCAAAGGGTCAAGTTGAACTTGAGACTTTGGCTTTGACCTGCAGTTATGATGAATTGTTGAGAAACCATAGAGTTCAACTTTAACGTTACGGCGCCCTGTTTGAGAGGAGTTCTGGGCTGTAAAAGCTATCTCAACGTGGGGTTTTACAACTACAGCGTGCCTTTCTGACGAGCCTGCTCAATCTCTTCGAGGGCCTCGGCAGGGGTGAACGAGCAAGTGCCGTCGCCGAGCTTGACCACCTGGATGTCGTCGCCGATATGGACCTCTCCGCCCTTTAGTACCACGCCGAAAATGCCCTCGTGGGGAAAGATACAGTCGCCGGCGAGATAGTAGATGGCACAGCGGGTGTGGCAGACCTTGCCGATTTGGCTGATTTCGACGAGCACGTCGCTTCCAAGCTTGAGCTGTGTGCCCAAGGGGAGCGAGAGCAGGTTGATGCCCCGGGTTGTGAAGTTCTCTCCAAAGTCACCCTTGCGCACATCGAGTCCGCGGGCCTGCGCCGTCTGGATGGACTCTGCGGCCAAAAAGGAAACCTGACGGTGCCAATGCCCGGCGTGCGCATCGGAGGCGAGGCCAAATTGCTCTATAACGGTGTCGTGCCCATCGGCGACGGGCGACTTGCGCGTGCCCTTGTGTGCCGACGTGTTGATCGAGACGATGCGGGCGGGTCCGTTGTAGGCGTCGTTTGCCGTGCACAGGGGAGCGGTCGCTTTCGCACGTTCCGCCAGCTCGCGCCTCGCGGCATTGAGGATGGGATTATCGGTCGGATGGTCTTGGGGCACGTGCGCGCCTTTCGCTCGAGGATGTCAATACGCTGAATCCTACAACAACGGTAGGTTCATTGCCCATTGTCATACAACGGTGGGCGCCGTCTTCGTGCTGGACGATTACGTCGATTGCCATAGATACGGTGGAGCTTTGGGCGACGGCGGCTTGGCACGCTAGAATGAATCAGTTGCGCAAAGACCGCCCGTTGTGTGGGCAGTTCATGATAGGAAGTTTCCATGGCATTGCAGTTTACAGAGCGCGAGTTCATTCCCGTGCTGCTCGGTGGCGACATCAACGCCTATTCGGTGGCGCGCGCCTTCTACGAGGAGTACCAGGTCAAGAGTCTGGTCTTTGGCAAGTATCAGACGGGTCCCGCGTACCGCAGCCAGATTATCGACTACACGCCCAACGTGGATATCGACACCATGCCCGTGATGCTCAAAACCGTCAACGGCATTGCCCAAGCGCATGCCGATAAGACGATTGTCCTTGTGGGCTGTGGCGACAACTATGTCGCCCTCGTGGCTCAAGCCAAGGATGCCCATGAGTTGGCGGATAACATCGTCGCTCCCTACGCGCCCTACAGCATGCTCGAGCAGTGCCAGAAGAAGGAGATCTTCTACGAGCTGTGCGAGAAGCATGGCGTGCCCTATCCGCACACGTTTACCTTTACCAAGGCGATGCTTAATGCCCAGGGTGAGGCGCCTGCCGAAGTGCTCGACCAGATCGATTTTCCTTACCCGATGATTCTGAAGCCTTCTGACGGCATCATGTGGTGGCAGCACGAGTTCGAGGGCCAGAAGAAGGCCTATGAGATTGCCGACCGCGCCGAGCTGGAACAGGTCATTCGCGATTCGTATGCCAGCGGCTACACCGACGATCTGATCTTGCAGGATCGCGTGCCCGGCAACGACGAGTACATGCGCGTGCTCACCAGCTATTCCGACCGCAACGGCAAGGTACGCATGATGTGCCTGGGCCATGTGCTGCTCGAGGAGCATCAGCCCCACGGTGTCGGCAACCATGCCTGTATCATTACCGAGCCCAACGACGAGCTCATGGGCGGCGTGCGCAAGTTGCTCGAGGACCTTCACTTTGTGGGCTATTCCAATTTTGACGTTAAGTACGACGAGCGCGACGGCTCGTTTAAGTTCTTCGATTTCAACACGCGCCAGGGCCGCAGCAACTACTACGTCACCAACAGCGGCTTTAACGTTGCCAAGTATGTGGTGGACGAGTATGTGTTCAACCGCCCGTTTGAGCCGGAGTTTGTGACGGCTCAGGACGAGGCCCTGTGGATGGTCGTCCCCATGGGCGTCGTCGACAAGTACGTCAAGGATCCCGAGCTGCGCGCTAAGGTGCATCGCCTGGACAAGGAAGGTAAGGGCGCCGACCCTTCGTTTATGAAGGGCGACTTTGTCTTTAACCGCTGGCTGCGCATGTGGCACACCAAGCTGCGCCACTTTAAGCTGTTCAAGACGTATTACAAGTAGATGAGTGCGGCGCCCGTCCGGTTTGCATCGGGCGGGCGCGGGTATGATACGCGCAATTGCGCAAGCGTCACCAAGGAGGCGGCGATGGAAAAGCTGGGAGTTATCGGCGGCATGGGCGCCGAGGCCACGTCGTATTACTACGACCAGGTGGTGCGTCATACGGCTGCTGCCTGCGATCAGGAACATATCGACATGGTGGTGCTCTCCAAGTCGACCATGCCCGACCGCACGTTGGCCATTAAGACCGGCGAGCATGCCAAGCTGCTGGCGACCATGAAAGAGTGTGCCCAGGCACTCGAGTCGCTGGGCTGTGCGCACATTGCCATTCCCTGCAACACGTCACACTACTTCTACGACCAGATCCAGTCGTTTACGAAGGTGCCGATTATCCACATGCCGCGTGAGTCGGTGCGCTATGCTCTGGCCGGTGCGGTGATGGGGGAGTGCGAGTTCGACCCCAACCTGAGTATGCAGGCCGAGCCGGTGCACAAGATTGGCATCATGGGCACCGACGGAACCGTGGGCGCGGGCGTCTACGGCCGCGAATGTAAGGCTGCGGGTGTTGAGGTCGTCTATCCCAGCGAGAAACGTCAGAACGATGTGATGTCGCTTATCTACGATGATGTGAAGGCCGGACGTGAGCCCGATATGGATAAGTTCGACCGCGTGATGTGGGAGTTCGCCCGTAGCGGCTGCGACCGCGTCATTCTGGCCTGCACCGAGCTCTCGGTGCTGCAAAAGTACCGAGAGATGCCCGAGATCACCCTCGACGCCATGGATGTCCTGGTGCGCGAATCCATCATCCGCAGCGGCGCCCCCTACCGCCTCTAGCTTCCGACCCGCCAAAAAGGGACAGGTTTATTTTGGTAGGTTTTATCTGGTGAAACAGTAAAGGCCTCGGCTCGTTTGGTGCGAGCCGAGGCCTTTTGCGTTGGGCGGTTGCTGTCGGTGGTGAACTAGAACAGGAAGCCGATGGCGATGAGGGCGATACTGACGATGAGCACGGCGATGTCCAGACCCTTGATGGGATAGCGCTTGTACGAGCTGGCGCGCGTACGCAGATAGAAGCCGCGCTGTTCTGCCGCCAAGGCTGTGGCATCGGTCTTGCCCACGCTCGAGATGAGCAGTGGCACGCACAGTGGCAGCATGAGCTTAAGCTTCTTGATGGGGTTCTTGGTGTCGTACTCGACGCCGCGTGCGGTCTGCGCCTCCATGATGGCGTTCATCTCCTGACCAAACACCGGCACAAAGCGCAGCGCCGTGGTAAAGGTGAAGGCATAGCGATACGGTACGTGCAGCACCTCGACGCAGGCGTTGGCAAGGTCGTTGAGCTTGGTCACCATGAGCATGAGGATGAGTGGTAACGCCACACACAGTAGGCGCAGACAGGCCTTCGATCCTGTGATGAGGCCCGTGTCGGTGATAAAGCCCCACACCACGTTGCCATCGCGCATAAAGGCCAGCTGGAGCACCAGCATGATAAGCGCGAGCGGGATCAGCAACTTGAGCAGCGAGAACAGACGGTCGACGACACCGGCATAGGCACCCAGAGCAAGGGTGAGTGCCAAAAAGCCCAGCAGCGCCACGTAGGTGTCAGACAAGAAGATGCCGACGATGATGGCAGCGGCGAGGCCCAGTTTGACGACGGGGTTCAGGCGATGCAGCAGCGTATCGCCCGGCATGTAGTCGATGACGTTAACCACGGTGGACCATCTCCTTGGTAATTCGAACGACATCGGTGACCTCGCTCACCTGCGCAAAAGCGGGCGAGACGGAAGATGCCAGACGGCGCGAGAGTTCAATAACCTGGGGAGGCTCCACGTAGGCACGCCGCATGAGATCGATGTTCGAGAATAGCTCGTGCGTGCGGCCGCGGTCGAGGATGCGACCGTCGGCCATTACCACAATGCGCTCGGCAAAATCCGAGACGACTTCCATATCGTGGCAGACCATGATAACGGCGCAACCGCGCTCGGCCATGGTGCGCACCGTTTCCATGACGGTCATGCACTCGCGGTAATCAAGGCCGCTCGTGGGCTCGTCGAGCACGACGATCTTGGGCTCAACCACTACGACGGAGGCAAGCGCCACCATTTGTCGCTGACCGCGCGAGAGCGAGAAGGGCGCCTCGTCGGCCGGCAAGCCAAAGCGGTCGATGACCAGCTGGGCGCGACGCAGCGCCTCGGCACGGTCGATGCCGGTAAGCTCCAGGCCAAAGGCGACCTCGTCGAGCACGGTGTCCTTGCAGATCTGGCGGTCGGGGTTTTGGAAGAGGGTCGCGACCTCGCGAGCGATGCGGCTCGTGGGAACGGCTGCGGTGTCCAGTCCCGTGACGCGCACGCTGCCCGAGGCGGGCTTGAGCAGGCCCGTGAGCAGCTTGGTGAGCGTGGTCTTGCCGGCACCGTTCTGGCCGACGATGCCCACGAGCTCGCCAGGATAGAGCGTCAGGCTAAGGTCGTGTACGGCGGCGCCGCCATTGGGATAGGCAAACTCAACATGGTCGAAGGTGAGTGCGGGTTCGGCGTCCTTGGCATGAGGGCGCAACGACGGTGCATGCGGGGAACCGGCGGGCGCCTGGGCTTCGATGGCCACGTGTGTGGGGTCGACGATGCCCGAAATCAGGCGCTCGGCCTCATCGACATCCAAGCAGGGGGTACCGCTTACCAGGCCATCGGCCTCGAGGCTATTGAAGATACGCGTGACGCGAGGGCAGTCGACGCCGATGGCACGGAGCTCGTTGGTATGCGCGAAGACCTCGTGGGGCTCGCCCTGCAGCGCGATTTCGCCATGGTTGAGCACGAGCACGCGGTTGCAGTACTCCGAGAGCAGGGCGACCTTTTGCTCAACGACGACGATGGTGATTCCAAGTGCGCGGTTTGCCTCACGCAGTGTCTCGAAGACCAACGTGGAGCTGGCGGGGTCGAGTGCCGCGGTGGGCTCGTCGAGAACCAAGACGCGCGGACGCATGGCGAGGATGGCGGCGATGGCTACCTTTTGCTTCTGTCCGCCCGAGAGGGTGGCGATCTCGCGGTCGCGCAGGTCGCTGATGCCGACGGTCTCGAGCGTTTCGCTCACGCGCTGCTCGATCTGGTCGTGGGGAACGCCAAAGTTCTCGAGGCCAAAGAGCATCTCGTCCTCGACGACCGAGGCGACCATCTGCGTGTCGATATCCTGCAGCACGCTGCCGACGATTTGCGACACGTCGGTCAGCGAGACCTCGCAGGTGTCGTGGCCGTCAACCATGACGGACCCAAAGAACGTGCCGGTGTAGTGGTGGGGCACGGCACCCGACAGACAGGCGGCAAGCGTGGACTTGCCGGCGCCCGAGGGCCCGATGATGCCGATGAAATCTCCCTTGTTCACGCTGAGCGAGATGTGGCTGAGCGCCTGCTCGGTCTGCGTGCCATAGGAGAACGAGACATCGTCGACGTTGATGATCGTTTCCATGGATACCTTTCATAGTCATTGGGGACGTTCTTAAATGACCAGTCGTTTAAGAACGTCCCCAAAAGCTAGTCGTTTGGGACAGTCTTTGGTGGTGAAGCACGGAGACGGCTTTACGAGGTGCCCCAGGTTGGCGCGAAAGAGGAACGAAGCGTACTTGGGTACGCGAGCGACGAATGAACGCCAAGATGGGGTGGCTCGTAAAGCCGAGCAGGTTAGTTGAGCTTAAGGGCCTTCTGGATGGGCATGTAGAGGGCGCCGACCAGAATGGCGTTAAAGACGGCGGTCATGGCAACGACGGGCAGCATGGCGGCGGCGAGCTCGCCGACCACGCCGAGCATGGCCATCTTGATGACCATGAAGATGACGCCGGAGACAAAGGTGGTCAGGAAAGTTGCGACAATGGCAATCGCGGGCTTGACCTGACCGTTCTTGCCGGCGGCGTTGACGATGCCGGCCATGAGCATGGCGGCGATGCCCTCAGCGGCAAAATCGACGAACGGCGAAGTGGTGGTGATCTGGATCACGGCAGCCGAGATGAGGCCGATGACGAGCGCCTGGCCGATGTTAGGGCGAACGACCAGGATGGTGAGGCAGAAGGCCGAGATGATGAACTCGGGGCTGATCATGCCGCCCGAGATGCCCGAGATGGCCTTGCCGACGGTGAAGTTGAGGATGAAGCCTGCAGCGAGCAGGATGGCGAGCAAGACGAGAGCGCGGACGTCGAGTTTGCCGCGGTCGGCGGTCTGGACGGTGCGGGGCTGGGTGGCGGTGGTGTTCTGAGACATGGTGAAATTCCTTTCTGAAGGGAAGCGCAAGAGAAAAGCGGAGGCGCGTGATGCGAATGCGATCGGGCTCGAGATAGAAAAAGGCCCCCGGTCGAAACCGGAGGCCTTCCAATCACCTAGAGCGCAAAACAGGCGTGAGGGACTCACTGTCGACCGATCGTATTCGCATCACGCCACCACCAGTTGTTGAGAGACTTCATCGCGTTCTTCATGTCGGTGGCTCCTTTCGTGATGCCATGGTACGGTCGCACCTAGTTGCTGTTGCGCTGCACTATAGCACAGCAAAGTGTGTGCGGGGAAATCTTTTTTGAAAAGATTTCAGGCGGGTTTCCCGTCGGTCAAAAGGCGGGTTAAGCGGGCGAGGCTGCCATTGCTGCCTTGCCCGCTCAGCTAAGACGTTACTCCTTATTGCGACGGTAGAGGAAATAACCGCCTGCGGAGATGACGACAACGCCAGCGATGGCGAATGCGGCCACCATGCGGCCATCAAAACGATCGCCAGTGGTGGGCAGGCCGCCCTTGGTGTTCGTCTTGTTGGTGGTTACCGTGGTCGTGGTGTCCGACTTGCCAGGCTTCTCGGGCTTGGTGGTGGGCTGTTCGGGCTTAGCGGGCTGCTCGGGAGTGCCAGGCTGCTCAGGAGTGCCGGGCTGATCCGGGGTGACCGGATCGGTGGCAAGAGCATCCTTGGCGTAGGTGATGGACACCTTGAGGCCGTTGGTCTCAGTGTTCAGATCGCTCGGAGTGAAGGGCTCGTCAAAGTTTCCGGCCTTCTGATAGGCGCGCATCTCCTGGAGCAGGGCCTTGCACTTGACGTAGGTGTTCTCGGTAGCAGCCTTGCCGGCCTTGTTGGCCAGAGCGGTGCGGCCCTCGGTGGTCGTTTCGGCCAGCATGGCGGCGTCAACTTCCTTGTTCTGCTCGATGAGCTCATTCTGGAGCGCATCGAGGTAGGCACGGACGCTGATACCAAGGGTGTCAGGGTTCTCAAAGCAGAGCGAGCTGATGTCCATGAGAACGTAGTTGATTGAGTTCTCGGGCTCCTCGTTGTACACGACGTCAGTCTGTTTGCAGTGATCGAAGGAGACGGTCTGATCGCTGAAGTACGGGCTGACCTCAGTTATCAGAGCGGAGTACAACGGGATGGCGACGGAATACGCAGCGCGGGAGAGCATCTCCCACTGTATGGTGGCAACCTGGGGATCAAGGCCGCGACGAATCTGGAAGAGGTTGATCTCGGTGTTGCGCTCGGTGCCGATGGCGTAGGCGCCGTCGGTGTTGGCGTTAAGGCCGGGGACATTTTCGCCGCGGTTGCCAAAGGCACGAATCAGCTCAAAGGTGCTCCAGCCAGACTTGCCAGGCTTGAAGAACAAGGGCTGGATCTCGCTGACGGATGCGCCGACGCTGCCGTTGTCGTTGACGATGGTGTAGTCGGCGTCCTTGGTAAGCGGGTTCATGAAGTAGTCTCGGCCCTGGACATAGCGAGTCCACTGATGCATGCCAGTCTTATCGAGTCTCTCGCCATAGGTTCTGGCAACATCGAACTTGCCGTCGGTGTACTCGGCGAAGCCCTTTTCTTCGGGCATGGATTGGATCTTTTCAGAGTGGAGGCAATTCTCGGTGTCATTGAGGTCGACATCGTAGTTGAGGCTCCCGATATTAGGGTTGAGCGACGCGACGTCGTCAGCGAGCTTCATGGCGATCCACTGATGGGCGGAAAGTGTGGCGAACAGCCAGGTCTCGTTGTTGTCGGCGATGATGATCTGGTCGTTGGTACAGACGCCTTGATCATCGATCAGGCTGCCGAGAAGCTCGACGCCCTCGCGGGCCGTGGCGCTCTCGCCCAGGATGATGCTGCCGTAACTGTACTCGCCCAGACCCACTTCCTCATCGATGGGGTCTGCTGCAGCGGCCTCCTCGTTATAGGAGGTGCTTAGCGTGGCGGAGCAGGAGACGCCCTTCTCGTTGATGCCGGCCTCGGAGTAGGCGTCGGTGCGACCCATCCAGTTGGAGGGGTGGTCGCGTACATAGCTGTAGCGATAGGTAGGCTTGTTCGAAGTGTATTCAAAAGCAGATTCAATCGAGCTGTACTTAAAGCCAGGTTCGTGGGCAGGTTCGATGCCGTAGTGCTTAAGATAGCGCTTGCCAAAGTCCTCGGCGCGGCCGTAGTACGTGTTGCCGTCGGCCGTAAGGTTTTTGCCCATGTACATCTGCGTACAGGCGAGCGCAGATGTCGGCATGGACATGATGGTCGCAGCTCCAAAGGCGAGGCCTATGCCTAGCTTCTTGAGCGCGTTGACGGGGCGAGTTTTCCTCATTTTCCCTCCCAGCGTGCGAAAGCCCTCTGTCGCCAGAGGGCTTCAGCCAATAAAGACACCTCATTAGCGTAACGAACTGGAAACAATATTCACCTATGAAAAAAACTTACTCGATAAGCGTGATGAAATATGCGATGAGCGGTTAATTGTACTCAGTTTATAGCTTTACTTTAATAAAGACGCCCTGTAATTACTGTAATCGAATAAAGTAGCTGGGAATGCCCGAAATGAAAATCCCCTGCTGTTTGGCAAATGCATAAACAGCAGGGGAGACGATAATTGGATGAATATCATACCAATGTGGAATTACTTCTTTCGGCGGTGAATCACGTTGATGGCGTAACCGACGAGCATGGCCAAGACGATGACAATAAAGCCGATCAGGGGATTGTCGTTCATGGGGTCCTCCTATTTACCAAGCGGTGAGAATTCATCGACGATGAGGTCGAGGCATTGCGGAAGCGCGCGGGCTCCAAAGACGCCCGAAT
>OGPK01001980.1_pt1 | contig 14325 bp, 10 predicted proteins | sample 1552921 | NCBI WGS metagenome assembly OGPK01 (sample SAMEA2580264, study PRJEB22360) | human gut metagenome | biome: human gut; feature: human-associated habitat; material: faeces | place: Denmark | collected 2008/2010 | reverse complement strand
CTTCGACTCGACGTTGGCTTCACAGCGCCGCAGCGATCGCTTCAGTCACAAACTTATTGAGTGACTCACCCTTCTTTGCCGCTGCCAGCGCTGCTTGCTTGTGGAGCTCAGAGCCCGTTCTTACGTTGAACGAGCCCTTAAAAGCCCGCTCGGGTTCCTTGCCCTTCTCGGCGCAAAACTCAAGGTAATCGTCGACGGCGTCGTGGAAGCATTGCTCCACTTCTTCAGCCGTGGAGCCTTCAAATACGATTGCGTCCCTAATGCCGGCGACCATACCTGTTAGCACATGCTGTTCGGCATCGAACTCGACCGGGGCGAAATAACCCTTGCATGCCAAAACGTTACTCATGACTACCTCCGACATCTTGCAGAAAGCGAACGATGTTTCGAATGGTCCCCGCTGTCAATTCGTCAGATGGATGAGGCGCGTGCATTACGAACATCCTGCCATCTGATGGCCTGTAGAAGCGAACGCGCGATCCGGACGTCTTGCCTTTGCTGTCCATTTCAAAGCCATATGAAGCCATAACTTTAAGAAAGTCAGCAAATCTATACGTTGAAGGACAGCTAAGCAGCTGGGCGATGAGTTTATCGGATCGAGTCATCCCGCCTCACATTCTGCAACTATATTCTAGTTGCAATTTCAGTTCGATGCAAGCACCTCTACTATAGAACATGTGTGCGTATAGAACAAGTGTTCGAACTACCACGAAGGGCGCCTGTGAACTGCGCCCTTCGTGGTAGTTTTGCTTGCCGTGCCTTAGCCCAGCAGGTCGATGACGTTGAAGCCGGCGTTGCTCTTGGCGATGACGTCGCGGCCGCCCAAGACGCAGGTGGGTGACTCGGCTGCGATGCGCGTTACGTCGGCGCCGAGCGAGCGAAGCTCACCGGGCGTGGCGGCGAGCATCTGGGCGCGGCGCTCCTCGCGCGCATGCGGATCGAGCCCGGCCAGGTAGGTCGTGTTGCGGCGCTTGGTGAGCGCGTACGGCTTCACCGGCGCGTCCATGCCGCTCACGCAGCTCACGATAAAGCCCTCAAAGGCGGCCTCGTCGGGATCAAAGCTGCCGAGCCATTCGCCCGCGCGCTTCACGCGCTCAATCGAAGGATCGATCGCCGGGTCGCGGTAGGTGTAGAACGCCGTCTGGCGCTCGCCGGCTGCGCGGAATCCGCAGCCGTACGCACCGCCCTTCACGCGAATCTCGTTCCACAGGTAATCGTAGGAGAGCGCGTTGGCAGCCACGGCCCAGGCGCCCGTCACGTCGATGCCCAGGCGACGCGGGTCGCACGCGCTTGCCGCAAAGCAGATATCGCTGGGGATGACGAAAGCCTCGTGGCGGTCGCGCGGCGTCGGCACCACGAGAGCGTCGCGGCCGGTATCGGCACCATCGCCCGCACCCAGCCCCAAGTCGCCCGCGGCGGCCCAGTACGCGTTAAAGTCCTCATCGCTGCCGGTAAAGCTCGCCAGGCAGCCGTCGGCCACAAAGATGCGGCCTGCCAGCTCGGCAAGCTTGGCACGCAGGCCGTCCAGGCGCTCGTCAAAGTGGTCGAGCAAATCGCGCAGGAACAGGTAGAAGTCTACGCCCGAGAGCTGCTCGCGCACCACGGCCGAAGGCGAGCTGTAGCTCATCGCGCGACCGAGCGCCGCCGAGTGGCCGTTGTTGATAAAGCCCTGCTCAAGCCCAATGCGAATCTGCGTGAGCACGTCGCGCACGCGGTCGGCGTCGGCGTCTGCCAAAAGCGTGCTCGACCATACCTCGCGCGGCAGACTCGCCAGCGCGTCGATCTTCTCGGACAGGGCGCCGGCGCTCACCAGCAGGTAGGGGCGCACGCCGTCCACTTCGGGCTGCGTCATGACTTCGGTCGTAAAGCTCAAAAAGCCGAGCTTGCCAGCGAGCAAGTTGTCGAGTTCCTCGGCCGAGTGCTCGCGCGTGGGCAGCTGCTTAAACAGGCGGCAGAGTAGCGTCACATAGGGCAGGTCCTCAAACGCGACGCAGCTCAGGTCGAAATACTGCATGGCGTAGGCCAGACGGTTGGTGGGGATGCCGTGGCGCAGGCAGGGGATGGGCGCGGTCGTGTCCACGATCAGCGGCGGCTCGGGGCGCGCCTCGCCAATGTCGGACACGCGCAGGCGCGGCAGCGTGGCCTTGGCCTCGGGTGTGTCTTCCGCCTCCTGCGCGGTGCGCAGCGCAGCCGTGCGCTCGACCACGTCGGCCAGCTCGGCATCGGTCATGGCGTCGCGCTCGGCAGCCAGCTCGGCAGCTTCGGCGCCCTCCGAACCCTCGGCGGCGTCCACCGGCACCAGCTCGACCAGCGCCATGTGATCGTTCTGCAGCACCAGCTCGCGCAGCAGGTCCTCAAAATAGCTGCCGTCCAGCTCGCTACGCAGCTCCTCGTACACCGGGCCGTACTTGAGCGCCAGCGTCGCGGCGTCGTCATCGTAGAGCCACGTGCTCAGCGCGTCGCACGCAATGGCCACGCCGTCGGCGATACCGTAGTCGCGCTGGCGCAGGTCGTATTCGTTGCTGCTGATGATGGCTTCCAGGCGCTCGCGCGGAACGCCATGTTCGCATAAGTCGCGGCAGGCGTCCTGGAACACGCGGCGCAGCTCGCGCGCCACGCCGGGCTGCGCGTTTTGCAGCATGATGAGCTCGTAGGGCTGCAGGCTCTCGGCCGCCGTGTAGCTCACCACGTTGCCGCCCAGGTCGGCGGACAGAATGGCCTTCTTAACCGGCGCTTCGTTGGAGCCCAGCAGTGCTTCAAACAGGATATCCGCCGCGATCGTGCGTTTGCGGTCGAGCGCGTTGCCCAGCACCAGGCCCAGGCCCACCAGGGCGTTCTCGGGTGTGGTGGCCATCTCGACGCGCTTGTACTCGCAGGTCACGGGCGCCTGCACGCCCAGCGGATTGGGCGCCATCGTGGACGGGTCCTCGCCGGCGGCGACGGCAGCGTCCATGCGGCGGCTCGCGGCACTCGGCTGCGACAGATAGCGCTCGTCCAAAAAGGCCAGGGCGCGGTCCACGTCCAGGTCGCCGTAGAGCGTTATATAAGAGTTGGAAGGATTGTAGTGGCGCGCGTGCGTGTCCAGGAACTGCTCGTAGGTGAGCGCGGGAATCGCGCGCGGGTCGCCACCGCTCTCGTGTGCATAGGCGGTGTCGGGGTAGAGCGCGGCGTTGACGGCGTCGTCCAGCACACTCATGGGGTCGGACAGTGCACCCTTCATCTCGTTGAACACCACGCCGTTATAGCGCAGCGTGCCCTCGCGGAGCCGCCGTCGCCCTCGCCCTCGACGCTCTCCGGCAGGTCCAGCTCGTAGTGCCAGCCCTCCTGCTCAAAAATGGTCGGCTTGGTATAGATGGCCGGGTTGAACACCGCGTCCAGGTACACGTCCATCAGGTTGTACAGATCCTGCTCGTTGGTGGTGGCAACGGGGTAGATGGTCTTGTCGGGGTAGGTCATGGCGTTGAGAAACGTCTGCATGGAGCTCTTGATCAGGTCGACAAACGGCTCCTTGACGGGGAACTTAGCCGATCCGCACAGCACCGAGTGCTCAAGAATATGGAACACGCCGGTGGAATCGGCCGGCGGCGTCTTAAAGCCAATGGCAAAGGCCTTGTTTTCGTCGTCGCACGCCAGGTACAGCAGGCGAGCGCCCGAGGCGGTGTGGCGCAGCACGTAAGCGTCCGAGTCGAGCTCGGGCACGGTCTCACAGCGCTCGACGGCAAAGCCGTGGCAGGTGGTGCCGGGTACCAGCAGCGCGGCGGCAGCGGCGCGCGGGTCGGTTGAGGTGGTGGGCATATGCAGTCTCCTTTGACGCCCCAGCGGGGGCGAATCGAGTCGAATCCTCGAGAGTATACCCATATGGGGCCGCGGCTCTGCGGCGAACTGAAGACGATGCCGGCGGAATGGGTAAAGGTCCCGCGTGCCCGCCGCACGAGCGTGGAAAATTGGACACTCGCCAAACGAGAGTGGATATCCGGACGGACGAGCGAGGATTTCCGGATACCTATCGAACGAGAGTGGATATTTGGACGGAATTTGCCGCAAAAGCCCCAAAAACCGTCCAAATATCCACCCTCATTTTCCGACCGTCCAAAATCCACGCTCATCCGCCGCCCACACATCTCTCATATCTCATTCGTCTCTAATATGAGAGATAACAGAAAGATGAGAGATAATTACAAGAGATAACTGAGAGACGAAGGAAATTTATTCGCGGCATTCTCCGCAGAACCGAGCGAAAGGACGTGCAGATGAACGAAAACGAACTGACCGGTCTGCTCGAGTCTTTAAGGCGCATGGGCTCGGACGATTTTAACGTCGAGGTCAAGGAGAGCGCCACGACGCTTTCCCGCGACGTATGGGAAACGGTCAGCGCTTTCGCAAACACCGCTGGCGGCATCATCGTACTCGGAGTGAGCGAGCGCGCGGGTTTTGTCCCAGTTGCAAACTTTGAGACCGAGAAAGTGCTCAACCAATTCGTGGCGGGCATGGGCGATGCGGGCGGTCGCGGAAAGCTGGCCAATCCGCCCAAATACGCGATCGAGCGAGTGGAGCTTCAGGGCGTCATCGTTCTCGTCATTACGATTGAGGAGCTCGACCCGTCGAGCAAGCCTTGCTATGTCATAGAGCGGGGCGCTCAAGGTGGCAGCTACAAACGCATCGATGACAAAGATGTCCCGCTTTCGTCGACCGAGGTTTTGGCACTGCCGTCATATGAGCGGACGAGTCCTAGCGATCGCGATGCGGTGCCCGGCACGAGTGTGGGCGATCTCGACGAGTCGCTGGTCGACCGCACGATAGAGCGTGCCTATTCGTTGACGCCTCGAGCGATGCGCGGTGCGGCGGACAAGAAGACAAAGATGGAGCGTCTGAATTTCCTCGACTTCCAGGGCAATGTTACCAAGGCCGGCCTCCTTGCCGCGGGCGTTTACCCTCAGCAGTTCTATCCCAAGCTCTTCATTGACGTGGCTGTCCATGCGGGAACTCAGAAGGGCATGGCGGGGTCGCTGAGGTTCATGGACCGCACAATCTGTGAGGGAACGTTGGGCGAGATGATCTCGGATGCCGTCGCAGCCGTCGCCAAGAATTTGCGGCGAACCTCGACCGTCCAAGGCGTCTCGCGTGTCGACTCGCTTGAGATTCCCGAGGAGGTTCTGCGCGAGGCAATCGCCAATGCCGTAATCCATCGAGAATACGGGGATCGGTTCTGTGGACAATCGATCGCCGTCGACGTCTTTGACGATCGTGTCGAGGTGACGAATCCTGGCGGCCTTTACGGGGGAAAGACTCGCGAGAACTTGTTTGACGGCAGCTCCCGATGCCGTAACGCGACGCTTGTGAAGCTCATGTCGATTGTCCCGCTGCCGGATGGCGCAGGTTCGCCGGCTGAGGGCAATGGCTCGGGCATCCCGATGATGATCGATGCCATGCGCGCGCATGGTCTGGCCGATCCCCTGTTCTGCCCGGGATTCGATCGGTTCAAGGTCGTACTTTACCGTTCAAAGATCGAGCCGGTCGATCATGGCGGGGGCTTAATTGTGACGGCACTCAAACACTACGGCGAGCTGGGGACGCGCGAGCTGGCAGAGCACACAGGGCTCACAATTTCCCAGGTTAGGTCGCGCGTCAACGCGCTCATTGCTCAAGGCGAGCTTGAGCCCACGGCGCCGGCGACGAGCCGCAACCGCAAGTATCGACTGTCGGAGCGCGTGGGATAGATGCGTTAGTGGACGAGGCGACCCAATAATCGACCCTCGATTGACGTCCATTAAGGTAAAGCGGTTGTTGCCCAGTCGATGGTAATGCTAAAGACTCGGCTTACGCCGGCATGGCCCCGAACCCGTCTATCAAGAACAGCCTAAGAACCAGCTTGATGACATTTCCCGGTTTGACTTCAGCCGTGCCAAAGACGCTGCACTCGGCGAGCTCGCTGCAGTATGCATAGATGTCGCGGATAAGGTCCGCGCCCGAAAGCGTAAACATGTAGCCTGCGTCCGAAAGCGCATTGGGCGCGGCGGGCAACTTGGCCATGTGGCAGAACGTTTGCAGGTCGGGCGCCATAACATTCTGGTAGTCGAGGTGGCCGCTGGCATCCTGTTCGGCAAGCTCCAATTGGCGCACAAAATCCAGCGCCGCCGCTAACACAAAGCTCGGTGTAGGCGCATTGACGTCCTGAGTGGTCGCCACAAGCCTGCCCGCTGCCTGCGTGATAAGCCAGGCGACCTCGCGCTGGCAACGCACGGCCTTGCGCGTAACCGGCCTGATGGACGAAGAAGAAACGCTTCCCTTAGGCGGATTCGAAACAGCCACAAGAACCTCCCATGAACGAACCGGCCCAACAAGCCCGGATGAAACACGTGCTACATCAGTATACAGGGGAGTGAGATGGAAAAAACGGAGTCGGCAGCGTGAACTGCCGGCTCCGGATTGCTGGCCTTAGAGGTCGTACACTTCGACCATAGCTTCGCCAATGCGATGGGGCACGCCGGTGACGAGTGCGTTGCCCATGCAGAAGGCTCGATGGCCGTCAGTCATGCCCGTATCGGTCCAGCCTTTCGGGAATCCCTGAAGCTGGTCGAGCTCGTCGGGAACAAGACGGCGGAAACGGCCATCGGGACATTCGATGACGTGCTTGAAGCGGCTCGCTCCCGTGCCGCCTTCTCCTGTGAGGATGGTGCGGCTCGGCTTGTCGGTGGCATCCGGGAAGCTCATGGCTCCCTCGGAATACGTGTACGTAAAGCCTGTCTTTTTGTTAGTGCGCTCTTCGCGCTTGCTACCCTTAAGGTAGCGCCAGTCGGGAAGCTTTTCATCGGAGATGTAGAACTGCTCCGGGACATCAGCCTCGTCGACAAGCACGTCGCCAAGCACGTGGCGCTCGCCGTGATAGTCCTCGGCAAAGTCGCAGGTCAGAACATGACAGCCCTGCATGACGCCAGCATTCTTGAATTGAGAGGTCTTTTGGCCGACGCCAAAACGAGTTGAGTTCTTGTAGGGGTCGGGTAAAACGTCGAGCTCGGACATCTCGTCGGGATAGATGGCGGGGAAGGCTTTAGCCATGACGCCGTTGTGCATGCGATCAATGAGATCAACCTTGCCAGCGCCCTTTTCGCAGAAGATATAAACACGTTTGCGACGCTGGGGGAAACCGTATTCGGCAGAGTTGACCACGCGCCATTCGACCGTGTAGTCGAGGTCGGCAAGGCAGCTCAAGATGATGGCGAAATCGCGACCGCGCTGTGACGCGGGCGACTTGAGCAGACGGTCAACGTTCTCAAAGAGACCGAAGCGCGGCTTCTTCATCTCGAGGAAGTGATAGATGTCCCACCACAGGACACCCTTCTTGCCCTCGATGCCGTGCGCCTGATTGAGAGGACGCGCGACAGAGTAGTCTTGGCAGGGAAAGCCACCGACGACCATGTCGACACGGGGAATTTCAATCTCGCCGGCTTCAGCCTGCTCCAGGACCTTATTGATGTCTTCGTTGACAACGGAATCATTACCGAAGCGATCCATGTAGCAACGGGCGGCGAACTGACGCGCCTTGGTTCCGGGCGGTTCCCACTGATTTGCCCAAATAGTGCGGAAGGGGCCGGCGGGTTTCATATAAAAATTGGGATAACGAGGGTCGGCATAGCCTTCGAGGCCCAGACGAAATCCGCCGACGCCAGCAAAAAGCTCGGCAATTTTGACCTCTGACATGTTATTCCAATCAATATAACGAACGTTCATAAACCAAACAACGATAACCGATCTTCAAATAAGAAAAAGACTTGATTTTATCACTCTCAGAGAACGTCCATTATTGCCGCATGTGCGCACGTCATGGGCTACCATGAAGTTAGTTGCGACGTTCGGAGGTACCCCATGTCCAAGAAGCACCTCGATTTCAAGCGTATGCTTGACGATACTGATTTTTCTGACCCCTCAAGCATTGAGCGGTATGCTGCCAATCTCGACGGGATGACGTTTCGCGATATTCTCGAGCTTGGCATTGCGCCGGAGGGGGAGAGTGCGCCCAAGGACTTTGGGTCTAAGAAGTACAAGGGCGGTATGGGAACCCTGATTGAGGAGCGTTACTTTGGCTACAAGGCCAACAGCGATGATCGGCCGGACTTTCCCGAGGCGGGCGTCGAGCTCAAGGCAACGTGTTTTGACGTGCTTAAAGACGGTCGTAAATCTGCGGGCGAGCGCCTCGTTCTGACGATGATTCCCTACGATCGTCCCGTTTCGCTCGACTACGACAGCTCGCATCTCAAGACCAAGCTCAGCAATATTCTGCTGATTTACTACGGCCGCGATCGCTCTATCGACAAATACGACCAGCGCATTGAGCGTGCAGTCATGGTTCGTCTGCCCGAAGAGGACATGAAGATTATTCGCGCCGACTACGAGAAGATCATTTCGTACGTTCAGGACGGTCGCGCGGATGAGCTGTCGGAGGGCATGACTACCTACCTGGGCGCCTGCACAAAGGGCGCAACCGAGGCTACGATGTGGGTTGACCAGTACTACGAGTACTTCAATACCGATACGGGCGAGATCGAGCGCCGTCGCGCAAAGCGTCGTGCCTTTTCGCTCAAGCGCTCGTACATGGACTATGTGCTTCACACCTATGTTCTCGGTGCCCCACGCGTCGGCGAGAGCATCGTTCAAGCTGGCGATGAGTCCATTGATTTCGAAAGCTACGTTACTGCGCTTGTCGAGCGCCACTATGGCGAAACCGATTGTCAAATCGCGGAGCAGTACGGATTGGAATACACGGGCAACAAGGCCCAATGGACAACGCTCGTTTATCGCATGCTCGGCATAAAAAACAATGCTGCCGAGGAGTTCGTTAAGGCTGGGATTAACGTCCGCGCTTGTCGCGTTAATAAGAGCGGACACATCGAGCAAGCGATGTCCTTCCCTCCGTTTGAGTTTAAGCAGCTAATCAACGAGGATTGGGAAACGTCTTCCTTCCGTGCACGCCTTGAGACCAGCCGTTTCTTTTTCGTCGTGTTCCGTGAGGACCACGAGGGGATGTGGCGCCTTGACCGCTGCCTATTCTGGGCAATGCCGGCAAACGAAATCGAGGGCCCCGCAAAGGCTTGCTGGGATGAGACACGAAAGGTCATTCGCAAGGGCGTTGAGCTCAATCCGTATCGGGATGCAAGCGGAAAGCTCAAGGTGACCAACAATCTGCCCGGTATGGCGGATAACCCGATTGTCCACGTTCGCCCGCATACGTCAAAAGCGGCTTACAAGTTTGCCGATGGAACAGAGATCGGTGACATCGCAAGGAACGCTTACGAACTGCCCGACGGGCGCTGGATGACAAAGCAATCGTTCTGGTTCAACAAGGGCTACCTGGAGCACATTCTGGGGCTGTAGCGTTTTGGGATTGTTTAACGATCGAGTTCCTGCTCCTCAATGCCTCGATGTTGACCCTACAAATAAATCCCCTCACCGAGTTGCTTGTGAAACTTGGCGTGATGGTCGCGCGCCCAGGTAAAGAGTGCCTGGTCAAAGTCGGTGCGTGTGGCCGGGACGCCAAAGACGCCGGCAACTTCGACGCGCACAAACTCCAGTGCCGGCAGCTTGTTGATGGCAGTGAGGGCAAACGGGGACGAGGGCTCCTCGAACAGATAGCGGCTGCCTTGCAGCGCGTTGCAACTGGTGCACGTGTTGCCGAGCGACGGGGCTTTGGAGGCTCGCGCGCCTACGGGCTTGTAGCCGCAGCGCTTATGAAGGTAGTCGCGAATCTCGCCCGGCACGCAGCCAAGAGCGGGCACGATGGCGAGTGCGTTGGCGTTGGCCGTGTCGATGGCAATGTGCCCGGCTTCGTTGGGCGCGTGCGCGATGACGATGCTCTCGTCGTTATCGGCTCGATAGGGAATGCCGAAGGCCGCGACCGAGGTCTCTTTGTGGCACTTCCAGCACTCGCGCTTGCCCAGTACTAGATATATATACGGCGCTGAGGGGTCGGATCGGTCAACACCGGGCAGCCACTCGGCAAAAGGCTCGGGGTTGACGCCGCTGGGTACATACCAGATCTTCTTGGTCCGGTCCCATTTGGCGCCCAGCGCCTTGGCTTCTTCTTTGTGCGAAAAGGGGACATCGAGCTCGGTGCGCATGGCGGCTCCTTGGTACTGCAGGTGCAAGTGGCTCAAGGATACCGCAGGGCGCAGACATCGCGGCGTTTTGCTGAGAAGTTGCGGTGTGGACTGATTGGTTATGCCGATGGATAGATCGGCAAGTAGATGGTCGGCTTTTGGCCAGTTGGGCGGTTGGAGCTGCCAGCGGATTTGGCGACATAAAACAAAACAGCCCAGAGGGCATAGCCTCTGAGCTGCGAACATTTGGTGGGCGTTAGAAGATTTGAACTTCTGACCTCTTCCGTGTCAGGGAAGCGCTCTCCCCCTGAGCTAAACGCCCGATCAAGGGTGCGCAAGCGCGCAAGGGATAATATAACGGAGCCTGAACTCGGTGGCAAGAACATTTTTAAAAATCGCTTACATTGTGGAATTCGGGGGCTTCGTCATATCCATTTTAAAAGAGCCTGCTGCCGCGATTTGGCTGTCGCATAATGCAAGGCCATTGCGGTATCGAGCTATGGAAAGACACCTGCGGAATTGTCCTACCGATAAGCGGACAAGCCTCCAGCTGGTGACTTCGCCGTGGTAAGGTAAGCCGAATTGTTTCCAGGCTGTTTCGGGGGAGTGGAATGAGCAAAGAGTGTGTCGAGCAGGTCGAAGGCGCAGGGGCTTCGGTGCCGATGACCGATATATCGAACATTGATGTGCCCGAGGGCACCGACGAGCTCAGCCGCAACACCCGTCGCGCCTGGCGCGAGCGCCTTAACGATGCGTCGTCGCGCAAGATGATCACGGGCGTCTTGGCTACGCTGGTGGGCGGTTCGTTTTGGGGCTTCTCGGGCACCAGCGCGAGCTTTCTGTTCGATACCTACCACGTCGACACCTTGTGGCTTATGAGCGTGCGTCAGATTCTCGCCGGTCTACTCTTTATGGCCGTGGTTGTTACGCGCGACCGCGAGCGCCTGGTTAAGCTCTGGACCACACCCGCCGATCGCAAACAGCTGCTGCTCTTTACCGCCTTTGGCCTGCTGTTCAACCAGTTTTGCTATCTTTCGGCCGTGCGCCTGACGAACGCCGGAACCGCGACGGTGCTCCAGTGCCTGCAGCTCGTTATCATCATGGGCTACACCTGCGTAACCGATCGCCGCATGCCGCGTACTCGCGAAGTCATCGGCATTGGCTTGGCTCTGGGCGGAACCTTTTTAATCGCCACCGGCGGCGACCCCACCAGCCTGAATATCTCGCCGCTTGGCCTGGCAGCGGGTCTTATGTGTGCGGTCAGCGCCACGTGTATGGCGGTGATCCCCGCCAAGATCCTGCCCGAATACGGTAGCCCCATCGTCACGGGCTCGGCAATGCTCACGGCGGGCGTGGTCTCATGTGTCTTCGTGCAGCCCTGGGCGCATATGCCGGCGCTCGATGCCGCCGGTATCGAGGCGCTCGCGGTGTTCGTGGTTATCGGCTCGTTTTTTGCTTACATGCTCTATATGCAGGGCGTTAAGGACATCGGCTCGGTGCGTGCGAGCCTCATCGGAACTGTGGAGCCGGTTTCGGCGACCATCACCAGCGCCGTTATGCTGGGCACGGTGTTTTTGCCGACCGACCTTATCGGCTTTGCCATGATCATCGTGATGATGTTCCTCACGGTGTAGCTGGCGCCGCCGCCAAGACGGAAAAGGTGTTGTGCCGCATTTTCGCCAATTGACGTCCGTGTCTGGAGTTTAGCTGTCGATGCTCAAAATGCCATAAACTAGTAACGTTATGGATTTTTTCATTGCGACTCAATTGCGAGGATTTCTTTATGGCTGGTAATCACTTTAAGGGCAGCGATAGCGGCCGCCCTGCAGTTCCGCCGCGTCCGAACGGGGCTGGTAAGGCCGGCACGCCGGGCGGCGCTGGACAGGGCGGTTCCGGTAAGCGCGTGTCCCCGGGCGAGACGGCGATGTTTACCGCTCTGTACGAGCAGTCTCAAAAGGCAAAAAAGACCGGCCGTGCAAGAGGGGATGTCTTTGCGGGCGGTGCAACCTCCGCGTCGCAGCCGAGCGGGGCTCCTTCGGTACCTGCGAACAACGCAGGTGCTGCCAACGCCGCGAATGCCGCCGGCAACGTTAATGCCGGCAAGGCCGACAACAATACTCCCTCTGCCGGTGGCGCGGGGCTTACGGGTAACCTCGGCACGATCTACACCGGCGCCTCCGAGACTGGCACGTTCGCCCGCCTGGATGATAGCGGTGCCGAGTTTGCGGGCTCGGGTTCGAAGGAAGATTATTACGATTTTGGTTTGAACTACGGTAGCGATGCTTCGTCGAGTTCGACCTCTGACGGCCTGGTCCGTCATCGCCATCGCAAGGGCGAGCGCAAAAAGCGTCACACCGGCGCCATTATTGCCGCTGTAGTCGCGGTGCTTCTCGTTGCGCTTGGCGCAAGCGGCTTTATGCTGCTTAACTCGGCAAAGACCGTAAAGAGCGAAGCGAAGGAGGCTGTCGAGATCGTCGGTGGCCTTAAGGACAAGGTCACGTCGGGCGATTTTTCGACGCTGCCTGACGACGCGAAGAAGATCGATGAACTCTGCGACAGCATGAAGGCGGAGACTTCGAGCCCGCTGTGGGCGGCGGCTTCGTTTATCCCGGTGTATGGCAGTGACATCAACGCAGCCCGCACCATGATTGATGCCCTGTCCGATGTCTCGAGCAACGCGCTGGTTCCCATGGCCGACAACCTTTCGCAGGCCACGCCCGGCAAGCTGTTCCAGGACGGCATGATTAACGTGTCCGCGCTGCAGGCGGTCGCCGATTCGCTTTCCAGCAGCTCGAAGGTGTTCAAGAGCGCCAACGAGAAGATCCAGGGCATTGGCGATACTCATATTTCCCAGGTGACCGAGCTGGTCGATAAGGCCAAGGACGGCTTTGCCACCCTCAACGGCGCAGTTGACGCGGCGGAGAAGGTCGCCCCCGTCCTTCCCCAGATGCTCGGCGCCAACGGCCAGACGCGCAACTACCTTGTGTACGCCATGAACAACGTCGAGATTCGTGCCTGCGGCGGCTTTGGCGGTTCGCAGGGCCTGATTTCGGTCACCGACGGCCAGATGTCGATTGGCGAGTTTGTTCCCCGCATTGGACTCAGCGAGGATGAGGCAGTCGAGAGCGTCGACGAAGAGGATGAGGCGCTGTTCGGCAACCACAGCAACCTGTACAACTCGGGCAATACCTATTCGCCTGATTGGCCCCGCAACTCGCAGCGTGTCGCCGCGCTGTGGAAGTCCCAGTATGGGCAGGACGTTGATGGCGTCGTCGGCATCGATCCGGTGTTCTTGCAGTACCTGCTGGGCCTTGTCGGTAATGTCTCGCTGCCTGATGGTACGGTCGTCGACGGTACCAACGCGGCGAAGGTTCTCATGCACGATGTGTATTGGAACTATCCGGTCGAGGAATCGGACGGCATCTTTGCGGCTGTTGCCAGCGCCGCCTTCGACAAGATTCTCGGTGGCATCGGTGACGTCGACGTTACAAAGCTTGTCGGTGCATTCGAGCGCGGTGCCGAAGAGGGCCGTCTGATTGCTTGGATGAGAAACGATGATGAGCAGAATGCCATCAAAGAGACGGGCATTGACGCTTCGCTGCCCGATCCGGATGATCCGAGTGCCGATCCCGTTGCCGGCGTTTACTTTAACAACCTGAGCTTCTCCAAGCTCGACTGGTATCTGAACGCCGACACGCAGATCGGCCAGGGCATCAAGAACGGCGACGGCACGTGCTCGTATCGCATCACCGTTACTCTGACGAACATCATGACGCAGGAGGAGGCTGGCAAGCTGCCCGATTACGTTGCGGCGAGCGCACCCGATGCCGCGCGTGACGACGAGCGTCTGAATGTCTCGTTGTTTGCCCCGACGGGCGGCAACATTACTGATTTGACCGTCGAGGGCACCCAGTTTGGTCTTGGCGCCGCTACGTGGCATGGAATCCCCTTCTATTCGGGCACCGTTGACCTGCATGCTGGCGGGACGACGACGATCACGTATACGCTGACCACGTCGGCCGAGGCGGGGGACAAGCCGCTTACGCTGCGTCAGACTCCTACATGCCAGGCGGCTCGCGACAGCGCGTCGGCGTAGGGTTTTTCTGGTAGCGCAGATAATCGAGTACCATTTTGGGGCGGACAGGCAATCTGTTCGCCCCTATTTTGTAAGGAGAGCGCATGAAGTACTTTGGCACCGACGGCTTTCGCGGTGAGGCCAACGTTGGGCTGACGG
>OGPK01001951.1_pt1 | contig 14495 bp, 17 predicted proteins | sample 1552921 | NCBI WGS metagenome assembly OGPK01 (sample SAMEA2580264, study PRJEB22360) | human gut metagenome | biome: human gut; feature: human-associated habitat; material: faeces | place: Denmark | collected 2008/2010 | reverse complement strand
ATGATAGGGGTCTCCAAAACCTTTGGTGGGAGTTCGATTCTCTCATCCCCTGCTCTTAATAACGTTGGAAAGTCTTGTGAGTCAAGGTTTCTGGCGTTTTTTGTTTTTGAAATTTTATATAGGTAATCAAAAAGGTAACCACATTTGTAAGTGACATAGATAAGATAAAGGAGATACGACAGATGGACGAAGAGATTACATATTATATAAATACAGACTGCATTAATTGTGGCTTATGTGTGAAAGCCTGTCCGGAGCATTGCATTGACGTATATAAAAAGCCGGCAGTGATCGATCAGAGTAAATGCAGACATTGTGGGGCCTGTGCAGAGATTTGTCCACCGGGGGCGATCAGAGATTGGGATGAGTAAATAAAAAGAGAGCAAATACAGAATCTGCCATTATAGCAGTAGATAATCTGTAGCTGTTCTCTTTTTTATTAGAAGTTTTCAATAAATTTAATTACTTTTTCGGTCGTAGTGTTCTGGTATTTACCTTTTTTCCAGATGACACCGATTCGCTGTTCGATGGAAGGCATGACAGGAATTCCTACAATATCAGGATGTGTCTCCACGATAGAACGATAGAGGAAAGTTCCAACCCGGTCAGATTTTATCATATTAAGTAAAGTAGTAATCTGACTTGTATTGAGTAAAATGTGTGGAGTCACACCGACTGCCTTGAACTGCCTGGTCAGTGTCATGACCTGCACAGAATCCGTATTAATTTCCTTTCTGCTTTTTGTCCAGATGTTTGGACATTTTGCACAACCCTAAATAAAAAAATTAGTAGCATCAGAACTGCTTTTCTTTATACTACTAATTATAAAACTCACAAAAAATAAAAAAATATAAAGTTTTAGTTGTGGCCCGTCATCTTTTCTGATATAATAAGCCCAATTTTTAATACTCTGTCGTGATAAAAGTGAAACTGTCACGAAGGAGGCTAAAAGGAGGAACTACAAATGAAAGAAAAGAAAGAACGGGCCAAACGTCTGCCCACTTTTGCGGAATCGATCATACCGATCGTCGCAATGCTCCTGATCCTTACCATCGGAAAAGGCGTATTCGGCTACAGCACAGAGCCGCTTCTGATCATGGTAGCTGCAATCGCAGCATTTATCGCGTTCCGTGTAGGCGTTACCTGGGATGAGATGATGGATGAGATCTGCACCAAGATCGCAAAGGGCATGCCGGCCATCCTGATTCTTGTATGTGTTGGCGCTATGGTTGGTACCTGGATGGCAGCCGGTACCATTCCGATGATGATTTATTACGGCGTCCAGATCGTAAACCCGAAATTCATGCTGGTTACCGCGTTCCTGATCGAGGCAGTGGTTTCGGTTGTTACCGGTACCTCTTGGGGTTCCGTTGCAACCATGGGTGTTGCCCTGATGGGAATCGCAAGCGCCCTTGGCGTATCCCTTCCGGCTACCGCAGGTGCCTGCATCGCAGGTTCCTACTTTGGTGACAAGATGTCTCCGCTGTCCGATACCACAAATCTGGCTCCAATCGCGGCAGGCAGCACACTGTATGAGCATATCGGACATATGTTCTACACCACTATCCCAGCAACCATCGTTTCCCTGGTGGTATATGCCATTGTTGGTATGAACGCAGATGCAAGCGCAGATATTACTTCTGACACCGTTACTACTTTATTAAGCCAGCTTTCTTCCATGTACAGCTGGAACCTGCTGATCATCATTCCGGTAGTGATCGTGCTGGGCGGCTCCCTGTTTCAGAAGCCAACCATTCCGGTTATGCTTCTTTCTACCTTTGTAGCAGGCTTGGAGAGTGTCTTCATTCAGCACGTAGCGTTAGGAGATGTGTTAAAGGCAACCGTAAACGGTTTTAATGTATCCATGATCCACAGTGCAGGATTTGACACCGAGACCTGTTCCGAGGCCGTAACCAAGCTGTTAAACCGCGGCGGTATGAACGGCATTATGAGTACCACACTTCTGGTATTCTGCGCATTCTGCTTCGCAGGTATCATGAGCCGGGCTGGCTGTCTGGATGTGGTACTCCAGAAGATCTTAAGCGTGGCAAAGAGTACCGGTGCGCTGATCACCGCAACCGTTGCAGCCTGCATTACCATGGCACTGACCACCGGTAACTCTTACCTTGCCATTCTGATTCCGGGCGAGATGTTCCGTGACGCTTACAAAGAGCGCGGGCTTGCGGCAAAGAATCTGTCCAGAACCCTTGAGGATGCCGGTACCGTAGTTGTACCGCTGATCCCGTGGTCCGCAGCAGGTGCTTACATGGCTTCCACCCTTGGCGTAGAGACTCTGGATTACCTTCCATGGGCAATCTTGTGCTACACCGGCTGGATTTTTGCGATCATCTGGGGCTTTACCGGATTTGGTATTGCCAAGCTCGATGATGAGAAGAAAAAGGAGAACTAAATACGATGTCCAGAGTGCTTTTAATTAAAAATGCGAATCTGTATGATCCGGATCCAAAAGGAATCCGTGATATTCTGATCGTAGATGAAAAAGTATTTTCTGTGGCAGAACACATCGATCCACCGGAACTTTCTGTTCCGGTGGAAGTTGTTTCTGCAGATGGAAAAACGGTAATTCCTGGTTATGTGGACCAGCATGTTCATGTGATTGGCGGGGGCGGCGAGGCGGGGCCTTATAGCCGGACTCCGGAAGTATTTCTTTCCGATGTAACCACAGCTGGAGTAACCACGGTTATTGGCGTTCTAGGAACCGACGGAACCGGACGCCATCCGGAATCCCTGCTTGCGAAAGTGCGGGGGCTGGAAACAGAAGGAATCAGCGCTTATATGCTGACTGCTTCCTACGAAATCCCGCTTAGAACCATGACCGGAGACGCAAGGCGCGATATTATCCTGATCGACAAAGTCCTTGGAATCGGAGAAATCGCGCTGTCAGACCACCGTTCCTCCCAGCCTACCAAGGATGAGCTGAAACGGATCCTGACCCAGGCGAGACTGGGCGGCATGCTTTCTGCCAAGGCCGGTGTGGTGCAGTTCCATATGGGAATCGGAAAGAACGGAATCCAGATGCTGTTTGACATTCTGGATGAGACAGAGATTCCGCCCCGCCATATGATCCCAACCCATGTAAACCGTGCGCCGCATCTGTTTGAGCAGGCAAAAGAGCTGGCGAGGCGGGGAGGCTATATTGACATTACCTCCGGAATCCGGGAGCAGGACGGCTTTACGAACTGCATCAAGCCAAGCGAGGCCATCCGCATCTGTATGGAAGAGGGTGTTCCCATGGAGCAGATCACCATGAGTTCCGATGGAAACGGAAGTATGAGTGTTCCGTTGCCGGATGGCGGCGCAAAGCTTCTGGTTACCCGGCTTTCTTCCCTGCATGAGGAAGTGCGTGATGCTGTAAAGGCAGGGGTTCCGGTGGAAAAAGCCATCCGCATCTGCGGGGAGAACCCGGCCAGAGCCAACGGATTATTCTCGAAAAAGGGCTGCATCCGTCCGGGCAGCGACGCGGATCTTGTGATCCTGGATGAGGAATTTCTGGTAGATACGGTATTTGCCCGTGGACAGAAAATGGTGGAGTATGGAAAAGCACTGGTAAAAGGCACTTTTGAGACAGACTGACAGAAGCTTTGAAATAGAAAAGCGGAAAAAAAAGAGACAGGAGAATTGACATTATGATCAAGTTACTGAAAAACGCGAATGTGTACGCACCGGAGAAACTGGGAAAGAAAGATATCCTTATTGAGGGGGAAAAAATCCTTCTGATGCAGGATACTATTGAGGGATATGAGGGACTTCCGGGAGTGGAAACCTATGATCTGGAGGGAAAGACCGTTGTTCCGGCTTACATTGACATGCACGTGCATATCACAGGCGGCGGCGGAGAGCAGGGTCCGGCATCCCGTGTACCGGAATCCCAGCTCAGTGAATTCTTCAAAAATGGTATTACCACGGTAGTCGGACTTCTGGGAACCGATGGCGTAACCCGCAGTGTGGAAAATCTGGTCGCAAAAGCTCGCGCCCTGACCGAAGAGGGCATGACCGTGTACACTCTGACCAGTTCCTATGGTTACCCGCCAACCACCCTGACCGGAAGTGTAGAGCGCGATATCATCCTGGTTCCGCCGATGATCGGTGTGAAGGTAGCGGTATCGGACCACAGAAGCTCCAACCCAGGCGGAGAAGAGCTGATCGCGCTGGCTACTGCAGCGCGCAGAGCCGGCTTACTCAGCAATACCCCTGGTCTGGTAACCATGCACATGGGTGACGGAGAGGGAAGACTGGATCCGATTTTCTATGTGCTGGATCATTCCGACGTTCCAGCCAAGAACCTGCTGCCGACCCACATCTTACGCAATCCTGGCCTGATTGATGCCAGCGCGGATCTGGTACGCCGTGGCGGCTACATTGACTGCACCGCCGGCGCCGATGATGTGGAGGTCGAATCCGATGCTCTGAAGCTCTATGAGCTGTTGCACCGCGAAGGTGTGAGCCTGGATCATGTAACCATGTCCAGTGACGCGTTCGGAAGCCAGCCGCGCTTCAACGAAGAGGGCGAGTGCATTGGCCTGACCTACGCGTCCCCGAAGTATCTGCACCGTACCATCCAGATTCTGGTAAGAGAGGGCATGCCGCTGGAGGATGCCTTACAGCTTCTGACCAGCACTCCGGCCGTACTCCTTGGCAAAGAAGGAATCAAGGGCTGTGTAGCGGAAGGCGCAGACGCAGACCTTCTGATACTGGATGAGAATCTCAACATCAACAGCCTGTTTGCCCGCGGCAAGGTCGCTGTGTGGGAGCAGGAAGTGAAGATGAAGGGCAGATTCGAGCAGTAAGGAAAAACATACAGGAGAAGGACTGTGACTGACTTATACTTTTTTATACTGACTGCCATCAACCTGTTCGTCCTGATTTTTATGTGCGGTCTGGTGAAGTTAAGCGAAACCCTGAATCCCAAACAGGCAAAAGGGTTTCTTGCCACGTTTATTCTGATTGGTGGAATCTCCATTCTGGAGATGATTTCCGTGCTGGTGGATGACGGACCGGTCTGGCTGCGCTGGATCTGGACGATTTTAAGTATATCAACGATACGTACGGCCATTTGGCTGGAGACCGGTGCCTGAGGGAAATTGCCGGATGCCTGAAAAAAGCCTATAGCCGTTATGGAAACTGTTACCGCTGGCAGTGCGGAGCTTTTTGAGCAGGAGAGTATCCGCGACACCAAGGCGAGAGCAGACCAGAAAATGTATGAGGATAAAAAGGAACACAAGGAGAGAAAGGGCAGATGATGAACAGTCCCATTATCGAGTTTGATGTGCACGGAAGATGCGGTTGCGAAGGTAAAGCGCATCACAATGGGCGCAAATGAGGGGATTACGGAACTAAATAATAAAAAATTATGCGGATTTTGTCTTGTGGGCGTGAGCGTAGGCTTCCTGGATCTCTTCTGGCATGGAATCCGGGATCATCGCATGAAGCTGTTCTTCGCTGACACCTTTCATAGCCTGCTCATAGAACCAGCATTTGTATTTGAGCATGTCGAGAGCACGGTTCATTCGTTCAATCTCAGCTTCGATATTTTCGCGCTGACGCTGGAACATGGCACGGCGCTGCGGATAGGTTTCCTTTCCCATGGCGCACCATTCGATGAACTGGCGGATATCCTTGATCTCCATGCCGGATTTCTTGAGACATTCGATGACACGCAGAGTCTCCAGCTCACGGTCGCTGAATTTGCGGACTCCGGAGACACGCATCATATCCGGAAAAAGCCCCTCCTTATCATAATAGCGGAGCGTAGAGACAGGCAGACCAAACATTTCAGATACTTTTCCGATAGAATACATAATAAAAAACCTCCTGATGTTTTGAATTTAAAATTTAAGATCACGAAGCGCAGGATAACCATAAGCCGATTCTGCACTTCGAACAGCACAGAGGATCGCTTCTGACATGACATCAGCTGCAAGCGTGCCGACCATATCGCAGTCTGCAGCAACGGTTCCGACAGAAAGGGCGTAGATACTGTCGCCGTCGGCAGAAGTATGGACCGGACGGATGGAACGAGCATAGCCATTATGTGTCATACCGGCAATCTTGCAGAGCTGGCTTTTGTCGAAGCGTGCATTGGTGATGATGGCACCGATCGTGGTGTTGTCGACATATTTGTTTTCATGTACTTTATAGGACTGATAGAGTAGTTTTGCAGAATTAGCAAAAGAATTACGGTCTTCGCTGAGCAGACCGGCAACGATCCTGCCAGAGTGATGATCGTAAATATCGCCGAGTGCATTTACCGCAACGATCGCACCGACTTTAAGTTCACCGATCTGTACGGCGTAGCTTCCGATGCCGGATTTCATACAGAAATCCATCCCCTTAAATTTACCGACGGTTGCTCCTGTGCCCACACCGAAGTTTCCATCCTGGTAATTGTCAAGATAAGCATTCTTACAGGCTTCATATCCCATTGCCTTATCCGGGCGGCAGTGTGGATCGGCTACGGTCAGGTCAAAGAGATCCGACTGGCAGACAAGAGGTACTTTAGTCACACCTACATCAAAACCGATGTCCTTTTCTTCCAGAAACTGCATGACACCGCCGCCGGCATCCAGCCCGAATGCACTGCCTCCGCCGAGAAGTACGGCGTGGATCGTCTGTGCGCTGGCAAGCGGTTTGAGAAGTTCACTTTCTCTTGAAGCAGGACCGCCCCCGCGGACATCAAGTCCCGCACACATGCCGCTTTCACTCAGGATAACGGTACAGCCTGTTCCTCCCTCGACATTCTGTGCATTTCCAATGCGGATCCCAGGAAAGTCTTTGATACTGATAACATCCATGATATTCCTCCATAATCTGTAAAACCGTAAAATAAAACCGGAATTTACTCTTATATTTTACTCAAAGGTATTGACCTAAAGTCAGGTTTAAGTGCTATACTCATAGTAACAAATTAAAAATTCAATGTCAAACAGAATGGAGGAAACTTTATCATGTCAAAGAAATTAGTAGCATATTTTTCAGCAAGTGGAGTAACAGAAAAAATGGCAAAGACACTTGCAGAAGTGACAGGGGCAGATTTATTTGAGATTCAGCCGGCAGTTCCGTATACAACAGCAGATCTGGACTGGATGAATAAAAAGAGCCGCAGCAGTGTGGAAATGAGTAATCCGGATTCCAGACCGGAAATTGGAAATAAAATACCGGATATGGGACAGTATGATACGGTATTTGTAGGATTCCCAATCTGGTGCATTGGAAGCGAAATCCGACAACGTGCCGCCTTTGTTTAGGCGGTACGTTTTTGTCGGTAAAGAGGTTAAATTATAGGCAACGGTGACCTTGTAGGTGTTATCGTCCTCATCCCATACAGTGACGGAGTTTACGAAAAGGTCAATGAGCATACGGCAGAACTCTTCATCTTCAATACTGCCGCCCCGAAACTGTTCTAACCAATAAATAACCTGGGCTTTGTCCAGTTCAACAATATCCTCAGATTCTTTCTTAGCCTGTGCTTGCAGGTCTTTCTTTTCTTTCTCTAATTCACCCATACGCTTCACAAGCATATCTGGGGCTGACCCGGATTCAATAGCTTTGAGAAGATGGTTGAGAGATAAGTCTACCTGGTGAATACGGTCACGAATAGTTGGGAGGGCTGAATCCAGTTCAATCTCATGCTGATTCTTCTCACAGGCAATAGTAGCAATCTGTTCTATATATTCATCCGTAAGGAGTGATAGAGCGTCCTGGGCAACCAGTCTTTCTATGAACTCCTTACGGATATTCTTTTTCTTGCAGTCAACATTGCCGTTCTTCTTTCCGTAACACTGATAGTAACAGTAGTTTCCTGCATTGCAATTCCCGTTCATTTTACTGCCACAATGCCCGCAGAATATTTTACCACTAAGCAGGTAGACTACCTTTGCTTTATTCCTGGCAGGTGCATTTTTAATCTTGCCGACTCTAAGTTGCACCCTGTCCCAGAGGTCTTTGTCAATGATAGCAGGTATAGCGTCCTCTGCCCGGTAGTCATGGAAGGTATAGACTCCGATGTACCTCTCATTACGGAATATTTTGGTGAAAGAACTCTTTCCGAAAGCTGTACCCTTTGAGGTTTTGTACCCACGGGCATTAAACTGGCGGCAGATTTCAGCAACCGTTTCTCCGTCTGCATATTTCTCAAAGGCTTCTTTTACAATGGGAGCCGTTTTAGGGTCTATTACCAGTTTCTTATCTTCAATCTTATATCCCAGAGGGATTGCTCCTCCTATAGAGTTATGCTTGTAGGCTGACTCTCTCATACCACGGTTGATTTTCTGGGATAGTTCGGCACTGTAGAACTCAGCCATACCTTCAAGCACGGATTCCAGAATGATACCTTCCGGGTCATTGCTAATATTCTCTGTGGCAGATATAAGCTGCACCCCGTTACGCTTCAAGCGATATTTGTAGGTGGCTGAGTCATACCGGGAACGGGCGAAGCGGTCAAGTTTGTATACGATTACAGCGTCAAACAAGCCCTTCTCAGAGTCCTTTATCATCTTGAGGAACTGGACTCTCTTCTCTATATCCTTACTGGCAGATGTGGCTCTGTCAGCATATATCTCTACAATTCTAATATTATGCCGCTTGCAGAAGTCACGGCAAACACGGGTCTGCCCTTCAATAGATTGCTCAGTCTGGTTATGGCTTGAGAATCTAACGTATAGGCAGGCTGTTTTTATATCCTCATACATGGTTCTTCCTCCATTCTATGAAATCAATTACCCGACACTTTCGTTGTCCCCTTTTCGCTTCTCACACATACAGGTGGTAATAATGTTGAATCTGCCTTGTGGGGTAGCGGAACGAAATGCGTCAAGCAGTAATTGCTCTTCTTCCGTTAGGGAAATCTCTACTTTCGGGCAAGGTGAATCAGATAAACAGAATAGATAATCAGTAGAAACGTGAAAATATTTAGCCAGTCTTAGTACAGCTTCGGCACTGGGCGCATAGGTTCCCTTTTTCCATTTGCTAAAACTGCCATTAGATATGCCTGTAGCAGCTTCAAGGGCTTTTACTGTTAATCCAGACTGTTTTTGTAACTCCAAAATGCGTTCTAAGGTATCCATAAGAACCCTCCTAAAAATAAATTTGGGAAAACTCTAAAATACCTGTTGACAATTTGGGATATCTCTACTATACTGAGTATGTCAACAAAAGTTGTTTACAGGGTATAAGAAATAGCCCCTCCGGGCTGTAAATTTTACCCCGCAGAGTTTTCAATGGTATATGAGTGTGGTAGCTTCATTATAACCTTTGAAGAGTCTGTTGTCAACTTTAGTTTACAAGATTCTAATATGAAAGGAGGAAGCGGAAACGTGGAGGAACGTGAAAACATTCGTGAGCGGCTTAAAAAGCACAAGCTGTCTTACGTCTGGTTGATTGGTCAGCTTGCCTTGCGGGGTATTGTGACTGATAAGACAGAGATGAGTTCAGTAATTTCGGGAACCAGAAACGGTACTAAAGCGGACGCAATCATTGAATTGTCCATAGATATTCTGGACAAGTATGAGAATGGTTCCGTCCTCGTTGATGGGGCTTAATGCTTCGCACATTAGAAGGAAGCGCACTTTGTTCTGTCCTTGCTGACAGGGTAAAGGAATACTTCAAAGATGAGGAAAACCGCAAGAAGTTTGAAATCTGGTATCAAGAAAAATACGGTAAGCCGTACAAGTGGAGGAAAACACAATGAAAGTAAAAAGAATGATTAAGTCTGACGTTGATACTTTTAAGGTTGGAGATATTATCAAGGTCAAACTCACGGACGGTGTAAAGGTGCAGGCTATGGCTATGCAGCAGGAAGAGGACGGCATGATTTTCTGCCTGGTTGATTGCCTGCCTGGTGAGTACTCGATGAACAGCACCCGTACCAATGAAGGAGGTTACGAAGAGAGTGACCTGCGTAAGAAGCTGAACGGTGAGATTCTGAATCTCTTCCCAGTTGAACTCACGGATATGATGGCTCCGTTTGATAACGGTGACCTGCTCCGTCTGCCGACTGAGAAGGAGATTTTCGGAGAGAACTACTACGGTGAGTACGAAAGCCCGTATGTGAAGCAGTGGAAGCCTATGAAGAAGCGCAGAAACCGTATGGCATTCGATGGCTCTAAGGATGAGAACTTGCAGTGGTACTGGCTGATGAACAAGGTCAGAGAATCCGCCGCTCACTTCGCTTATGTGAACGGCGCCGGGGATGTGAGCTACCTCGGGAGTGCGTACTTTAACTTCGCTTCTTACTCTCGTGGCGTTCGCCCCGCTTTCAAAATCAAGAATCGTTAATCTGCACCTCCTTGTGAGGTGCAGTGGGAGCAGAAGCCTATGAAGCAAGTGAACAAAACAATGGGAAACCACTTTGAAGAGGAACTGTGTGAACTTCTGGCAGAGCAAGGTTTCTGGGCGCACAATCTGGCGCAAAACCAGGTAGGACAACCCGCAGACGTGTTTGCGGTTCGGGATAATATAGCAGTCTTGATTGACTGCAAGGTATGTTCCAACAACCGCTTTCCGTTATCCCGGATTGAGCCGAACCAGGAAGCGGCTATGACCATGTGGGAAGCCCAGGGCAATGAGCATTGCTACTTCGCTATGAAGCTGAATGACGGACAGATTTATATGATTCACTTCGATGAGTTATGTCTGCGGCAGCTTTACGGGCAGGGCAGCATTACAGAGTCAGAGTTTCCAGAGTACAAGACCTTTCAAGAGTGGTTGGAGGAAATGGATGTTTATAGAAATCGGGAGCCGATTGAAAATCCTTGACCCCTCACCCGAACTGATTAAGTGGTGCAAAGAGAATCTGGAAATGACAAACCCAGAGTATCAGCAAAAAGCACGAATGCACCTGTGGCTTGGGAATACCCCACGAACGCTTTATCTCTATGAGGTGAACGGAAATAGCTTGATTCTCCCATTCGGGTGTCTGAGAGCAATCCTGCCGCTTCTGGAAGGAGATGTGAAGAAGCTGTTCAAAGAGCCGAAGAAGGTTGACTACGGCGGTAAGGTTCCGCTGTATGACTACCAGGAAGAAGCAGTTGCGGCAATGCTGATAAACCACTACGGCATTCTACAATCCCCTGCCGGGTCTGGCAAGACCCAGATGGGAATTGCCCTGGCGTGTGCGTTAGGGGTAAAAACCCTCTGGCTGACACATACCAAAGACCTGCTGACGCAGAGCAAGAGCCGTGCAGAACAGTATGTTGATTCAGAACTACTGGAAACGATAACCGAAGGGAAGGTTAATATCGGTAAGGCTATGACCTTCGCCACAATCCAGACCATGTGCAAATTGGACTTAGACCAATATAGAGATGAGTGGGACTGTGTGATTGTGGACGAGTGTCACAGAGTAAGCGGTACACCTACAGCGGTAACCCAGTTCTCAAAGGTACTGAATACGCTGTGTGCCAGACATAAGTTCGGGCTGTCAGCAACCGTCCATCGTTCGGACGGCATGATAAAAGCAACCTACGCAATGTTGGGTCAAGTAGTATGGACTGTTTCAGATGAAGCAGTGAAGTCCAGGGTTATGACAGTAAGTGTCCTGCCGAAAGGTACGGACGTGAAACTGAGTCCTGCTTATCTGAACAGTGATGGCACAATTAACTACTGCAAAATGATTACCTACCTCACAGAATGTGAGAGCCGAAACAAGATTATTCTTGATGACTTAGTTGAGAACCGTGAGCATTTCAATCTGATTCTATCAGAAAGGGTTGACCATCTTAAATACCTGTATGAGCAGTTACCTTTGAAGTTAAGAGCGCAGGCAGCAGTGATAGATGGAAAGATGACCAGTAAGAAGCGGAAAGCTGAACGGGAACAGGCTATTGAGGATATGAGGACTGGCAAGAAACGGTATCTGTTTGCAACATATTCCCTGGCAAAAGAAGGTCTGGACATTCCCAGACTGGACAGATTGTACTTAACAACCCCCCAGAAAGACTATGCAGTGATAGTTCAGAGCGTGGGACGTATCGCCCGAACCTTTGACGGCAAGGAGCAGCCAATAGCTTATGACTATGTTGACTGCATACGGTCATTGCAGAAATCTTTCAAACAACGCTGCACCAGTTACAGGAAGTGCGGGTGCGAATTTATAGGAGATTGACATGAAGAATAAAGTTCTGAAAACAATCGGATATATCGTAGGCATAACGTGGCTGTTCACTGCCTGCGCTCTGGATGATGAAGTCTACGGGATGACAATGCTCTTCATCAATGTTCTGTGCATGGCATACCTGGCACTGTTCTCCTGGGCAAATAACTGGTGGTATGACTTGGAGGACTACGAAGATGAAGATGACGAAGAATGTGAAGAATCACTTCACTACGGCTCAACTTCTTCTGGCAGGCGTAGAAGAGAGTATGGGAGTCGAACCCGACAAATGGGGCATAATTCCTCCCGAACACTCCAAAGCGTCAATGATTCGCCGCTGCGTACAGGCAAGACAAGAAATCTTGCAGATACAAAAGGCTCTGGAAGAAGGGCGGTGTAACGATGGTTGAGGGAACCTACATATTCGACTGTGAGGTATTTGCCCATGACTGGCTGTTTGTGTTCAAAGAAGTAGCCACGGGAGAGTACACGGTTATCTGGAATGACAATGATGAAGTTCTGGCTTTCATGGAGCGTAACCCGTATCTGGGTGGCTTCAATAACAAGCACTACGATAACCACATACTCAAGGCAGTTATGTGTGGGTTTACCCCGGAACAGGTGAAGGAGATAAATGACCTCATCATCGTTCACGAATTAAACGGGTGGGACATTCCCGCTCTGAGAGAGTACCGGGTCTATTTTGACAGCTTCGACCTCAAGGATGATTGCCAGGACGGTGTATCCCTTAAAGGGATTGAAGCCCACCTGGGTATCCCGATTGAGGAAACAGAGGTTGATTTCAATGTTGACCATGTTCTCTCTGAATCAGAAAAGGCACAGACTACTTACTACTGTAAGTACGATGTGGACGCAACAGAGATTCTTTTCAAGTTGCGGCAAGGTTATCTGGATAACAAAGCGGCTGTAGGCAGGAAGCGTGGTTTGACAGACAGGCAGGCTATGACCAATGCCAAACTGACAAGCGTGTACCTGCAAGCCCAGAAACCAGAGAAGCCATGGACAGATGAAAGAGATTATCAGTACCCGGACAAGCTGCTGAGACAGTACATTCCGCAGGAAGTATTTGACTTCTTCGACAAACTGCATGACCCGAACATTCCGAACTACCTTCTGTTTGGTGGCTACGATGAACAGGGTGTAAAGCACAAGGGAGCCGCTCTGGATTTTTCCATTGGCGAGTGCAAATGCACGATAGCCTACGGAGGTATCCATGGTGCAATTCCTACTTATGTGGAAGAAGCTACTGAGGGCAGGTCAATCCGAAACAAGGACGTGGCAAGTTATTACCCGCACTTAATGACCATTCCTCTCTCAAAGGGACAGAAATACGGCTTTTGTAGCCGCAATATCCCATCTCCGCAGGTATATGTAGATACCTTGGAAGAGAGAGTACAGGCGAAGAAAGCCGGGGATAAGGTCACGGCAAACGCTTTGAAACTGGTACTGAACACCACCTACGGAACCATGCTTAACGGTAAAGATGGCGTGGCTTTCAATGACCTGTATGACCCTCTTATGGGACGTTCAGTTTGTATCACAGGACAGCTTCTCCTACTGGAACTGTCAATGCACTTGGTCAGTGAGTGTCCGACTCTGAAAATCATTCAGCTTAACACGGATGGTATCATGGTAAGTTTCGACAACTCCGATGAAGCAAAATGGCAGGAGATTACCCAGGAATGGCAGGACAGGACAGGGTTTGAACTGGAAGAGGATTTCATTCAGAAAATCGTGCAGCGGGATGTGAACAACTACGTTGAGGTTCCTGTGGGTGACGGTAAGCCGAAGGTCAAGGGCGGCGCACTGGTAAGAGGTATTCTGACCAATGCAAACATTGACTTCACCAAAATGGGACTCCCTGCCTGGGAGAACATGAGCGGTGGTGCATGGAATATCAACAACAATGCGGTTATAGTCGCACGGGCAATCCAGGATTACTTTGTAAAGGGTGTAGACCCAGAAGAAACGATAATGGCAAGTAAGAATATCCTGGATTTCCAGGTGATTGCAAAGGTTGGAGGTAAATATTCCGGGTGCTATCAGATGGTGGGTGAAGATAAGGTTCCCGTACAGAAAGTCAACAGAGTATATGCCACGGCAGACAGACGGTATGGAACCATCTACAAGACCCACGCTGTAACAGGCAAGGACGCAAAGGTTCCCAGTCTGCCAGTACATTGCATGGTAGACAACAACAATGAGTTGGCTATTGATGTGGTAGACCGTAACTGGTATCTGAAACTGGCACAGAAGAATATCCGTGAGTTCCTGGGTGTGAAACCGCCCCGGAAGAATACAAGGAGAATCAATTCCTTGAAAAAGAAATCTTTAGCATTATTCGATTAAGGAGGATAAGACAATG
>OGPK01001947.1_pt1 | contig 14513 bp, 17 predicted proteins | sample 1552921 | NCBI WGS metagenome assembly OGPK01 (sample SAMEA2580264, study PRJEB22360) | human gut metagenome | biome: human gut; feature: human-associated habitat; material: faeces | place: Denmark | collected 2008/2010 | reverse complement strand
GCCAGCCGCCGGGCCTTGGCCCACCGGGCCGCCGCCGCGCGCAGGGCGGCGTTTTCCTGCGCCAGCGCGCGGCACCGCAGGGCGTTATCGCTGGGCAGGCGGATCGTCTGCGTCTTCATTTTCCATTTCCTCCTTCGGTTCCGGTACGTCGTACACCATGCCGTCCAGCATGATCTTGCCAAAGTTGTAATACCCGCCGGGCGCGGGTGCGTCGGAAAGGACGGTTTCCGCCATAAGGCCCAGCGTGCGCAGGGCTGTCATCGCGCCATGCAGCTTGTAATACTGGCTGCTGCTGTAAAGGTCGCTGGCCATCAGCTCGTTGTCCCTGGCCGCCCAGCGGCACAGCAGCGCCGCGCAGGTGTTGCGTTCCTTGTCTGTCAGCTTCATGGGTGTACCTCCGGTGTTTCCGGTGTCGGGACGGGTTCCCAGTCGTCCAGGTTGGCCCACATGGCATCGGCGATCTGGTCCAGCACCCCCGGCCAGCAGCCGGGCTTTACGCCTTTCTTGATGCTTTCCACCAGCGCCGCCGTTGCCATTTTTACAAGGTCCATGCTTCTGCCTTTCAATTCGATTTCTACTTCCTCCCCGCGCAGGGTCACGCACACGCGGGCATCCGGCTCCGGCCCGGCGCTCACGCACCGGCTGTTTTCGTTGTCAAATTCCATGGTCGTTCCTCCTCATGTTTCGGGCGGGCGGTACGGCAGCGGCTTAATGCTTTCGCGGTGCAGCTTGGCATCCAGCCAGGCGTAAGCGTCCGCCCTGAAAATAATAAAGTTCCGTTTTCGTTTGCCGTCGGCGCTGCCGTCCAGCCCCACCGCAAAGGGGAACTTCCCCTCTGTGATGTACCGCCCCATCGTGTCCGGCGCGGCCGGGATGCAGTTTGCCTTAAAAAATTCGCACAGGTCTGTGATGGTCATGGTGGGGTTCAGCTCCATTTCCCTGTCCGTCCAGTCCATGGGGTTCTCCTTTCTGCGGGCACGGCCCGCCGGGGTGTTTCTTCTGCTCTGCCTGTGCTATACTGGCGGCAGAAAGGATGTGGTTTTATGTTATATGACATCGTAAAAGACCTGATCGTCAGCGCCATAACTTCTACTCTTATCTTTTTCTTCAACGGAGTGATAAGCAAATCCTCTGCCAGGCCAAACATTTCTCAGCATCCGTCTAGCCGGAAATGGGTTCACCGCCAGTTCTGCGTTTGCAGCCTGCTGTTCCCGGTTTTCCTTGTTGCCTTTGTTCGGATACCCTGCTCACTGCATCCCGTTTGGCTCGCTCTCGTGAAAGTCCTGTGCCTCATTCTGGCCTTTTTCTGCTTTATCCTCTTTTGGGGCGCCTTTGACGCTGCCTTTGCCTTTTACCCCAAAGACGATATCGCCCAGGTGCCATCCCACAACACCGCCGATCACGGCGGCAATGATGGTTGATACGTCCACCCCCTCGCCTCCTTTCTGCGGGCGCAGCCCGCCGGGGTGTTTCTTTTTTCAAAATCACCGAACAGATGCGTAATATGCCAGCCATACAGTACACACGGCGCAAACGAACAATGCCCACCCTGTCTGAAACGGCACCAGTTCTTTGTCTATCTTCCGCATGGCAGGGATGCTGCAAACTCCGACGATCCAGATGATTGCAATGGCAATGATGGCGTCCATACGGAGGGGAAGGGGGCGAGAGTGGAATTTAATTCCACTATTTTGCAAAAAAAATTTGGTCTTTCTCTTGAAGCGATAGGTCGAGCAGCGACGAGAGCTTGTCAACCTCACTGACTTTGAACTCAGTGTCATTTTCGATTTTCAGCTGTAATGTGTACGGTGTAATGCCAATCTGCTCGGCAATCGCCTTGTATTTCAGCCCTGAAAGCAGAATCCGATCACGCAGCGCCTTTGTGTCCGTCAATCTTTTCACCTCGCTTTCGATGTGGAATTTAGTTCCACTGCCAACATAATAGCACCGAGTGGAATGAAAGTCAACTATTTTTTTGCAAAAAATCAAAATATCTTGAATGTTGTTCCACAACATGGTATCATACTAGCAAAGAGGTGATGAAATGTCTGAAATATATGATCGCATCAAAGCCCGTCGCATTGAACTTGGGCTGACTGTGGAACAGCTGGCCGCTCTCATGGGCTATAAGGACAAGTCCTCTATCAGTAAAATCGAAAACGGCAAAGCTGATATACCGCAATCGAAAGTCGCCGCATTTGCCAGAGCCTTGAAGACAACTACAGCGTACTTGGTCGGAATTGATGAAGCAAAGGAAGCCGCCCCCATCCCTCCCGGCTTCCAGCCCATGCCGGAAATGTCCGCCGTGCCCCTGGTGGGGCGCATTGCCTGCGGTACCCCCATCCTGGCCGAGCAGAACATCGAGGCCCGCATCGGCGTACCGGCCCTCTGGCAGGCCGATTTCGCCCTGACCTGCCACGGCAACAGCATGGCAGCCATGATTCAGGACGGCGACATCGTCTGCATCCGTAAACAGCCGGAAGTCGAGAACGGCGAGATCGCTGCCGTCCGCATCGGCGAGGAGGCCACCCTCAAGCGCTTCTACCGCCAGGGCGACACCGTCATGCTCCAGGCCGAGAACCCCGCCTTCTCCCCGCTGGTCTACACCCGCGACCAGCTCAACGAGATCACCATCGAGGGCCGCGTAGTCGGCATCTGCCGCGGGATATGAAAGGAAGCAAGGTATGCAGATTTATACGATTATCGGCGGTGTGAACGGCGCAGGAAAATCCAGTCTGACCGGCTCGCTGCGGGCCGAGCGCACTGACCTTGGCATCGTCGTTGACCCGGATCAGCTGACAGCCCAGTGCGGCGGCGATGAGTACGAGGGCGGCAAACTGGCCGTGCAGCGCATCGAGACCGCCCTTGCTGATGGCGTGAACTTTACCCAGGAAACGACCCTCTCCGGCGGCTACCCCAAGCGGCTGTGCCGCCGTGCCAAGCAGGCCGGTTACTTTATACGCCTGTATTATGTGGGCCTGGACACTGCCGAGGAAAGCCTGCGCCGCATCAAAAACCGCGTCGAGCGCGGCGGCCATGACATCCCGGCCAAGGATGTACAGGCACGGTTTGCACACCGCTTTGCCGATGTGGCGAAGATCCTGCCCTATTGCGATGAGGCTAAATTTTTTGATAACGACAACGGCTTTGCGCTGGTAGCCGAATACCGTAACGGTCAACTGCTACAGGTAGGCAACAAATGCCCCGCCTGGCTGCACCAGATGATGCAGGAGATACAGTAACCCCTGCACTACTGGACAGAGTGCAGGGGTGTGGACTTTAATTCGTAAAATCCGCTTCGGCGGTAAAAAAACGGCCAGATCGCCGCCGTCCGCATTGACAACGAGGCTACCCTAAAGCGCGTCTACCTCCACCCCGATTATGTCGAGCTTCGCCCGGAAAACCCCGCCTATGATTCCATCATCCGCCGCAAAGAGGAAATGAACGACGTGTACATCGAGGGCCTGGCCGTGGGGCTGTGCAGGGGGATACAGGAATAACCGCCCGCCGGGGCAACAAAGAAAGGATTAGGCAATGTCTGATATTGAAAAATACTCCGACGCCACTTTTGAATCCATCAAGCACACCAATGCAGACGGTCAGGAATATTGGCTGGCCCGTGAGCTGCAAGCGGTATTGGAATATACCCAGTGGCGGCGTTTTTCTGAAGTGATAGAACGTGCAAAAGAATCTTGCAAGAACAGCGGATATTCCGTCGAAGACCATTTTGCCAATGTCGGCAAAATGGTTGCAATCGGCAGCGGCGCAGAGCGAAAGGTTGACGATCTCATGCTGTCCCGCTATGCCTGCTATCTCATCGTTCAGAACGGCGACCCGCGCAAAGAGGTGATTGCCGTCGGCCAGACCTATTTTGCCGTTAAGACACGACAGCAGGAGCTGATCGAAAACTACGACATCCTCAGCGAAGAACAAAAACGCCTTGCGATCCGCGCCGAGATGGTCGAGCATAACAAGTCATTGGCCGAAGCCGCCAAACAGGCCGGGGTCGAAACGCCGCAGGAGTACGCCGTGTTCCAAAACAAAGGGTATCAGGGCTTATATGGCGGCCTGGGAATGCGCGACATTCACGCCCGCAAGGGGCTGAAACCGAACGAGAAAATTCTTGACCACATGGGCAGCACTGAGCTGGCCGCCAATCTGTTCCGTGCCACCCAGACCGATGAAAAACTGCGGCGGGAAAACATCCAGGGGAAGGACGCCGCCAACGAAACGCACTATCAGGTTGGCCGCAAGGTGCGCCAGACCATTGCAGAGCTGGGCGGCACCATGCCGGAGGATTTGCCCGCGCCCGAAAAGAGCATCAAACAGATCCAGCGGGAACAGAAGAAGCTGGCCAAAGGGAAAGACTGGCAGAAATAGGCAGCAGCCGAGAAATCCTCGGTGGCTGCTTCCAAAACGGAAATGACCACCCGCCGGGCAATAGCGCCATGAACCGGAGGTGAACCATTTTCGCGGCGTCACGAAAATGGCTTTCCGCCGGGCGGCAGGCAACCAAAATCCATGCGTTTTGTCAAAAATCCCGGGGTAAATACCAAAACTGTGCAACAAAAATAAAAAGCCGTGCGGGGTGGCCGCACGGCATGGGAGGGGGGCTTGCATATGAACTGCCCGCGCTGCCGGCGCAGCGTCCCGCCGGACGCGCGCCTGTGCTGCTACTGCGGCAAGCGCCTGGCGGACTGCGAAGCCCCGCAGCGCCGCCGCCACCGCCGCCCGCGCCGCCTGTGCCGCCGCCACCGCCGTACATGTTCATGGTGTACTGGTCGCCCTGATAATTGGTGCCGGTGGTCAGACTGATTTGCGTGGCGAGCGGGTCGAAGAACGGATCTTCGTCCTGATCTTCCTCGCACTGGCCGGTGGCCTGGTTAAACGTGCATGAGGAATACTGATCGCCACGTGTGCTGGTGCGTTGTTCGCCGTTCTTCAGGGTGTCCATGAACCCATAGGCGAACCATTCGCCGGCAAGCACCTGGTCTTTTTTGACCGGTTTCTCGCCACCGACGAGCTTGTAGCCCATCTGGTCGAACTGGGTCATGTCGATGCCCATGATCTGCACGTAATCGTAGAGGTAACGGCCGCCCGCGCCGGCTCTGGCCGTCACGTTATAAGGGAAGTTCATCATCGGCGTCACGCCGGATACGCCGCTCATCGCGCGGAAGGATTCCACGGCCTTGTCGTCGAGCTTGGTATCGCCCATCTCGGACGAACCGCCACCGCCCATCGGACCGGCATAACCGTTGGTGTACACGGTGACGATGGACAGATCGCCCATCGATTTGAGCATCTTCTCGTTCTGCTCGTTAATGCCCTGGCCCAAAGAGACCATGAGCACAATCGAGCAGCAGCCGACGATAACGCCCAGCACGGTCAGAATCGTACGGGATTTACGCCGCCATAGGTTTTGTCTGCAAAGCCGCAGTATGTCGCCGAATCGCATGGTCGGGCCTTTCAGGCCTTGTGGGACGGGCCGGCCGGTGAGGCTGGTGAGGCTGGTGCAATAGGAGCGGTGTCTGCCGCAGCACCATCCGTCACGTCGGTATCGGTCTTATCATCCTTGCCTTCGGACCAATCATCCCAGTCCTCATCAATATCGTTCTTCTTGGCCTTCTGCTTGCGCCGGCGACGCACGAGCAGCACAATCACCACGATAATGACCACGGCGATCACGACGATGACCACATACACCAGCACCGGCAATCCCTGATTGGCGCTCTGGTCCATGTTCGGATCGGCCATGTCGGAATCATCCACCGGCTGCATATCGGTTACGGGTATGGCGAGCGGGAATTCCTTGGTTTTGGTCTGCCCGTCGGAATCCTCGTACGTGACTTTGAGCGTGGTCTTCAGCTCGCCTGACGCGTGCGGCGTAAAGGCGTAACCAATCGTGCCGGTGGCGCCGGAAGCCACATTGCCCACGTACTGGGTTTTCATCGTGGCATCGAAACCTTCGCCCTCCATCGTGGCCTCGACGTTGGCGATATCGCCTTTGCCCTTGTTCACATATTCCATCGTGACCGTGTTTTCCTGACCGGCGATCACCTGGTCGGGCACTACGGGATCACTGATTTCGAACCGGTCAGGCTGACTGATCGGCACGGAAATCTTGACATCGGACTGGCTTGAGGAGCGGGCGCTGGCGTCCACATACTCGTATCGGAAGTTCACGGTCACGGGCTGGGCACCGCTTTTCGCGGAGGCGAGCGCCTGCATCGGCACGCTTTGCGTCATGGCGTAACCGCCCCACAGCGCGTCGACGTAGAACGTGTTCGTGCCTCCCGCGATGGCGAAGCTCTCGCCGCCGTCCACGGTGATGACCATGTTCGTCACCGCCACCTGACCCATGTTCTGGAAGGTGAAGTCGAGGTTGAAATCGGCGCCGGCGGCCACGGAATCGCCGCCATAGGTGAAGTTGGTGACGATGATGTTCGGCACCGGGCCGGCGATTGGCGCGGAATCGCCGTCGCTTCCCTGAGACGTACTGTTCGTGCCGCTTGTGCCGTCTGTGCCGTCGACTGCGTACGCCTGGTGCGGAAGGGAGATGACGGCAAGTGCCAGTGACAGCGTGGAGAGCAACGCGACGATGATGGCGATGGTGCGGTGGGAGAGGTGCTTCATCGGTCAACTCCTTGGGTTCTTTGGGCGGACGGCGTGGACGGAACAGTTGGGCGGGAAAGGTCGGTGTTGAGCCGATCGCTGGTGATGCGGCCATCGAGCAAGGTGACGATGCGGTCGGCGTATGAAGCCATCTGCGGATCGTGTGTGACCAGCACGATGGTCTGGTTGAAGTCATGGGCGAATGCACAGATCATCGTCATGACCTCGGTTTTGGTTTTAGAGTCAAGGTTGCCGGTCGGCTCATCGGCGAACACCACCTCGGGCTTGGTCACAAACGCCCGGGCGATGCCGACGCGCTGCTGTTGGCCTCCCGACATCTGGCGCGGGTAATGGCTGAGACGATGGCCGAGCCCGACTCGTTTGAGTACGCCACGCGCCGCACGTTCGCGCTGTTCCTTGGGCACGCCGCGGAACATCAGCGGCATTGCCACGTTTTCGAGCGCGGTCAGATTGGGCAGCAGGTTGTACGACTGGAATACGAAGCCAAGATGCTTCTGGCGGAAGGCCGCCAGCTCACGCTCGTCGAGTTTGCTGACGGGTACGCCGCCGATTCTCACGCCGCCGCGCGTCGGTTTTTCCATGCCGGCCAACTGGTTGAGCAGCGTGGATTTGCCGGAGCCGGATTCGCCGAAAATGCAGCAGATCTGGCCTTGCGGGATACTGAGATTGACACGGTCAAGCGCCACCACCGTCTCATCCTCGACGGGGTATTCCTTGCGTAGGTTTCTTACCTCGATGATTGCTCGTGGCACGGGCCTTCTTCCCTCGTTCGTCGCCATTGGCGGACGCGCGATAGCTGGTTATTATCCAGCACATCTCAAGTCAGAGTATAGCCGTTATGCAGGAGACGCACCCCTTAAGGGTGTTCCCGGATGGTGGTGATGAGCATGTGACTTCTAATCTCAAGGTCGACAGTTCAGGCTCCAGACGGACCCAGACCGGCATAATATTCAAAAGCCCCTGCCCCTCACAAACGATGAGGGACCAAGGGCTTATTACATCGTGACCCCGGACGGGCTCGAACCGTCGACCTTGAGATTAGAAGTCACATGCTCTATCCAGCTGAGCTACGGGGCCAAACTCGTGTAAGTCTAGCCGTAGGGGTGTAAAACACCTCGGCGTAACGTCGGCTTGCACCGGTACCATCGGCGATATGGGGACAACGGAGAGCAACGTAGATCACGCCGCATCGGGCCAGACCGTCGCAGGCGATAGCGGTGAGCTCACTTTCACATACGCACAGGGTCGTTTTGCCAGTGAAGGCAAGGATTGGGAAAGCCCGGTTGTGACCAACATGGCTGCATCCGTCTCTGCCGATGCCGGTAATGTCCCCGCCGGCAGCATCACCAACACCGGCACCAACAACACCTTCACCAGCACCACCGAATCGTCGCTTGCCACCCTGCTGTCCAACCAATGCCCGTTCGTTATCAAGGCCACCATTTTCGAGGGCAATGGCAAAAACGCCATTCGCGAACGTCACACATTCACCGGCTCGGTGCTGCGCCAGCTCGACCAAGCCAGCGCCCTGCTGAACGGCATCAACGAATCCGGCCAATACCCGGCCATAGCCCTGCGCGAAGCATTGGTCAACGCACTGGAACATCGCGATTACACGTACTCCGGCCCCACACTGATCAATATCTTCGATTCCCGCTTGGAAATCGTGTCGCTCGGCGGCCTGACCGATGGTTTGGAAATCAACGATCTACTCAACGGCGTATGCCAGCCACGCACCCCGCGTTTGGCTGAATTGTTCGCCGATTTGGGCCTCTGCGAGAACTGCGGTACCGGCATTCAACGCATTATGGACGCCTACGCGCAGAGCGCGGTCAGTCCGCAACTGCGCGTGGGCCCCACTTCGGTGGCAATGGTACTGCCTATCCCTGTATCGGCCGAGGCCGCGTCCTCGCATCGGACCGATGCCGATGCTTCCGCCGCGCCCAGCACCACTGACGAAGCACAGCATGCCAAAATGTACTCATTCCCCACGATTCAGCGCATGACGGATAACGCCGCAGATGCTTTGGCCGGCGCACGCATCATCGGCTGCGCGCCACTGCAGACGCTGATTCTCGGCAGTGGATTCGGCGAACGCCCGGACGGTGACGATCAGGCCAGTACCCGCCCGCTTGATACGGCAACGCTGGAACCGTCGCCTCAAACGTTGGAACAGTTCACGCTCAATTTCCTCGCGTTCCGCGGTGTGAAGCTCAGCCGTAAAACCATGCAGAAAGCGCTTGGCCTGAACAAGGATCAGATGACGCAGCTCTTGGACCAGCTGGAGTTGAGCGGCAAGATCGAACGTCATACGCACGCCAAGTCCACTACGTATTCGCTGGCACATGCCTCAGGACGGTAGCGACCAGGGCGACAACGACCAAATCGTCAACAACCCAAGCAGCAACGACCAGAGCAATACGGCCCAAGGCACGATAAAGCAGCAGCTCAGTTCTCGAATACGCGGTCGCGAATCATGCGACCGGATTCGTCGAGCGCGGTGGAGAACCGGCCATAGCCGGACAGAATCACGCCCATGTACAGCATGTCCACGAGCGCGGTATCGGCCACGCGCGAGAAAATCGCATTGCCATAGATCGTGTGCGAATCACGACCCGTCAGCAACGTCACGTCGGCCCAGCTGGCCAGCGGCGCGCCGATGGCATTGGTTATGGCGATGGTTTTCGCGCCATGCGACTTCGCCAATCGCAACGCTTTGACCGTATCCGCCGAACTGCCCGAATGGGAGAAGGCGACGGCCACAGCGCCGTGGGGCAGGTGCCCGGCACCGATCTGCTGCAGGTAAGCGTCGGTATTGAGACGGCATGTCAGTCCCAGGTAGCCGAGCTTGGTGAACAGATCCATCGCCGGTGTCAACGAGTTCTCCACGCCGAAAATATCGATGAACTCCGATTCGGCGAGTAGGGCGACCGCCTTGCGATAGGCCTTGGGGTCCAACGCACTGTGCAGCTCATCGATCAGCGCCTTCGCGCCATAGGCCGCTTTGCCGGGAATCTCATCTTCGTCATCCCACGGATTCAGATCGAATCCAGCCAACGGATTGAAGGTCACTTTGTGCTCGGCGGCCGGATGGCGCAACACGTACCGCAGTTCACGGTAACCGCCGAAACCGAGCTTGCGGGCGAACCGAATCACCGTCGGCTGGCTGACGTGGGCGATGTCGGCCATCTGACCGACGGTCAGGTCGGCCGCCTCCTCGATATGATTCCGAATATACTGGGCCACGGCGCGCTCCGCCGGACGCAGCGACGGATACACGTGGTCGATGCGCTCACGTATTCCCACCGAGGATTGCACAGCCGCGCTCCTAGTCGTCCGTATTTTCCATTCCTGTTTCGAGGTTACCGGCTATATACCGGCGAACAGTCGACTTGGATTGACCGCAACATGAACGGTGAGCGAACTCTTCCGTTTACCTTTCCGCTCCATTCCCTCTACAATCGAAACCATGGTGCGGATTAGCGTGGGAAGCCCCACCCATCACACAAGCGGGCGACTGTACGGCGTGTTCTTCGAGGACATCAACCATGGTGCGGATGGCGGGCTGAACGCCAACATGGTGAACAACTACAGTTTTGACGGCGTTTATCTCGACCATCACACGTGGCGTATGGCCGGTGCCGAACGGTGGCGTACGCAGGCTGATTCCCTGCGTTTCTGGGATTTCATCAACTGTTCCGCCGCCAGCCTTGGCAGTGAGATACGCGGGATTCACGGCCAGCGGGTGACCACCGACTGCCCCGCCCCGCCAATTCACGCACATAGCCGATACGCTCGCATCACGTCCGATGTTCCTTCCGAAACCGGCCCTGCATATCTGGAAAACCTCGGCTATAACGGAGGCGGCGACAACGGGGGCGAGCCCGCGTTCTCCATCGTCGCCGACCACACCTATTCCGTCAGTCTCGCGGTACGTCCGGTTCATGGGCGGGCCGAGCTGTCCGTCGGCGTGGTCGATAGGTACGGCCTGCCGCTCACCAGTATCACTCGATTGTCGTATATCGTGGACTCCGATCCGCTTGACGATACGGAAGAGACCGGTCTGAGGCAGGACGATGGGGCCGATGCGCAGGATTCCGGCGTTTCGATCAGTCCGGATTCGTCGGATGGTGCCATCGTCATCGGCCGTGACGGCTGGTACCGGTTCAACGCCGACGTAACCGGACTGAACACCGATTACGGCAAGCTGCGTATCACCATTGACGCCGGCGAACGCACCACGTTCGATCTGGATCTGGTGCAGTTCATGGATGCGGACTATTGGGGCGCGGGCGACCCGAAATGGCGTTACGGCAAGCTGCGCCGCGATCTGGTGGAAACCATTCAGGCGTTGCATCCAGCGTTTCTGCGATTCCCCGGCGGCTGCATCGTCGAAGGTGTGACGCCCGGCAATGAATATCGCTGGAAGGATACCGTCGGCTCCCTGGCCGCGCGACGCCAACAGTATTCGATGTGGTCGTTCAAGATGCCGGATGGTTCCAGCTATTCGCAGAGCTATCAGATCGGCTTCTACGAGTATTTCTGCCTGTGCGAGGACCTCAAGGCCAAGCCGCTGCCTACTCTGTTCGCCGGCATCGCATGCCAGTCGCCCGGCCGCGATCCGCACCACATGGATATCAATTCGGCCACCTTCCGCAACAATGTGATTCAGGACTACCTGGACCTCATCGAATTCGCGAATGGCGATCCGGAGTCCAGCTCGTGGGCCGCGGTCCGGCGTGATATGGGCCATCCAGAACCGTTCGGCCTGGACATGATCGGCGTGGGCAACGAAAATTTCGGGGCTGACTACGTGGCCAAGTTTGACATGATCAGCGAGGCCATTCACGAACGATACCCGGATATGCTGTGTGTGATGAGCGCCGGACTGTTCCCCTTCCAGCCGACGATGAAACGCAGCTGGGACCATGCGCGAGCGTTGGCCGCAACCGATTCCGGGGCACATGATTCCGCCACCGGTGACGCGATTATCGTCGACGAGCATTCCTACCACTCCCCCGAATGGTTTGCATCCCAGGCGTCACGATTCGACGCTTACCCGCGTTGTGACGCCGGCGTCTATTTCGGCGAATATTCAGCCAACGGCTATTTTGCCGGCCAACCGCAGACCGAACAGGGCGCGAACACGTGGAAGTCGGCACTCGGCGAGGCCGCGTTCCTGACCGGTTGCGAGCGCAATTCCGACGTGGTGCGCATGACCTCCTATGCACCGCTGCTCGCGCATATCCCGGCTAAGGGGTGGGCGCAGAATCTTATCGAACTCAATCCGGCGCATGTGAACCCCACGGTGAATTATGAGGTGGAGCGGCTGTTTTCCACGCATCTGGGCGACACGACATATGCCGTGTCCATCGAGCAGACCGCGTCACGCCCCGCCAAACATCTGTATGTCAGTGCCACCGGGCATGACGGGGATGACGCCTGCCGTTACATCAAAATCGTCAATACCTCCGATTCCCCGGTGGATGTGACGTTGGAAATCGCGCGCGGACTGGCCGGGCTGGGCGCCTCGCCATCGCGACCGGTGCGTTTGGAGGTGACGACGTTAAGCGCCAGTCCGACGGCGAAAACCACTATCGGATACCGCGGCGAGGCTTCGGGGGCGATTGTGCCGGAACGTCGGGCTTACACATTGCCGTCGCCGTCTTCATTGCTGGCGATGAAGATCAAGCCGTACAGCGTCACGCTGGTGGCTTCGCGCTGATCGACATCGGCCATTAGGCCGATTCCTTTGCCGTTAGAATCACCCTCAAGGATGAGGGGGAATCGTGCAGATTCAGGGAATAATAGGGGCTATCCCCCATAGCGAATACAAGCACGGGAGGGCAGGATGGAAACCACGGCGGCCAGAAGACCGCCGGCCAACGATGAAGGAGTATGCGGTATGTTTATCAATCTGTTCCGCAGGCAGCGCCCTGCGCTCGCCCGGCTGGCCCGCAACTCCAACGCCTATCGTCAGCCGATGGTTGCGGCCGTATCATCGTCCGCAGTCGGCGTATCCAGCATCACCTCTGCAGCCAACACAGCCAACACAGACGGCGTATCCGGCGTATCCACGCTGGATGCCACCATCGGCCGCATCCACGACATCCCGCAGTCGGCCATGAGCCGACTGACCGGCTCCCCCACCGTATACGCGCGGTAGACCGGCCCAACCCACAACGGCGGCTCAGAGACTCGGCTCGATGATCCAGCTCAAGGTCAGCAATACGGCCAAAAACAGAACGTTGACGACGGAGTAGACGGCCAGATACCGGCCTTTCTTGTGCGGGTATTGGCGCACGACGTTCTTGTAAGAAATAAGCGAGGCCATCGAGGCGATGAGCGTACCCATGCCGCCCAAATTGGTGCCAATGATCAGATCGCGCCATTGGTCGCAGAAGCCGGAAAGCAGAATCGTGGTGGGCACATTGCTGATGACCTGGCTGGAGCCGACCGCCACCTCCAGCGGATGGCCGCCGACCAGCGAGCGCGCCAGTTCGTAGAATTCGGGCACGCGCTTCATGTTGCCGATGAAGATGAAGAACATGCAGAAGGTGAGCGGCAGTCCCCAATCCACGTATTTGAATACGCGCCGATCGGTGAACAGGAACACGACGACCACGATCACGCACATCACCCACAGGGGAATCACGTCGGAGACGGCCAGTAGGCAGACGATGAACAGCAGCGAGTAGACGATGGGGCGCCAGCCGCCATAACCGGCGCCGTAGCCGGTGATACGAATCTCGTCGGGCTGGTGTTTGTTGCGCTCGGGAGCCAGCACGCCGGTTTCGAGGTCGCCCAGGTCGCCGACCGGTTTGCCGCCAAACACCACGGAAATCACGATGACCAGCAACACGGCCGCCGTGCCGGAATACGGTGCCATGATGCCGAGGAATTCCATGGTCGGCATGCCGGTCAGGGCTTTGAGATACAGGTTGTGCGCGTTGCCGATCGGGGTGAGCATACTGCCCACGTTCGCGCCAATGGTCATCAGCGTGACCACGAGGATGGTCTTATCCTCTTGCCCAGCCATGATGAGCACGGCCACCGCGAACGGCACAAACGTGACCAGCGCAACGTCATTGGTGATGAACATCGCGGAAAAGAACGTCAAAGCGACAAGCGTAATGACCAGTCCGCGCATGGTGCTGACCTTCTCCAGCAATCGCGAACCGATGATGCGGAACACGCCGATACGCTGGAATCCGCACACCACAATCATCAGGCAGATGAGCTGGCTGATGGTGCTGGCGTGAATGTAGCTTTTGTAATCGGCGTCCGGCGGCACAATGAAACACGAAATCAGGGCGAGTATTGCGGCGACGATGAGAATCGTCTCATTTTTGGCTACATTGATCAGCCAGCGTCGCATCCATTCCTCCGTGAATAACCCAATATCGCAACCATTCTATTTTACGCGCAGACCAGCATAAGGTACGTAGTCGCGTTGCGCTGGCGGACATGAGTTTTTGGACCGGTGCCGCACATCAGCCGCGCTCGTTTTTTTATTTGGACAAGGAAACATTGAGTTTGCATGTCTTCCATACAATGAACTGCCGCGCAATGCTGTGCCCGTATATACGGCTGCATCATTGTGTGGCAGGCCAGACACGAATACCGTACGTGGCTGGCTCATACCAATGGAACATAGTTTCATTCGAGGAAGAGGAGCGATGAAGTTGCGTATTACCCCAGTATTCCCGGTCAAACGTTTCGCCGCCGTGTCTGCACAGAACGTGAAGAACGTGCAGTTCGATTACACGAACATGCCCACGTACAACACGATCACCAAGTAGCGCGCACTGCCGCACTGATCGGCGGCACTTGCCGCATACATGAATGGCCGGTGTGCTGCGGATTCCTTACCAAGAATC
>OGPK01001942.1_pt1 | contig 14564 bp, 7 predicted proteins | sample 1552921 | NCBI WGS metagenome assembly OGPK01 (sample SAMEA2580264, study PRJEB22360) | human gut metagenome | biome: human gut; feature: human-associated habitat; material: faeces | place: Denmark | collected 2008/2010 | reverse complement strand
TACCTCACGGCCATCCGGACGTTTGTGGTCTTTCAGAATCATCTTGCGGACTGTAACTTTCTGGAATTTATAAACAGCCTCATCAATAAAGGAAATCCAGTCCTCATGCTCCTCTGCATAACGCTCTTCCAAACGGTCTTTGATACCACGGATATTTTCTTCACGAACCTGTTTTACATCAGTAAATACAGCTTCTTCCATAGCTTCCGGTGTAATGAAATTAACCATGTCATTCCACATATCTTCCGGAATATCGAAATGCTCATACTCGTGTTTTTCTTTACCACACTCAGCAACAATCTTGTCAAAGAACTCGATAATCTGTCCATTCAACTCATGGGCACCATAAATTGCCTGAATCATCGTCGCTTCATCAACTTCATTTGCACCGGCTTCAATCATGATAACTTTATCTCTTGTGGAAGCAACAGTAAGTGCTAAGTCAGAAACCTCACGCTGTGCGCTTGTCGGATTATAAACAAGTTCACCGTCAATCAAACCAACCTGTGTTGCTGCGGTCGGACCATCAAATGGAATATCTGAAATACTGGTAGCCAGTGCAGAACCAAGCATAGCAACAAGTTCTGGTGCACAATCCTGGTCAACATCCATAACTAAGTTTTCCAGTGTTACATCATTTCGATAATCTTTTGGGAACAATGGACGCATCGGGCGGTCAATTACACGACAAGTCAAAATTGAGTTATCGCTTGGTTTCCCTTCACGTCTTGTAAATCCTCCCGGAATCTTTCCGATGGAATACATCTTTTCATGATATTCTACGCTTAATGGGAAGAAATCAATTCCCTCTCTTGGTTTCTCGGATGCTGTTGCCGTAGAAAGGACAACTGTATCACCATAGCGCATAAATGCAGCGCCATTTGCCTGAGCAGCTACACGTCCAATGTCAACTGACAAAGTACGTCCTGCAAGCTCCATTGAAAATGTCTTGTACATACTTTTTCTCCTTTATTTTTATTTCGAGATGCCGAAACCACTGAAAAACCCACTGTATCAATGAGCTTTTCAGAAGTCTCGGTGTCATCTCAATTTACATACAAAATTCATTATACACAATCTTTGCAAAAAAAGCAACTTTCCTTATTCCGGATAACTGATAGCGTCATCGGGCCACTTTAAAACCTCATCGTGAAACAGCGGCACACGCATCAGACCGGCTCCAAATAAGTACGCACGGTCACGCTCCGCAATCTCTTCTAATGTACGCCATGTCACACCGACAATCGTTTGTTCCGACTCCGATAATTCCGGGTCAATTCCCTTGTGTGGAACCGCATCATCCGGAATTTCTACCAAAAATGTAAAAATCCGACTTTCCAAATCCGGTTTATATTCAATGGCAAGCGGACGCACAATTTTTCCACTCACGCCTGCTTCTTCGTTTAACTCACGCAAAGCTGCTTCTTCCGGTGTCTCATTTTCCTCAATTCCGCCACCTGGCAGATTAAAGAAATCTCTTCCTTTCATTCTGTGTTCTACAAGCAGTAATTTGCCATCCCGGCAAACCATAGCCTGACTGCGATTTCGTTTCATTTTCTCACCTTTTTAAGAAAAATTTTTTTCATAGAAAGAGTGCCTTCAATCAAACAATATCCATTTGACGAAAGCACTCAACTCATACAAATTATTTACGCAAACCAAGTTTTTCAATCAGCGCACGATAACCTTCCAAATCTGTCTTCTTCAGATAATCCAAAAGGCCTCTTCTCTTACCAATCATTTTGTACATACCACGACGAGAATGATGATCTTTCTTATTCTCTTTCAAGTGCTCTGTCAAAGTGTTGATACGCTCAGTAAGAAGCGCTACCTGAACTTCCGGTGAACCTGTATCATCCGGTGTTCTTCCATAAGCTGCAATAATTTCTTTTTTCTTTTCTGTAGTCATCATTGTGACGTACCTCCTAAATATTTTCTTATCACCATTTACTAAGATCCGGTCGGAGTTTCCGTAATCTGAGTAATGGCTATTTGCTATCATAACACAATTTAAGTTCGTTGTAAACCTTTATTTCGTGTCAATCGTAGCAATATCTACTAATGTCAATTCATTTTTCTCAGAATCCTCTAACGCAGTTAAAAGTGCATTTGCCGTATCCAAAGAAGTCAGACAGGTAACACCGGTCTCAATAGAAGTACGGCGGATGAGGAACCCATCGTGGGAATGTTCACCCTGTTTTGGAATATCAATTACCAAATCAATCTCATGGCCAAGCAGCAAATCCATCAGTGTCGGAGATTCCTGCTCAATCTTGTTGACACCGATAACCGAAACGCCATTTTCGCCTAAGAACTTAGCCGTTCCGCGTGTCGCATAGATTTCATAGCCAAGTGCCTGGAAACGTTTGGCAACAGAAATTGCTTCGTCTTTCGAGTTATCATTTACCGTAAGAATCATCTTCTTGTATTTCGGAAGATTGATTCCGGCTCCCATAAAGGCTTTGTGAAGTGCCTCATTAAATGTCTTTGCGATACCTAAGCACTCACCGGTTGACTTCATCTCAGGTCCTAAGCTGATTTCTGCACCGCGCAGTTTCTCAAAGGAGAATACCGGCATCTTAATTGCGATGTAATCCGATTTTTTCGCAAGTCCCGGTGTATAACCCATATCCGTAATTTTTTCACCGAGGATTACGCGGGAAGCCAGTTTTACAATCGGAATCCCCGTTACTTTGCTGATATATGGTACCGTTCTTGACGAACGAGGATTTACTTCAATAACAAAAACTTCATCGTTGTAAACAATAAACTGAATGTTAATCAAGCCAATTACATGAAGGGATTTTGCAAGTTTTGCCGTATAATCCACTAAAACTTCCTGAACTTCAGGTTTAATACTCATGGCAGGATAAACGGAGATACTGTCACCGGAATGAATACCGGCACGCTCTACGTGTTCCATAATACCGGGAATCAGAATATTCTCGCCATCACATACCGCATCAACCTCAACCTCTTTACCCATGAGGTACTTATCAACAAGAATTGGATGTTCCTGCACGTGGCGGTTGATAATTGACATAAATTCACGAATGTCATCATCATTAATTTGCATGCCCTGCCCGCCAAGTACATAAGATGGGCGGACAAGAACCGGATATCCAAGTTCATTTGCTGCCGCTAATGCTTCTTCTGTTGTAAATACGGTTTTTCCTGCCGGTCTTGGAATCTTACACTGCTCCAAGATTTCATCGAACAGCTCACGGTCTTCGGCAGCGTCTACATTCTCTGCACTTGTTCCTAAAATCGGAACTCCCATTTTGAGAAGTGCTTCCGTCAGTTTAATTGCTGTCTGTCCACCAAACTGGACAACCGCACCATCCGGTTTCTCAATATCCACGATATTTTCTACATCTTCCGGTGTCAATGGCTCAAAGTACAATTTATCAGCCACATCAAAGTCCGTACTTACCGTCTCCGGATTGTTATTTACAATAATTGTCTCATAGCCGCTCTGTGCCAGTGACCACACACTGTGAACCGAACAGAAGTCAAACTCGATACCCTGACCGATTCGGATTGGTCCGGAACCAAGAACCATGATTCGTTTTCTGTCTTTATCTTTGGAAACTTCCGTTTCGCTGCCAAACACGCTGTAATAATATGGCGTACTTGCCTCAAACTCAGCCGCACAGGTATCAACCATCTTAAACGAAGCAACGATTCCATTTTCATGGCGCATATCGTGAATCTCACGCTCTGTCATGCCGGTATAGTTAGCAATAACAACATCCGGGAATTCCATTCGTTTTGCTTCTGCCAAAATTTCCGGTGTCAATGTTTCGTTTTTCAAAGTCTGTTCCATCTCTACCAGATGGGCAATTTTATCAATGAACCACAAATCGATTTTTGTAATGTCATGAATTTCTTCATAGGTAGCACCCTTGCGAATCAGCTCGGCAATAATAAAGATACGGCGGTCATCAACAATGTGGATACGCTCTAGCAGTTCTTCTTTGGAGCGGTCACTGTAACGCCCGATATCCAGACTGTCGATATGCTGCTCCAGTGAACGGAGTGCTTTCATCAACGCACCTTCAAAGTTATCACAGATACTCATAACCTCTCCGGTTGCTTTCATCTGTGTCGTCAAAGTACGTTTTGCCTTGATAAATTTATCAAATGGCAGTCTCGGAATTTTTACAACACAGTAATCCAGTGCCGGCTCAAAACTTGCAAATGTTTTCTTTGTAATGGCATTTGGGATTTCATCCAGTGTATATCCTAACGCAATCTTTGCTGCTACTTTTGCAATCGGATATCCGGTCGCCTTAGAAGCAAGTGCGGAAGAACGGCTGACACGAGGGTTTACCTCGATAACACAGTATTCAAAACTGTCCGGATGAAGTGCAAACTGCACATTACATCCACCGGTAATACCAAGTTCTGTAATAATATTTAATGCTGAAGTACGAAGCATCTGATACTCTTTGTCACCTAATGTCTGAGACGGTGCTACTACAATACTGTCACCAGTATGCACACCAACCGGGTCAATATTTTCCATGTTACAAACGGTAATACAGTTTCCTGCCGCATCACGCATTACCTCATACTCAATCTCTTTCCATCCGGCGATGCAGCGCTCAATCAAACACTGTCCGACACGGCTCAGACGAAGACCATTGGAGCAGATATCGTGCAGTTCTTCTTCATTATGTGCGATACCGCCGCCGCTTCCGCCAAGAGTATATGCCGGGCGAATAACAACCGGATAGCCGATTTCGTTGGCAAACGCAATCGCATCATCCACATGTTCCACGACAATACTTGCAGCAATCGGCTCGTGGATTTTTTCCATCGTCTCTTTAAATTCCAAACGGTCTTCTGCACGCTTAATTGTCTGTGCAGTCGTACCAATCAGGCGAACATTTTCCTGCTTTAAAAAACCGGATTCCTCTAATTCCATCGCAATATTTAACGCAGCCTGTCCACCCAGTGTTGGGAGCACGCTGTCCGGTCTTTCCTTGCGAATCAGTTTCTGAACCACTTCAACGGTCAATGGCTCAATGTAAACACGGTCAGCAATATCTTTATCGGTCATAATGGTAGCAGGATTGGAATTAATAAGCACTACTTCCATTCCTTCTTCTTTCAGAGAACGACAAGCCTGCGTACCGGCATAATCAAATTCGGCAGCCTGTCCAATAACGATTGGGCCTGAACCGATTACTAAAACTTTTTTGATTTCATCCATTTTTGGCATTGTATGTATCCTCCTTACTCTTCCATCATCTTGATAAATTCATCAAACAAAACTTCCGAATCCTTCGGTCCGGCACAAGCTTCCGGATGAAACTGAACCGTGAAGATATTTTTCTGTAAATAACGAAGTCCCTCGACTGTGCCATCGTTGACATTTACAAAGGCAACCTCGGCAATCTCTTTTGGCACCGAAGATTCTTTTACCATGTAGCCATGGTTCTGGGAAGAAATGTATACGCGTCCGGTTTTTAAGTCCTTGACCGGATGATTTGCTCCGCGGTGGCCATACTTCATTTTCTCCGTGTCACAGCCACAGGCAAGTGCCATTAACTGGTGTCCCAAGCAAATTGCAAAAATCGGAATATCCGATGCATACAGTTTTTTCAACTCTTCAATGACTTCTGTGCATTCTTTCGGATCCCCCGGTCCATTCGTCAGCATAATGCCGTCCGGATGGGAAGCAAGAATCGTTTCTGCTTTCGTTTTTGCCGGGTAAATTGTAACTTCACAGCCACGTTTTAACAAACATCTGGCAATGTTAAATTTCGTTCCAACGTCAAGAATAGCAACCTTCTTTGTAATAGAAATGTTGCTATCGGTATCTAAATCGCCCGGTTTATAGGAAACAATTTCCTTTGTAGTTACTTTGTCAACTACACCGCGAACGGAATATTTTTTAATTTTTTCAAGAACGGCAGATAAATCCTCAGGTTTTTCTGTGGTAATCATGCCATTCATTGTTCCTTTTTCTCTGAGTCGTTTGGTGAGGGCTCTTGTATCAATTCCTTCAATTCCCGGAATGTCCTGCTCTACAAGAAACTGCTGAATACTTTCTTCTTTTCTGAAGTTGCTTCCAAGTCTTGCCAGTTCTCTTACAATAAAAGCATCGGTATTTGACTTTTTCGCCTCTTTGTCTTGATTACAAATACCATAATTACCAATTAACGGATAGGTCATTACTACTGCCTGTCCGGCATAACTTGGGTCCGTGAGCACTTCAAGATATCCTGTCATTGACGTATTAAAAACAATTTCGCTAATGACTTCTTTTTTACTGCCTATGCTTTTTCCGGTAAACACAGTTCCGTCTTCCAGTATCAGATATGCGTTCATGTTATCCTCCTTTAATCGAATGCCAGAATCATCTCCGCAGTTTCCACAAGATTGTTTCCGCTGTCCATACTAAGTTTCTGGATATATTTATGGGCTTCTTCTTCAGACAAATGGTTTCGCTCCATCAGAAGAGCCTTGGCATCATCAATTGATTTTTGTTCTTTTTCGGATCGTTTCCTTGGCTGGTATCTTCTCTTCCTTTTCTCCGCTGCGTAAAGTTCCATTGCCATTGTTTCAATGGTACTTACTAATTCATGCGAATGAATCGGCATAGACAAACACATAATGCTGCCAATTGAGCATTCCTGCAATTTGGCAGGCGATGCTACTAAAAGCATCTGAAATTCCCGCGGCAGATAGCCATACAATTCACTGTAATGCATGTCTGTTAAACGATATCCGCACAACACAATACCGCCGTCACATTCATTGGCGGCTGCAATCACTTGCGATGCACTATTAAATGCTAGTATATCATCATATCCGCTCCGATTCAAAACATTTTTTATTTTTTTCGCATCATCCAGCTTAGGAAACGCTACTATAATGCGCAGAATCGTTCACACCTCCCCGTAGAAAAGTATCAAAATAAGCGGTATCCGGACTAAATTCGGTCCAGATACTTCTCAACTTCCCATGCGGTTACCTGTTCGCAAAATTCATCCCATTCCTGTTTTTTCTTCTGGATGATTATGCGTGACAACTCTTCTCCATATACTTTATGGAAAAATTCGTCTTTTTCAAATGCCTGTACCGCTTCAATCAAAGTTCTTGGCAGAATATCAAATTCCTGTGCCTCCTCTAAATCATCAATACAGGTTGGTGGCTCGATTTTATTGCGGATGCCATCTAATCCGGCAGCTAAACATCCTGCTAAAACCAAATATGGATTACAGGAGCCATCCGGACTTCTCAATGCTACACGCGGTCCCATCTCACCGGTACTCGTCATACGCATAAGCGGAGTACGGTTTTTACGTGACCATGTAATATTAACCGGTGCATTGTATCCCGGCACCAAACGTTTGTAAGAATTGATAATCGGATTGTTAATTAAAGTAAGCCCTTTAATATGGCGCATAATTCCACCCATGAAATAGTATGCTGTTTTGCTCAGACCATACTCTTCATCCGGGTCACTGAAAATGTTCTCACCATCTTTGCTCAAGAACATGTTAAAGAACATCGCAGAACCTTTTTTCCCATAATTTGGCTTTGGCATAAACGTAGCATGAAGTCCATGTCTCTTTGCTACGGTACGAACGGTAAGTTTAAATGTCATAATATTATCGGCTGTCTGAATTCCATCCTCAAATTTGAAATCGATATGATGCTGGCATACTTCATTGGAGTGATACGAAGATTCCATCTCAAATCCCATCTCGGACAGTGAAAGCACGATATCACGTCTTGCATTTTCTCCGGCATCCACCGGTCCGATGTCAAAAAATCCACCTTTTTCACTGGTATTTGTCGTTGGCTGTCCATCTTCCGACATATCAAAGAGGAAAAATTCCGATTCCGGTCCGACATTTAACGTATAGCCGTCTTTTGCCGCTTCTTCGATTACTTGTTTTAAAATATAACGGGAATCTCCCATGAAAGGAGTTCCATCCGTATGACGCACATCACAAATAAAACGTGCTACACGGCCTCTCTGCGGTCTCCAAGGGAAAATTGTAAAAGTATCCAAATCCGGAACTAAAACAAGTTCATCCACATGCATCGTATCAAACCCATTAATCGCAGCGGCATCAAACGTGCATCGGTTATTCAAAATAGAATCCAACTGTTTGGCTGTTACTGCCATGTTTTTCAAAATTCCAAAAATATCCACAAATTGCAGACGGATAAATTCTACATCCTCCTCTTCTACAATACGAATGATATCTTCCTTTGTGTAATGCGACATAGTTTATTCTCCTTTCCATATGAAATCCGGCAGCAGTTCTCTGCCACCGGATAATTGTACCCTTTAATTGAGGTTGGTATAACCCATCAAATCTTTATCAACTTCACGGGCTGCCTCTCTTCCCTCGCGGATTGCCCAGACAACCAAGGACTGTCCACGGTGCATATCGCCCGCTGTAAAGATTCCTTTCTGGCTGGTGCTGTATTCGCCCTGCTTCGTCTGCACATTTGTGCGGTCCGTACATTTTACGGCAAATTCTTTTGTAACATACTCCTCGGAGCCTAAAAATCCTGCCGCAATAAAGACGAGGTCAATATCTAAAATTTGTTCACTCCCCGGAATTTCGCTCATCTGCATGCGTCCGGTCTTTTCATCTTTCTGCCAGTTAAGCTTCACGATTTTAACCTGTTTCAAATCACCTTTATTATCCTTGATAAATTCTTTTACCGTGGTCTCATAGATTCGCGGGTCACTGCCAAAGACAGCGATTGCTTCCTGCTGACCGTAATCGGTCTTAAGAATTTTCGGCCACTCCGGCCAAGGATTGCTTGCCAAACGGCAAACCGGCGGTTTTGGCATCATTTCCAGCTGAACGACACTTTTAGCCCCCTGACGAATTGAGGAACCAACGCAGTCATTTCCGGTATCACCGCCTCCGATAACGAGTACATTTTTATCTTTGGCATTGATATAATCCGTATACTGCGGATTGCGTAAATGCTTGGTTACTCGTTTCAAATAATCAACGGCAAAATAAATACCTTTGGCATCTCTGCCGGGAGCATTGATGTTACGAGGGTTTGAAGCGCCACAAGTCAAAATGACGCGGTCAAATTCTTTTTTCAACTCATCGGCTTTTACATCCACACCGACATTCACACCGGTACGGAAAACAACCCCTTCTGCTTTCATTACTTCTATTTTACGTTCTATTACCGATTTGTCAAGTTTCATATTCGGGATTCCATACATCAAAAGTCCGCCCGGATAATCCTCCCGTTCAAATACGGTCACGCTGTGTCCACGTTTATTCAACTGGTCAGCAGCCGCAAGTCCGGATGGACCGGAACCTACAATCGCTACTTTTTTGCCTGTACGGACTTTTGGAGGTTTTGGTCCCATCAATCCGTGTTCATAACCATATTCGATAATGGCATTTTCATTTTCCTTAATCGTTACCGGTGAATCATTCAATCCACAGGTACATGCAGCCTCACAAGGAGATGGACAGACACGGGAAGTAAATTCCGGAAAATTATTTGTCTTAAGTAGTCTGCCAAGTGCCTGTTCGTATCCGTTACGATAAACCATATCATTCCACTCAGGAATTAAGTTGTTTAACGGACAGCCGCTTGCCATACCACCAATCATCATGCCTGACTGACAGAACGGAACACCGCAGTCCATACATCTGGAAGCCTGCACACTGCGCTCCTCTTCACTCATCGGTACATGAAATTCATTGAAGTTTTTAATGCGTTCAAGTGGCTTTATCTCAAGGTTGTTCTCTCGTTTATATTCCATAAATCCGGTTGGTTTACCCATTGTAATCATCCTTTCTTTCTTCGTTTTCAAAAAATCTTAGCGTGCTTTTTTCAACTGGTAAAATGCTTCAATCTGTGCCTGCTCATTGCTCAGTCCCTTTTCTTCCATCTGGGCAATTGCCTGTAACATTGCCTGATAATCATGAGGAATAATTTTCTTGAATTTTGGCAGGTACTCACTAAAGTTTGCTAAAATTTCTTTACCACGTTCCGAATCGGTTGCTTCTACATGCTCACGAATCATATCTTTCAACTGCATAACGTCGTATTTATCCGTTACTGCATTGGATGATACCAGCTCTTTATTCAGTTTGAGATACAAGTCACTATTTTCATCCAGTACATAAGCGATACCACCGCTCATACCGGCTGCAAAGTTCTTTCCGGTCGGACCTAAGACAACGACACAGCCGCCTGTCATATATTCACAGCCGTGGTCGCCAACACCTTCTACAACAGCGTGTGCACCGGAGTTTCTGACACAGAAACGCTCGCCTGCCATACCGTTGATATAAGCCTCACCGCTTGTCGCACCATACAAAGCAACGTTACCGATGATAATGTTATCTTCTGCTTTGTACTGTACATTTTCCGGTGGAAAGACAACCAGTTTACCACCGGAAAGTCCTTTTCCGAAGTAATCGTTGCTGTCACCTTCCAACGTAAGCGTAAGTCCTTTTGGAATAAAGGCACCAAAACTTTGTCCGCCGCTTCCGATACATTCTACCGTAAAGGTATCGGCCGGTACATCGTCTCCTAAGTTCTTTGTGATTTCAGAACCAAGAATTGTGCCAAGTGCACGATCCACATTGCTGATTCTTGCACTAATTTTTGCCTTTTCTCCGGTTTCCAGCGCATGCTTAAATTTCTTTAAGAATACTTTCTCATCCATTGTCTTTGACAATTTAAAATCATACGCATCTTTCGGATTATATAAATGTTTTTTATCTTTTGCAAATGGATTATCAATAATTGCGGACAAATCCAGTTTCTTCGTTCTCTCATCATCCTGAATGTCATCACGCACTTTCAATAAATCCGTACGTCCAATTAACTCATCGAGCTGTCTTACTCCAAGTTTTGCCATCAGCTCACGAACTTCTTCTGCGATAAAACACATGAAGTTTTCAACGTATTCCGGTTTTCCTTTGAATCGTTTTCTCAGTTCCGGATTCTGGGTTGCCACACCAACCGGGCAGGTATCCAGATTACATACACGCATCATCACGCATCCCATCGTAACAAGCGGTGCGGTTGCAAAACCATACTCTTCAGCACCAAGCAATGCTGCTACCATAACATCACGGCCGGTCATCAGTTTACCATCTGTCTCAATCACAACTTTTGAGCGGAGTCCGTTCATCATCAGTGTCTGGTGTGTCTCGGCAAGACCAAGCTCCCAAGGAAGTCCGGCATTGTGAATCGAACTTGCCGGAGCTGCACCGGTACCACCATCGTAACCGGAAATCAGGATGACGCCTGCACCGGCTTTTGCTACGCCGGCAGCGACTGTACCAACACCTGCTTCCGATACCAGTTTTACGGAAATTCTGGCATTGGTATTTGCACATTTCAAGTCGTAAATCAACTGTGCCAAATCCTCAATCGAATAAATATCATGATGAGGCGGCGGGGAAATAAGGGATACACCCGGTGTTGAAAGTCTTGTTTTTGCAATCCAAGGATAAACTTTTCCACCCGGCAGATGTCCGCCTTCACCCGGTTTTGCTCCCTGTGCCATCTTAATCTGAATTTCTTTTGCACTTACCAAATAATGAGAGGTGACACCAAATCGTCCGCTTGCCACCTGTTTAATTGCGGAGCAGCGGTTCAAACCGTCTTTTCCAATGGATAGACGCTCTAAACTCTCACCGCCCTCACCACTGTTGGATTTACCGTGTAAGCGGTTCATCGCAATCGCTAATGTCTCATGTGCTTCCTGTGAAATAGAACCATAAGACATCGCACCGGTTTTGAATCGTTTGACAATGCTTTCAACCGGCTCAACCTGCGAAAGCGAAATTCCCTTCTTCGGGAATTTGAAGTCTAACAAACTTCTCAAATTCATGAAGCGGTCTTCATTATCAATTTCTCTTGAATATTCTTTAAATAATTTATAGTCTTTCTGCCAGGTTGCCTGCTGTAAAAGATGAATCGTCTTTGGATTATAAAGATGATCTTCTTTTCCACTGCGCGACTTGTGCATACCCAGACTGTCAAGTGTTGTATCGTTACCAAGATCCAATGGGTCAAAAGCACGCGTATGAAGGTGTTCTACTTGTGTCTCAATATCCTGAAGCGAAATACCACCGATTCTGGATACCGTGTCGGTGAAGTACACATCTGTCACTTCCTTGGAAATGCCAATCGCCTCAAAAATCTTGGATCCCTGATAAGACTGAATTGTTGAAATACCCATCTTTGATGCAATTTTTACGATACCGTGAAGGATGGCTGAATTGTAATCATCCACAGCAGCATAGTAATCTTTGTCAAGCATGTTGCAGTCAATCAAGCGTTTGATGGTATCCAGCGCCAGATATGGGTTTACGGCGCAGGCACCATAACCTAATAAGGTGGCAAAGTGATGAACTTCTCTTGGCTCTGCACTCTCTAAAATCATAGCAACACTCGTTCTTTTCTTTGTGCGTACCAAATGCTGCTGCATTGCGGACACCGCCAACAAAGAAGGAATTGCCACATGGTTTTCATCGACACCACGGTCTGAAAGAATCAACACATTAACACCATCTTTGTAAGCTCTGTCTGCTTCCAAAAACAGTCGGTCAATTGCCTTTTTCAAAGAAGTATTTTTATAATAAGTAATCGGAATAACACCAACTTTGAATCCCGGCACATCCATGTTTTTAATTTTCAACAAATCCGTATCGGTCAAAATCGGATTCTTAATACGAAGCACACGGCAGTTTTCCGGCTGCTCATGTAACAGGTTTCCATCCTCGCCAATGTAAGTTGATGTTGATGTTACTACTTCCTCACGTATCGCATCAATTGGTGGGTTTGTTACCTGTGCGAAACGCTGTCTGAAATAGTTAAACAACGGCTGTGGCTGTTTGCTAAGCATCGGAAGCGGTGTGTCATGTCCCATGGCTGCAATCGGCTCGCCACCATTTTGAGCCATTGGAAGAATGGAATTTTTCACTTCTTCATATGTGTAACCGAATGCTTTCTGAAGTTTTCTCCGCTCCTCATTGCTGTAGTGCTCCACGCGGTGGTTCGGAATGTGAATGTCTTTTAATTCTACCAGGTTGCTGTCTAACCACTCACCATACGGACGGCGGGATGCATATGTCTCTTTCAAAACATCATCATCCACTAATTCTCCTTTTACTGTATCAACCAAAAGCATTTTACCCGGTCTTAAGCGGTCTTTTTTAATGACATGTTCTTCACTGATTGGCATAACACCGACCTCGGAAGAAAGAATCAATTCATCCTCATCCGTAATATAATAACGGGAAGGACGCAGACCATTTCGGTCAAGCACAGCACCAACCAAATCACCATCTGAGAACAAGATGGAAGCCGGGCCATCCCATGGCTCCATCATTGTTGCATAATATTGATAAAAGTCTTTTTTCTTTTCACTGATATAACGGTTGTTTGCCCAAGGCTCCGGAATTGTAATCATTACGGCAAGTGGCAGTTCCATACCACTCATTACCAGAAATTCCAGTGTGTTATCAAGCATCGCCGAGTCTGAACCGCTGGCATTGATAACCGGAAGTACTTTGTGAAGTTCTCCTTTTAACTGCTCGGATTCCATCGTCTCCTCACGGGCAAGCATCTTATCTGCATTACCGAGAATGGTATTAATCTCACCGTTGTGTACGATAAAACGGTTTGGATGAGCACGCTGCCAGCTCGGCTGTGTGTTTGTCGAGAAGCGGGAATGTACAATCGCAATCGCGGATTCATAATCGACATCCTGCAAATCATCGAAGAATAAGCGAAGCTGCGAAACCAAAAACATTCCTTTATATACAATTGTACGGGAAGAAAGTGAAACCACATAAGTATTTTCATTGGACTGCTCAAAGACACGTCTTGCAATGTATAATTTACGGTCAAAATCCAGTCCCTTTTCAACTTTCTTTGGTTTCTTTACGAAACACTGCATGATATACGGCATACATTCCACGGCACGTTTTCCAAGAATATCCGGTGCAATCGGTACTTCACGCCATGCAAGAAATTCCATTCCCTCTTTGGCAATGATGTTTTCAAACATTTTCTTTGCCTGATTTCTTTTTAACTCATCCTGTGGGAAAAAGAACATACCGACACCATATTCACGCTCTCCTCCGATGTCAATACCAAGCTTTTCTGCTACTTTACTGAAAAACTTATGAGAAATCTGTAAGAGAATACCAACACCATCTCCTGTTTTTCCTTCGCCGTCTTTTCCTGCGCGGTGTTCAAGATTGGCAACAATCTCTAACGCATTTTTTACGGTACTATGCGTTTTCTTTCCTTTAATATTAACAATTGCGCCAATACCGCAGTTATCATGTTCAAACCGAGGGTCATACAAGCCAATCGGTTTCCGTTTACATTCTTCTACATATTCACTCATCGAAATTCCTCCTTGTATTTGACGTATGGAATAGTCACTCATGTTCCCGTCTGTCAAAAATATTTTTTGACTACAAAAGGCGTCAAAAGAGTATAGTTCAATACTCTTTTGACGCCTTTGTCTTTTCACATTATATAACAGGAAAAGTAAAAACGCAAGAAAAATTAGATCG
>OGPK01001932.1_pt1 | contig 14593 bp, 10 predicted proteins | sample 1552921 | NCBI WGS metagenome assembly OGPK01 (sample SAMEA2580264, study PRJEB22360) | human gut metagenome | biome: human gut; feature: human-associated habitat; material: faeces | place: Denmark | collected 2008/2010 | reverse complement strand
AAAGGAGGAACAGAAAATGCCGATTAAGATACAGGGAGATTTACCGGTAAAAGAAATTCTTGAAAGAGAAAATATATTTGTCATGGATGAGGGAAGAGCGGTACACCAGGACATTCGCCCACTTCAGATTCTGATCCTGAATCTGATGCCTCTGAAAGAAGAAACAGAACTGCAGCTTCTGCGGTCTCTGTCAAACACACCATTACAGGTGGACGTGACTTTTATGGCAGTTGAGAGCCATCAGGCGAAAAATACGTCTGCCAATCATCTGAATAAATTTTATCAGACTTTTTCGGAACTCAAAGATATGAAGTTTGATGGAATGATCGTGACAGGAGCACCGGTAGAACAGATGGAGTTTGAAGAAGTGGATTACTGGAACGAGCTGACAGAGATCATGGACTGGACAGAAAGTCATGTGACATCTACGATTTTTCTGTGCTGGGCTGCACAGGCAAGTCTGTATCATTTTTACGGACTTCAGAAACGTCAGCTCGATCATAAAATGTTTGGTCTCTTCTGGCACAAAGTTCTGAATCGTAAGATCCCGCTGGTCAGAGGATTTGATGATGCTTTTCTTGCACCACATTCCAGACATACAGAGGTTCCAATCGAAGATATCCGTGCATGTAAAGATATCACGATTCTTGCAGAATCTGAGGAGGCGGGGCTTTTTCTTGCAATGGCGCAGGGAGGACGTAAGATTTTTGTCATGGGACATCCGGAATATGACCGTGTGACACTGGATGGAGAATATAAGAGAGATGTAGGAAAGGGACTTCAAATCGATCTTCCGAAGAATTATTACAAAGATAATGATCCGGAAAACAGACCGCTGCTTCTCTGGAGAGCTCATGCCAATAATCTGTATACAAACTGGCTGAATTATTACGTATACCAGAGTACTCCGTTCGACCTGATGGGAACACCGGATTTTGGCAGTATTTCGTTTGAGTAAAAAGGCCGAGTAGTTTGATGGATTAAAGAATATTATAAAGAAAGTGCGAAACCTGGGGAATATTTCCACCGGGCTTCTCACTTTTTTGGTGTACAGGACAAATATGGTAGTGTATAATAGATTTAAAGCATTGAAAATATAATATGCAGGGGGAAAATGAAATGGATGGTTCGATGTTTATCGGAACATGGTGGTCACTGGTACCGCCATTGCTGGCAATCGTGCTGGCATTAGTAACCAAGGAAGTGTACAGTTCGCTTTTTATCGGGGTGGCAGCAGGGGCACTGCTGTATACCGGCTTTCATCCGTGGAATGCATTTGTGGCATTCTTTGATATCATGAAGAACAGTATGAATCTGAATATTTTGATCTTTGATGTACTGCTTGGAATGATCATCGTCCTGATGTCAAAATCAGGCGGATCGGCAGCTTATGGCAAATGGGCGGGAAGTAAGATCAAGACTAAGAAAAGTGCAATGCTGGCAACGACAGGTCTTGGCGTACTGATCTTCGTGGATGATTATTTTAACTGCCTGACAGTTGGTTCTGTTATGAGACCTGTCACAGACCGTTACAAGGTATCCAGAGCCAAACTGGCATATATTATTGATGCAACAGCTGCACCGGTATGTATTATCGCACCGATTTCCAGCTGGGCGGCAGCTGTCAATTCTTATGTGCCGGATGATGCTGGTATTACAGGATTTCAGCTGTTCCTGTCAACGATTCCGTATAATCTGTATGCGATCCTGACACTTGTGATGGTAGTTTTCATCATCATGACCGGACTGGATTTTGGTCTGATGAAGGTACATGAACGCAATGCGGACAGAGGAGATCTTTTTACTTCAGGTGGAGAGGAATTTGATCAGGTTAAAGACGAAGAAATCTCAGCAAATGGAAAAGTCATCGATCTTGTGCTGCCGGTACTGGTACTTATCGTATCTGCAATCGGGGCAATGATCTATACAGGATTCCTTGGTGGAGCAACAGATATCGTGACTGCTTTTTCTGGTTGCGATGCAGAGACCAGCTTGATCTTTGCTACGATGATCACGGTATTTTTTATGCTGATTCTTTATCTTCCACGCAAAGTGGTTACCTTTAAGGGATTTATGGACAGCTTTGTAGAGGGATTCAAGATGATGATTCCTGCAATTGCAATTCTGATCTTTGCATGGTCACTGAAAGGCATGGGCGATGCACTGGAAATCAGTACTTTTGTCAAAAATATCGTTGGAAGTAATGCATCTGCAAGTGTGATCCTTCCGGCAATCTTGTTTGTAGTTGCTGTGTTCCTTTCTTTTTCAACAGGAACAAGCTGGGGAACTTTTGCAATTCTGGTTCCGATCGCGATCGCAATGTTCCCGGGTTCTGAAAATCTTCAGATGATGATCATTTCTGTATCAGCAGTTCTGGCAGGAGCAGTCTGTGGTGACCATGTTTCTCCGATTTCTGATACTACAGTTATGTCTTCAGCAGGGGCACAGTCAAATCATATCAATCACGTAACTACGCAGATGCAGTATGCAGCAGTAGTTGCAGTGATCTCCTTTATCGGGTATATCATTGCCGGATTTGTACATATCTGGTGGGTGGTTCTTGGAATCAGCCTGATCCTGCTTCTGCTTACGCTTACAGTGATCAAAAAAATCACATCTTCCAAAGAAGAGGAGACAAAAGCAGGTGCGTAAGATTCAGGTACCATATATTGACCAGAGCATAAAATATCCAACCGGATGCGAGAGCGTTTCGGCAGTTATGTTATTGAAGTATCTTGGCTATGAGATTACGGTAGATGAGTTTATTCAGAACTGTCTTGAGTGCCGGGAGATGGAAATACGGGATGGTGTTCTGTACGGCCCGGATCCGAACAAATTTTTCTGTGGAAATCCTTATGATGAAGAATCTTATGGGATTTATGCGAGAGGACTTCAGAAAGCGCTTGTAAAAGCCGCAGGGGATCATTATGAATTTCCGGATGAGACGGGAACATCGACAGAGACACTTCTGAAAAAGTATATCGATCAGGATATGCCGGTGGTATTCTGGGCATGTATCAACATGCGTAAGGAAATTCCGGGGCCGGAGTGGAAACTTCTGGATACAGGAGAACGATTTTGCTGGACCTCAAACGAACATTGTATGCTGCTGGTGGGATATGATGAAGAAAAGTATTATTTTAATGATCCGTATGATAACAATGGAGTAGTTGGATATCCAAGAACACTGGTTGAAAAAAGACATGCTGCGCAGCACAGTATGGCGCTTGGTGTCTTGAAAAGATGATTTTGTACCAAAATCAGGATTTTATAAAAACTTTATTTGAATTAAAAAAGTAAATCTGCTATAGTAGATATGGTTACGGTAAACTGTTTTTTATCAGAGAAAGAAGTGTTTATTGTGCGTAAGAAATCACACATATTATTGGCAAGGTATCTGGCAGATCAGATGCCGGCTAATGAAAGTTTACAGTCACATAGAAAAGCATTTTGTCTTGGCAATATTCTGCCGGACATCCAGCCTTCATTTGTAACCAAGAGACATGAGTATTTCGGTACTTTTGATGAGGTTCAGGGTAAGATACGACGACTGGTTCAGTCAGGGGCCGGATATAATGACAGGGTATTCTGGCGGAGATCCGGAGAGGTCATGCATTATATAGCAGATTATTTTACTTTTCCACATAATAAGACGTTTGATGGTACACTTTATCAGCACAACACCTATGAAAAGCATCTGAAGAACGAGCTGAAAGCATTTGTTCTGGAAGGTAAGGCTGATGTGTATACGGAGAAGGAAATCCATTTTGAGACGCTGAATCAGCTTCTACAGTACATTAAGGAACATCACAGGAGATATCTGAACTGTAAGAGAAATATAGATGATGATATTCATTATATCCTCACTGTGTGCTATCAGGTATTTCAGGGACTGTTTCAGTTATGCCGGAAGAATGGCATAGCAGATTATGCTTATGCAGTTATGTAAATATGAAAAGAATGTGAATTTTATCCAGAAACCGTCGGGGTATTTATCCCGGCGGTTGATTTTTATGGAAATTTATGCTAAACTAATCACAGTTATTGTGTAAGTGAGTTAGCAGTGAGAAACATACCTTTATAAGGGGAATAAAGATATGTTCTTGACAGAAGGGAGCAATTTTACCAGAATGAAGAACAAATATCTGACTAGAAGTTTATGTGTAACAATTTTATCTGCAATGGTTTTATCCAGTCCGATGTCAGTCATGGCTGCGGATGAGCATATAGAAACTGCAAGCGATTTGGGCGATGGAAGTGGTGAGGTAATCTCTGATGGAAGTGATACACCGGATACACCAGCACCGGAACCGAACACACCGGCACCAGAACCGGACACACCGGCACCGGAGCCAGATACGCCGACGCCAGAACCGGATACACCGGCACCGGAGCCAGATACGCCGACGCCAGAACCGGATACACCAACACCGGAACCAGATACGCCGACACCGGAGCCGACTGTGACGCCATCGGATCCAACTGCAACACCGGAGCCGACTGTGACACCATCGGATCCAACTGCAACACCGAATCCGGCACCGACAAATGTAACAGAATCTGAAGCTGCAAAGAATCTGGTAGCAAAGATCAATGCACTTGCGAAGGAGACACTTACAGTAAATCATGCGGCAAGGGTAAAAGAACTCAGAGCAGAATATGACAGCCTGCCGGAAGACCAGAAGAAGTTTGTTACAAATTACGATCTTCTTGTTGGTTTTGAAAGCAAGATTGCAGAATTGCAGAAGAATCAGAAGGATGCGGGGAATGCAACAGATATTTCTGATGGAAGTGGAAATGTTACAGGCAAGACAGGAACACCGGTTTATTATGTGTCGAACCTTCATGCAGGCAAAGAATTTTATCTGGACAGTCTGAAAAATAATTATCAGCTTTCTTTTTCTGATGATTTTTCTTCTGTGATGGATGAAATTGAAAAAGAATATAAAGAAAAAAACAAACTGACAGATGCTAGCGACAGCAGGGCTGACGGCCTGACGACTTCAGCAGATTCTCTGCTCGTGCGTAACTGGCAGGATATCCTGGCAATCTATGTTTATGAGCAGAGCCAGGAAGGAAACACGGAGTTCACTCTTGATTCATCAGCGAAGGATGAACTGGCAAAGATCTTTGCTGAGATGAATCCGGTTGTCCGTGATAAAGAAAGCATTACACATGTTTCTTATGGAAACTATCACATTAACCATTATATTAAACAGAATAATATTTCACAGGAAAACAGGACAGTACTTAAGAAATATGTAGAAACAGATTGCAAGCTGCTCTGTGCGATCGTTACAGATGCGAAAGGATTTGTACGTCAGAGTGTCGGGGATGATGTTTCTGAAGAACGTGTAAATGTCATTACTGCAGCATATTCACTGGTAGGTGAAGTTGGATATTTCTGGGGCGGCAAATCAACGCAGATCGGTAAAGACTCCAGTTGGGGTTCTGCCGAAAAAGTATCTGCAGCAGGCAGTGCCAGCAGTGGAACTGTCCGTGCATATGGTCTTGATTGCAGTGGATTTGTTACATGGTCAGTGATCAATGGATATCTGAATCAGGGTATGCAGAGCAGTGTGGGAGACGGTACTTCTGAACAGTGGGAGAATGCCAATGTTGTCAGTGAACAGGATGCGCAGCCGGGTGACCTTGTATTCCAGAATGGACCGGAAGCGGGCAGTAATAACCATGTAGGTATTATCTGTGGCAAGACAGATGCAGGCGACTGGATCGCAGTACACTGTTCTTCCAGTAAGAATGGAGTAACAGTTGGAGAAGCTTATGGTGCAAGTTTCCGTTATATCCGTCAGCCTTCCTTCTATCCTACACAGACGGAAGTTGCAGAGATGGAAAACCAGGGTGCAAGTGCAGACAATGCAGAAACAGATCTGATAACGGATAATATAACAACGTCAGCAACACTTGTGGCAGAAACAACAAACTCTCTCAGTGATGGATTGAATGTGAAGGATACAGCAACACATGATACAGCGGAAACAATTACAGCACCTGCTGATGCGGCTGAGGATGTTGAGATAACATTTGAGGATATGAGTGATGAATCCGAAAATCAGACGACTTCCAATTATGCGACGGGTAGTGTGGAAGTGACAGATACGCTGGATGAAATCCTGAATCAGAATGTTTCGGTTTCCGGAAGTTCTGCGGAAATTCTTCCGCAAAAACCGGATAACAGTGATATTCAGGTTACCTTTGAAGATTGATGATAAACAAGGCCGGACGATTCGAAAGAGTCGTTCGGTTTTTTACAGCAAGCTCTTTTATTGATGGCAGAAGTCTGATAATATAAGACTGTACAGGAGATAAGGGAGTGACAGATGAAGAAAAAAAGAAGATTTGGACGCAGAGTTTTTTGCGTTTTGATTGTCCTGTTTATGGGTGTCATCTGGCAGAGTGATTTTCTTTCTCAGGAACCTGCTGAAGTCAGGTCATTAAGAAAACAGGAGATTCTGCAGACCGATGACAATTACAGGGAATATTATTTTGGATTGCTGACAGAAGATGAGAAGAAAATATATCGTGAAATGCTGAGTGGAATACAGGAGAGACAAGATGAGTTTTATCTGACATCTTCGAATGAACAGCTGATCAGCAAAGTTTACCATGCATTGCTGAAGGATAATCCGGAACTTTTCTGGGTGCACAATCGTGAGGAAGTATATACGACTGCGTATAAAGGAACTGATTATTGCAGATTTTCACCTGGATATACGTATACGGATCAGGAAATTCAGGAAATTATGGCATTCATGGAACATGCGCTGGAAGAAGTGAAAGAGCAGATTACACAGGATATGTCTGCCTATGATAAGGTCAAAACAGTTTATACGTATCTGATAGATCATGCAGAGTATGAAGCATCGGAGGATGACCAGAATATTGCAGGCATTTTCTGGAAAAAGAAAGCTGTGTGTGCCGGATATGCGAGGGCGGTACAGTATCTTTTGGAACAGCTTGGAGTTCCGTGTATTTATGTAGAGGGAAATGCGAGGGACAGTGATGAAGGACATGCCTGGAATATCGTAGAAATTAACGGTGAGCAATATTATGTAGATGCTACAAACGGGGATCAGCCGGCATTTCTGGAAGGCGGTGCGGTTTCTCTGGAAGAACATAAGACAACAATTTATGATTATCTGTGTCCTTTTCCACAGGAATATGAGCAATTATATACAGCATCCGATGAATTTCCGGTTCCGGAGTGTACTGCGACGGATCTTAATTTTTATGTGCTGAATCAGGCATGTTTTGATACATATGATGAACAGCAGATTTATGATTTCTGCTGTATGCGTCTTGAGAACGGAGCTGCGGTAGTACGTTTCAAATTTACTTCGCAGGAAGCTTTTGACGAAGCATGTCAGCAGTGGATACAGGAAGGATATGTTCAGAAAGTTGCTGAATATTATCTGAAAATGTATGGACTCAGTACAGTAGAGTATCATTATGGTATTCTGGATAATCTGAAAACGATATATTTTATGTTTTAGAGGAGATATTTTTATGAATGATATTTTGCAGCAGATTATGAATATGATTGAGAATACGCGGACAGTACCGTCTATATCCAGTTTTTCGATGATCGGTTTTACAGTACTGCTGATTTTTGGAGTGATCAACTGTATTCTGGGATATCGGCTTCTGCGTTTCTGGATGATGCTCTGTGGTTTTGTCATTGGAGCTGGAATTGGATTTGGTGCAGCGTATACCGGTGGTGTGACAGAGAAATATATGTATGCGGTTTTTATGGTTGGAGCGGGTGTACTGCTGGCCGTGATCGCATTTGTGAGCTATAAGATTGGAATTTTTATTCTGGGAGCAGGCATTGGAATTGGACTTGGTATTTATGTTTTTCATCCAACTACTTCGTTGGTATTCTTTTTCTGTCTCCTTCTGGGAGTGGGCCTTGGTGTGCTGGCTATGAAGCAGGCGAGAGAAGTTCTGATCATTGGGACAAGCCTTCTGGGAGGTGCGATGGCAGGCTTTTCTACTGCAAAATTAGGCGGACTGGCGGATATTCCGTATGGTCTGGGACTGAGTGCAGGATTTGCACTTCTTGGAATGCTGATTCAGTTTGCGACAAACAGGCGCAAAGATGATGACGAGGAAGAAGAGTACGAAGAGGATGCGTATAACGATGGACAGGACAGTTCTGATTATGTGGATTTCAGGGATTATATGCCACAGAAATCAGAAAGAAAGGCGCAGAAAGAAGTCAGAAGAACATCGGCACAGAGACAAAATGTGAAGCATACGCCGGGAAGAGCGCAGAACAGTTCTCATAAAGCATCTCGGAGTGCGCAGCAGGTAGATTTCAGACTTGAAAAAAATAAAGGAAGAAAACATAAAAAGGATGCGGTGGCACCTGAATCAGAAAAAACAATTCCGTACCGACCGAGAAAGAGCAGACAGAAAGAAATTGATCTTCCGCTGGGATCTTTTGATACAGAAGATTCCTATCATCCAATGAATGATGACTATGAAGAACCGGTTGTAATTGATGAGGATGAACTGGATGAGGAAGTGCTGAGAGAAATGATGGACGAAGACGACCGGGAGGGAGAAGAACTCTGGAAAAAGATATCCAGACGTGATGATACACATAAAAAAAGAAAGTAACAGTAAAGATGCCGGGTAGAAGGCAGGAAAGAAGGACAACATGGCAAAAGAAGCTAAGACAAATGCGATGAGAATGCTGGATCGTCAGAAAGTGAAATATGAAGCATTTCCATATGAATGTGATGAGTTTATTGATGGACTTCACAGTGCAGATCTGATTGGGGCACCATATGAACAGTCTTTTAAAACACTGGTTATGGAAGGGAAAAGCGGCGGATACTATGTATTTGTAGTACCGATCGAAAAAGAAGTGGATCGTAAGGCGGCTGCGAAAGCAGTTGGAGAGAAGGCTGTGGATATGATCCATGTTAAAGATATTCTGAAAATTACAGGCTATGTAAGAGGCGGCTGCAGTCCGCTTGGAATGAAAAAACCATATCCGGTCGTGTTTGATGCATCCGCGGGTGGGTTTGAAGAAATATATGTAAGTGGAGGCCGCGTCGGACTGACGCTGAAAGTTCCGCTTGCTGCACTTTTGAAAGTGACAAATGGAAAACTGGCGGATATCACAATGAAATAAAAAATACTGTAAACAGTAAGCTGCAAAAGCTCCCGATCATTAAAAACGGGAGCTTTTGTCATGAAGTAAAACTGCAGTATGAAATTCTAGTTATCGGCAGCATCTTCTTCGTTAACCTGGAAGACGTGACGTTTCTTCGCCATTTCGTCGCTTGCCAGATATTCGTCATAGGTGGTGATCTTGTCAATCAGCTTACCGTCAGGAAGGATTTCCATGATACGGTTGGCGGTTGTCTGCACGAACTGATGGTCATGGGAAGTAAAAAGGATAACTCCCGGGAATTTGATCAGTCCATTGTTCAATGCAGTAATAGATTCCATGTCCAGATGGTTGGTAGGTTCATCAAGAATCAGGATATTAGCACCGGAAATCATCATTTTGGACAACAGGCAGCGGACTTTTTCACCACCGGAAAGAACACGTACTTTTTTTACACCGTCTTCACCAGGAAAGAGCATTCTGCCAAGGAAACCGCGGACATAAGTAGCATCTTTGATTTCAGAATACTGTGTCAGCCAGTCTGTGATCGTGAGATCATTGTCAAATTCCTGTGTATTGTCTTTTGGAAAATATGCCTGAGAAGTGGTGACACCCCATTTGTAACTTCCTTCGTCTGGCTCCAGTTCACCGACAAGGATACGGAAAAAAGTAGTAATGGCCTGTTCATTGGCACCAACAAATGCAACTTTATCGTCATGACCGAGAGTAAAGCTGATATTGTCCAGAACTTTTACGCCATCAATAGTCTTGGAGAGGTTTTCGACCATAAGCACTTCATTGCCGATCTCGCGGTTTGGACGGAAGTCGATGTATGGATACTTACGACTGGAAGGACGCATATCATCCAGCTGGATTTTTTCCAGTGCACGCTTACGGGAGGTTGCCTGTTTGGATTTGGAAGCGTTGGCACTGAATCGGGAAATAAATTCCTGCAGCTCTTTGATTTTTTCCTCTTTCTTTTTGTTGGCTTCTTTCATCTGTTTGATAAGAAGCTGGCTGGATTCAAACCAGAAATCATAGTTTCCGGCATACAGCTGGATCTTGCCATAGTCAATATCGGCAGTATGTGTGCAGACTTTATTAAGAAAATAACGGTCATGGGATACAACGATGACAGTATTGTCAAAGTTGATCAGAAATTCTTCGAGCCATTCGATTGCCGGAAGATCCAGATGGTTGGTAGGCTCGTCGAGAAGAAGAATGTCCGGATTGCCGAACAGAGCCTGCGCAAGAAGAACTTTGACTTTCTGGCTGCCGGTCAGGTCAGCCATCTGTGTATAGTGGAGCTCGGATTCGATGCCAAGTCCGTTCAGAAGAGTAGCAGCATCAGACTCTGCCTCCCATCCGTTCATCTCTGCGAATTCACCCTCAAGTTCGCTGGCACGGATACCGTCTTCATCTGTAAAATCTTCCTTTGCATAGATCGCCTCTTTTTCCTTCATGATTTCATAAAGTCTGGCATTTCCCATGATAACGGTATCCAGTACGTTGAAGGAATCATATTTGAAGTGGTCCTGCTGCAGGAAGGAGAGTCGCTGGCCAGGAGTGATCACAATATCTCCATTGGTCGGTTCGAGCTGCCCGGAAAGGATTTTAAGGAAAGTAGATTTACCGGCACCGTTTGCTCCGATCAGACCGTAGCAGTTGCCTTCGGTAAATTTGATGTTGACATCCTCAAAGAGGGCTTTTTTGCCAACACGTAAAGTGATATTATTTGCTGAAATCATAAGGTACCTCTTTTCTTCATTATGGTTTCGAATTAAGTTTTCGATCATTGAACAGTAACTGGCCTGTTTTTGGCCATTCACTCCCATTTTACAGTAAAGTGGAGATTTTGCAAGCCTTAAATCATAAAAACATTGAATTTACACAGAGGAATTGCTATAATTTAAGAAAGTTTGCTGGAGAGTTACGGGTAACGGAAAGAGGAAACAGAGTATGTTGATAACCAGAGAATGCGATTATGCTGTGCGGGTGCTCCGCGCAATGGCAGAGGAAAAGAGAGTCAGCGTAAATGAAATCTGTGAAAAAGAACTGATCACAGCACCTTTTGCATACAAAATACTGAAAAAACTGCAGAAATCAGGAATGGTCAGAGGGTATCGTGGTGTTCATGGGGGATATTCTCTGAACTGTGATCTTGATCAGATAACACTTTATGATGTTTATACAACGATCGATCCGGGAATGTTTATCATTGACTGCCTGGAACCTGGCTATGACTGTGCCAGGAACAGCGCAGACGGACAGAACTGTTCTGTTCACTGTGAACTCGCGGAAATTCAGGAAGAACTGTGCAGGATGCTGAAGCGAAAATCCCTGAAAAAACTTATAAATGGCTAACTTTTTTGTATGTAAATAGATACAGAAAATGCGTAATCCCGATTGGACAATCGCAATATTGTATGATATAATAACCAATGGACTTTTAGACCGTTTCAGTGGTCTGAAATAAATAAAAATTTTCATCATACCTTTAAGGAGGAAAACAAACTATGGCAAGAAAGATGAAAACCATGGATGGTAACCATGCAGCCGCTCATGCTTCTTATGCATATTCAGATGTAGCTGCTATCTACCCGATCACTCCTTCATCTGTTATGGCGGAAGCAACAGATGAGTGGGCAACTCAGGGAAGAAAGAACATCTTTGGACAGGAAGTACAGGTTACAGAAATGCAGTCTGAGGCAGGTGCTGCAGGTGCAGTACACGGATCTCTGGCAGCAGGTGCCCTGACAACTACTTATACTGCATCCCAGGGTCTTCTTCTGATGATCCCGAACCTTTACAAAATCGCTGGTGAGCAGCTTCCGGGCGTTATCAATGTATCCGCTCGTGCACTTGCTTCTCATGCACTTTCCATTTTCGGAGACCATTCCGACGTTATGGCCTGTCGTCAGACCGGATGTGCAATGCTCTGCGAATCATCTGTACAGGAAGTTATGGACCTGACACCAGTTGCTCATCTGGCAGCAATCAAAGGTAAAGTTCCGTTCATCAACTTCTTCGATGGATTCCGTACATCTCACGAGATCCAGAAGATTGAAACATGGGATTATGAAGATCTGAAGGATATGGCAGATATGGATGCTATTCAGGCATTCCGTGACCATGCACTTAATCCGAATCATCCATGTCAGAGAGGTTCAGCTCAGAACCCTGATATCTTCTTCCAGGCAAGAGAAGCATGTAACCCGTTCTATGATGCTCTTCCGGCAGTAGTTCAGGAATACATGGACAAAGTTAATGAAAAGATCGGAACAGATTACAAACTGTTCAACTACTATGGAGCTGAGGATGCTGAACACATCATCATCGCTATGGGTTCCGTAAACGATACAATCGAAGAGACAATCGATTACCTTGCAGCAGCAGGCAAAAAAGTTGGTGTTGTTAAAGTTCGTCTTTACAGACCATTCTGCGCACAGGCACTGATCGATGCTATTCCGGATTCTGTAAAACAGATCAGCGTTCTTGACAGAACAAAAGAGCCAGGAGCTCAGGGCGAGCCTCTGTATCTTGATGTTGTTGCAGCTCTTCGCGACAGCAAGTTCAGCGATGTTAAGATCTTTACAGGACGTTACGGACTTGGTTCCAAAGATACTACACCGGCACAGATCGTTGCAGTATATGAGAACACAACAAAAGAAAAATTCACAATCGGTATCGTTGATGATGTTACAAACCTTTCCCTTGAGACAGGCGCTCCGCTTGTAACTACTCCAGAGGGAACAACAAACTGTAAGTTCTGGGGACTTGGTGCTGATGGTACTGTAGGTGCTAACAAGAACTCCATCAAGATCATCGGTGACAATACAGATATGTACGCTCAGGCATACTTTGATTATGACTCCAAGAAGTCCGGTGGTGTTACAATGTCCCACCTTCGTTTTGGTAAGAAACCGATCAAATCCACCTACCTGATCCACAAAGCAAACTTTGTAGCATGCCACAATCCGTCCTATGTGAACAAATATAACATGGTACAGGAACTGGTTGACGGCGGTACATTCCTTCTGAACTGTGCATGGGATATGGAAGGTCTTGAAAAACATCTTCCAGGACAGGTTAAGGCATTCATCGCTAACCACAATATCAAATTCTACACCATCGACGGTGTTAAGATCGGTATTGAGACTGGCATGGGACCAACACGTATCAACACAATCCTTCAGTCCGCATTCTTCAAACTTACCGGAATCATTCCGGAGGAGCAGGCTATCGAGCTTATGAAGGCTGCTGCGAAAGCAACATACGGACGTAAAGGTGATGATGTTGTTCAGAAGAACTGGGCAGCTATCGATGCTGGTGCTAAGCAGGTTGTTGAGATTCAGGTTCCAGAGAGCTGGAAAGATGCTGCAGACGAGGGTCTTCATATGACTCACGCTACAGAAGGACGTCAGGAAGTTGTTGATTTTGTTAACAACATCCAGGCTAAGGTTAATGCTCAGGAAGGTAATACACTGCCTGTATCTGCATTTAAAGATTATGTTGACGGTACTACACCATCCGGTGCTGCTGCATACGAGAAACGTGGTATCGCTGTAAATATCCCTGTATGGAATCCGGAGAACTGTATCCAGTGTAACAGATGTGCTTATGTCTGCCCGCACGCAGTTATCCGTCCGGTAGCTCTTACAGCTGAAGAGGCTGCAAATGCTCCAGAGGGAATCAAGACATTACCAATGACTGGTATGAAAGATGAGTATCAGTTCACAATGACTGTATCCGCTCTTGACTGTACAGGATGTGGTTCCTGTGCGAACGTCTGCCCAGGCAAGAAAGGTGCTAAGGCACTTGCTATGGAAAACCTTGAAGCAAACATGGGAGAGCAGAAATACTTCGATTACGGTGTAACTCTTCCGGTTAAAGAAGACGTTATCGCTAAATTCAAAGAGACAACTGTTAAGGGAAGCCAGTTCAAACAGCCGCTTCTTGAGTTCTCAGGAGCTTGTGCTGGATGTGGTGAGACACCTTACGCAAAACTGATCACCCAGCTGTTTGGTGACAGAATGTACATTGCAAACGCTACAGGATGCTCCTCTATCTGGGGTAACTCCTCACCTTCTACACCATATACCGTAAATGCTAAGGGACAGGGTCCTGCATGGGGCAACTCCTTATTTGAGGATAATGCTGAGTTCGGTTATGGTATGCTTCTTGCTCAGAAAGCTATCCGTGATGGCCTGAAAGCAAAAATTGAAGATGTTGTAGCTAACGGTGACAATGCAGACGTTAAAGCTGCTGGTCAGGAATGGCTGGATACTTTCGCATGCGGTGCTACCAACGGCGCAGCAACAGAGAAACTGGTTGCAGCTCTTGAGGCTTGCGGATGCGACAAAGCAAAAGACATTCTTACACAGAAAGACTTCCTTGCTAAGAAATCCCAGTGGATCTTCGGTGGTGACGGATGGGCTTACGATATCGGAT
>OGPK01001909.1_pt1 | contig 14726 bp, 8 predicted proteins | sample 1552921 | NCBI WGS metagenome assembly OGPK01 (sample SAMEA2580264, study PRJEB22360) | human gut metagenome | biome: human gut; feature: human-associated habitat; material: faeces | place: Denmark | collected 2008/2010 | reverse complement strand
TCCGCAAAAAGCGCTTGCGCAGCAAGGCTTTCCCTGCATTCGGTGCTGGCCGCGCAATAGGCGCAAGCACCGGATGAAAAAAACTCGAAAAAGTGGTTTTTAACCACTTTTTCGAAAGCTTTAACTGTGCCGCTTGCCATGGTATAATTTACTGTAAGGTAAATTACAGCAAAGGAAAGGTAAGCGGCATGGATCTTTTTTCGGCCGGCATGAATAAGCACGCGCCGCTGGCGGACAGGATGCGCCCGAGGACGCTGGACGAATTTGTGGGCCAGCAGCATATAGTGGGCAAGGGAAAGCTTCTCAGGAGGGCCATAGAGACGGATACCCTCCAGTCCAGCATATTCTTCGGCCCCCCGGGCTGCGGAAAGACCACCCTTGCCTCAATAGTCGCCAACACCACAGGCTCGGAGTTCGTAAAGCTCAACGCCGTTACCTCCGGCGTAAAGGACGTGCGCGAGGTGATAGCGGCGGCGGAGGATAACCTCAGGCTTTACGGCAGGGAGACGTACCTCCTGCTCGATGAATGCCACCGCTGGAGCAAGGCCCAGAGCGACAGCATACTGCCCGCCCTGGAGCGCGGAATAATAAAATTCATAGGCTCCACCACGGAAAACCCCATGGTGTCCATGACGGGGGCTATCGTTTCCCGCTGCCGCGCCTTTCAGTTTTACCCGCTGACCGAGGAGGACGTAAAGAAGTGCATCAAGGCCGCCGTGGCCGATAAGGAACGGGGCATGGGCAATTACAACGCCGAGGTGGACGAGGGTGCTTACGACCACATCGCCCGCATAGCCAACGGCGACGTGAGGACGGCGCTCAACGCCATAGAACTGGCCATACTCACCACCGAGGCGGACGGGAATGGGGTGATACACGTAACGGAGGATATCGCCGCCGAAAGCATACAGCAAAAGCTTATAAACTGCGACGATCAGCAGTTTTACGATATGCTCTCCGCCTTCTGCAAGAGCCTTCGGGGCGGGGACAGCGACGCGGCGATAGCGTGGTTTGCCCGGCTCATATACGCGGGCATAGACCCGCGGATAATCTGCCGCAGGATTATAGCCCACGCCTCGGAGGACGTGGGCCTCGCCAACCCCCAGGCCATGGTGCAGGCGGTGGCGGCTGCTCAGGCGCTGGAGTTCATAGGAATGCCTGAGGCGGGGCTGTCCATCACGCAGGCAATAATATTCATCTGCGAGAGCCCGAAATCCAACTCGGTAGTCATCGCAAAGGATACGGCCTTCGCCGAGGCAAAGAGCATACCCGACCAGCCGGTGCCGATACACCTCAGGGATACGAGCTACCCCGGCGCGTCAAAGCTGGGCCACGGCAGGGGCTATAAGTACCCCCACGACTATCCCGGCCACGTGGTGGCTCAGGAGTACATGCCTCCCAGCGTGAAGGGCCATAAGTACTACATACCCGGCGAGCTGGGCAGCGAAGGGAAGATACGCCAGAACCATATCAATCAGGGAAGGATAAAGGAAAAATGATAAGCAGGACATCGGCTGAAAGGGTGCTCAACGCGGCCCTCACAACAGGGGGAGACTTCGCGGAGCTTTACATGGAGGACGGGGAGAGCCACAGCATATCCATGCTGGACGGCGTGGTGGAGAATGCCGCCTACAGCCGCGCCCGGGGCGCGGGGGTGCGCATACTTTCCGGTACCCGTTCCGCCTACGCCTATACGGTGGATATATCCGAGTCCGCCCTTGTGGAGACGGCGAAAAGGGCCTCGGCCATAATAAAGGGCGAGGGGGGTGGCGTGCTGCCCTTCACGGATATACGCGACGGCAACTACAGGTGCAGGATACCATTCTCGGCGGTGGATAACGCAAGGCGGGTGCACCTGTTAAAGCTTGGAACAGACGCGGCGAAGGCTGAGTCCGGCGAGATAACCAAGGTCAGCGCCGCATATATGGATACGGATAAAAAGGTGCTGGTCTGCAACACCGAGGGAGTATGGGCGGAGGACAGGCGTCCGCGCACCCGTCTCGCCTTTACCGCGGTGGCAAGCGACGGCATGGAATTCCAGACCGGGCAGGAGATACCTGCCTTCGGCATGGGCTTTGAGGCTTATGAGCTGATAGACCCCGAAAAGGATGGGCGCACCGCCGCCCGGACTGCCGTTACAATGCTTCACGGAGTGGATTGCCCGGCGGGATATATGCCGGTAGTCATAGACGGCGGCTTCGGCGGAGTCATACTCCACGAGGCCTGCGTGCATTCATTGGAGGCTACCTCCGTCGCCCGCGGCAATTCCGAATTCTGCGGAAAGCTGGGCCAGAAGATAGCCAGCGATATAGTTACCGCCATAGACGACGGCACTCTCCCCGGCGAATGGGGCAGTATACGCTACGACGACGAGGGCAACCCATCCCAGTGCAACGTACTCATACAAAACGGCATGCTTAAGAGCTATCTTGTGGACAGGCTGGGCAGCCGGATAATGAACCAGCCCATGACAGGCTCCGCCAGGCGGCAGAGCTACGAGTTCGCACCCACCTCCAGAATGACCAACACCTTCTTCGCCCCCGGCTACGACGACGAGGAGGAGATGATAAGGACCATGGGAGAGGGGCTTTTTGCGGCTAAGATGGGCGGAGGCTCGGTGAACCCGCTGACAGGCGAATTTAACTTCTCGGTGCTGGAAGGCTACTGGGTAAAGGACGGCAAGATACACTGCCCGGTACGGGGTGCAGCCCTCATAGGCCGGGGGGCGGAGGTGCTTATGAAGATAGACCGAATAGGCATGAATATGTGGTTTGGCCACGGCATGTGCGGCTCACGCTCCGGCAGTGTGCCTACAAACGTGGGACAGCCCAGGATAAGGGTGAGCGGCATAACCGTTGGCGGAAAGGGAGGCAGACTGTGATGCATAACGGGCTTGACAGGGAGCATAAGGCCGGGATAAAAGCGGACGAGAAAATAAAGGAATACGCCCACAGGCTCATGACCATTGCCATGGGCAGGGGCTGCGACGGTGCGGAGGTATGCGTAAACGAGTCCGACGAGTTCTCGGTAGGCGTACTGGAGGACGAGGTGGACGACTATACCGTAAGCTCCTCCTTCGGTTTAGGCATAAGGGTGCAGAAGGACGGAAGGAACGGCTACGCCTATACCGAAGCTATGGATGACCCGGAGGGCTTTGTGGAGGAGGCCATAGATAATGCGGAGACGGTAAAGAGCGAGGATATACACCCCATGGCGGAGCCTGCGGAGTATCCCGAAATACAAAAAAAGACCGATGCCCTGAAGGACATGGATGAATCGGAAAAGATAGAGCTCTGCAAGGCGCTGGAACGGGAGACAAAGCGGTGCGACGGCCGGGTAAAGCGGGTGGCCTGCTGCAAGGTAGTCACCGCAGGCGGCAGATTCTGTATATACAACACTCTGGGCCTCAGGGCCGAAAGGAGCGACAGGGTATCCTGCTGCTATGTGGAGCCGGTGCTGGAGGATAAGGGCCAGATGCGGGACGGCTTTGCATTCCGGGCAGACGGTGAGGCGCTGGACATAGCGGGCTGTGGGCGGGAGGCCGTCGATGAGGCCATAGCCGCCATGGATCCCGCGCCCGTAGCGCCCGGTAAGTACGATATAATACTCCGCAACGACGCTATGGCAAGCATATTGGGTGCTTTTGCAGGCATGTTTTCTGCCGACGCCGCCCAGAAGGGCCTTTCGCCCCTGGCGGGCAGGGAGGGCGAGGATATGGCGGCAGAGTGCGTCACGCTGATGGACGACCCTCTTTACCCCATCAATCCAAGTCCCTTTGACGACGAGGGTACTCCTTCCGTAGCCAAGGCGGTGATAAAGGACGGAAAGCTGGAGACGCTGCTGCACAACCTCAAGACCGCCAAGAAGGCGGGGGTAAAGTCCACCTCAAACGGCGGCAGGAGCAGCGCCGGCTCGCCGGTAGGCGTGAGAATAACCAATTTTTACATAGCGCCAAAGGAAGGTACGCTGGGGCAGCTCATAAGCGAGCTGGGGGACGGCCTGCTCATCACCGACTTTTCCGGCCTCCACGCCGGGGTGAACCCGGTGAGCGGCAAGTTCTCGGTGCTGTGCAAAGGGCGGCTCATAAAGGACGGCAGGGACGTCCGTGCCGTAAACGAGATAACGCTGAGCGGAGATTTTACAGAGCTGCTCAGATCCATAGTAAGGGTGGGCGGCGACCTGCGCTTCTCAATGCCCGGAGGCAGCTGCGTCGGCAGCCCCTCGGTAATGGTACGGGGCGCCATGATATCAGGCCGGGGCGATGGCGGCCAATAACCGGAAAAAACAGGAAAACAGGGCATTTTGTTTGACAAGGGGCCGTAAGGAAGTGTATAGTTAATATATGATGTGGAAGGATACACCCATTTTTCGGACAGGCCTTCCGAAGCACACATGAACGGAGAACAGGAGGAAAAGGTGTTCGATGTAGGCGACAGCGTGTTTTATCCCATGCATGGGGTGGGTATCGTGGAAAGCGTTGAGGAAAAGGATATGCTTGGCGAAAGGGCCAAGTATTATATCCTGCGCTTCATTACATCGAAGCTTACGGCAATGGTGCCGGTAGCCTCGGCCGACAGCGTTGGCCTGAGACCTGTGATAGACTCTTCGGAGTGCGAGAAGATCTTTGAATACCTTGACGCGGCGGCAGTGTGTGCCGAAAGCGAAAACTGGAACCAGCGCTACAGGGACAACCTGGCAAAGCTCAAGGGCGGCGACATATACGACGTCGCCGACGTTATAAAGTGTCTCAAAAGGCGGGATTCCCTCAAGGGCCTCTCCGCAGGGGACAGAAAGATGCTCATAACCGCCCGGCAGGTGCTCTCTGCCGAGCTTTCGGCTGCCAGTGGCAGGGATATAGACGAAATCCGAGATATTATCGGGTAATATCAAAATAAGGCCAAGGGCCGTTAAACGAAAGGAGTTAAGAATTGGCTAAAAAAGTCGCAAGACTATTGCTCACCCTGGCGGGAGCCGCGGTGGGTGTGGGGCTTGTAGCGCTTGCCAACAGGGTTATCACCTTCCCGGAAGGGCTTACGCTGTATCAGCGCATGCTTCCATGGGGACTGGCGCTTGTGTTTGTGGGTTCGGGTACTATTATTGCAATCATTTTTAATCTTTTATTTGCCGAACCGCTTACCGCCGCCATAAGCTATGCCGAGGCCGGTATGTCAGCAATGCCAGCGGGGCAGCTGATCTACTGCGTTTGCGGTCTGATCGCCGGGCTCGTTGTTGCATTTTTGGCGAGCACTCTGGTGGCGCGCTTCAAGCCTGCGTGGGTAGTTCTGGTCATAGACGTAATACTGTACATCGCCTTCGGATACCTTGGGTGGAGCGCCATGAGCAGGCGGAAGGGGCAGTTCCCCATACCCGCCGCGGGCGGCCACGGCAAGGCTCACGTCTCGGCACGGCCCAAGCTTCTGGATACCTCCGTCATAATCGACGGACGCATCGCGGAAATATGTGATACCGGCATAATTGAGGGCGAAATAATAGTGCCGAGCTTTGTGCTCAGGGAGCTTCAGCATATCGCGGACAGCTCGGATGGGCTCAGGCGCAACAGGGGCAGGCGGGGGCTGGACATACTCAAGGGCATGCAGGATAAAAAGTCCGTCCCCATCACCGTAGTCAGCACTGACTATAAGGATGTGGACGAGGTGGACGCCAAGCTGATACTCATGGCATCGGAGCTTGGCGGCGTGGTTGTAACCAACGATTATAACCTTAACAAGGTGGCCGCTGTGCGCAAGGTACCCGTGTTCAATATAAACGAGCTGGCAAACGCCCTCAAGCCCATCGCAATGCCCGGCGAGGAAATGAGCGTGTTCGTGGTCAAGGAGGGCAAGGAGGCGGGCCAGGGTATAGGCTATATGGATGACGGCACTATGATAGTCATAGAAAACGGCAGGCGCTTAGTAGGGGAGACGGTGGACGTCACGGTTACAAGCGTATTGCAGACCTCGGCAGGCAGAATGATATTCGCCAAGGTAAAGCAGGCATAGAAAAAAGCAGGGCCGATTGCCCGGAGTTAAACCAAATATAAAAAATATTAAGAAAGGCCATTATTCTCGTTGACAACCTTGACACGCGGTGTTACAATAATATACTGCGTTAGCATGGTAAATTGCGGGGATTGGCCTTTTTACAGTTGATTTTTCCCACAAAAATCATGCTGGGTATCCTATGCCCACAAAATGGAAATGCTCATATGGAGTGACGCGCCGATAATATAATCCATGGTTATATGGTAATAACAAAGTATAAGGAGTGAACGCGATGGTGCATGAGGTTTACATGGGCAAGAAAAAGCGCATGAGCTTTTCCCGTATCAATGAAGTTCTTGATATGCCCGACCTGATAGAGGTTCAGAAAAATTCCTATCAGCGCTTTGTGGAGGAGGATCTCAAGGAAGTTCTTGACGACATTTCGCCCATTACAGACTATTCCGAAAAGCTCGTCCTTGAGTTTGTAGATTACTCCATAGATTTCGACCATCCGAAATACTCGGTGGAGGAGTGCAAGGAAAGGGACGTAAACTACTGCGCCCCGCTTCGCGTTACAGTTCGCCTTATAAATAAAGAGACCGGCGAGGTCAAGGAACAGCCCGTGTTCATGGGCGACTTCCCTCTTATGACCGAGCAGGGCACGTTCATCATAAACGGTGCAGAGCGGGTAATAGTCTCTCAGCTGGTCCGCTCACCCGGCGTATACTATTCCGAATCTATAGATAAAGTCGGCAAGCACCTCTTTGCCTCTCAGGTGATACCTAACCGCGGCGCGTGGCTTGAGTACGAGACCGACAGCAACGAGATAATGTACGTAAAGATCGACCGCCAGAGGAAGGTCTTTATAACTGCGCTGCTGCGTGCCCTGGGCTACAGCTCAGACGGCGAGATACTGGAGCTTTTGGGCGAAGACGAGCGCCTGAAGATAACCCTCGAGAAGGATACAACCAAAAACACCGAGGAAGGCCTGATAGAGATATACAAGCGCCAGCGCCCCGGCGAGCCTCCTACAGAGGAATCCGCGCGCAGCCTGCTGAACGCCCTGTTCTTTGACAAGCGCTACGACCTTGCCAGAGTGGGCCGCTATAAGTTTAATAAGAAACTCTCCATCGCCTCGCGCCTGCACGGCCTTACTGCGGCGGAGAACGTCATAGCTCCCGGTACCGGCGAGATACTTGCCACTGAGGGAGAAATGATAAGCCGCGAGGCCGCCGAAGCCATCGAAAACGCCGGCGTACACGGCGTATACGTCGTAGCGCCCGACGGCGCCAGGGTAAAGATACTCGGCAACCTGTTCGTGGACGCCAGGTGCTACCTGAAGTTCGATCCCGAAGAGGCCGGTCTGAACGAGAAGGTACATTACCCCACCTTTATGAAGCTTCTGGAGGAAGCGGGAGACATGGAAGAGGAGGAGCTCAAGAAGTTCCTGAAGGCCCGGGTGTACGACCTTATACCCCGCCATATCATCACCGATGATATAACCGCCTCCATAAGCTATCTTCTCGGCATGAGCCACGGCATAGGCCGCACCGACGATATCGACCATCTGGGCAACCGCCGCATAAGAAGTGTGGGCGAATTGCTCCAGAACCAGATCCGCGTCGGCATGACTCGCCTCGAGCGCGTGGTGCGGGAGCGCATGTCCATACAGGACACCGAGACCGCCATGCCCTCCAACCTCATAAATATCCGCCCCGTGACGGCCGCCATAAAGGAGTTCTTCGGTTCATCTCAGCTGTCCCAGTTTATGGACCAGACAAACCCCCTTGCGGAGCTTACCCATAAGCGCAGGCTGTCCGCTCTGGGCCCCGGAGGCCTGAATCGTGAGCGCGCCACATTCGAGGTTCGAGACGTTCACTATTCCCATTACGGCCGCATGTGCCCCATAGAGACCCCTGAAGGCCCTAACATAGGCCTTATAAACTCCCTTTCCACCTATGCCCGCATAAACCGCTACGGCTTTATTGAGGCGCCATACCGCAAGGTGGACGGGAAGAACAAGAGCATAAGCAACGAGATAGTTTACCTCACCGCCGACGAGGAGGACGACTACATAGTGGCTCAGGCAAACGAGCCTACCGTTACCGACGAGAACGGCAGGGTGTGGTTTGCCAAGGACAGGGTCGTTGCAAGAAGGCTGGACGAGATAATCGAAGTAAAGGCCACCGAGACCGACTACATGGACGTATCCCCCAAGCAGCTGGTGTCCGTCGCTACCGCAATGATACCATTCCTGGAGAACGACGACGCTAACCGCGCGCTGATGGGCTCCAATATGCAGCGTCAGGCAGTGCCCCTCCTCAAGCCCGAGGCTCCCGTGGTGGGCACAGGCATGGAGTACAAGGCTGCACACGACTCAGGCGTCGTGGTGCTTTCCCGCCAGCACGGCGTCGTAAAGCGCGTTGACGCAAGCCATATAGTGATAGCCGGCGATGACGGCAACGACAGAACCTACAACATAATCAAGTTTAAACGCTCCAACCAGGGCACCTGCATCAACCAGCGTCCCATAGTGGTAAAGGGCGAACGGGTAATACCCGGGCAGGTGATAGCGGACGGCGCCTCCACCGATCAGGGAGAGATAGCGCTGGGACGCAATATCCTCATAGGCTTTATGACCTGGGAGGGCTATAACTACGAGGACGCCGTACTGATAAGCGAAAAGCTGGTCAAGGAAGACGTCTATACCTCCATACATATCGAGGAGCACGAGACCGAAGCCCGCGATACCAAGCTGGGCGAGGAGGAGATAACCCGCGATATCCCCAACGTGGGTGAGGACGCGCTGGCCAATCTGGACGACCGCGGCATTATCCGCATCGGCGCAGAGGTGCAGAGCGGCGACATACTGGTCGGCAAGGTAACGCCCAAGGGCGAGACTGAGCTCACCGCCGAGGAGCGGCTGCTCCGCGCCATATTCGGCGAGAAGGCAAGAGAGGTCAGGGATACCTCCCTCCGCGTGCCTCATGGCGAAGGCGGAGTCATAGTAGACGTAAAGGTATTCACGAGAGCAAACAAGGACGAGCTGCCTCCGGGAGTAAACGAGCTGGTTCGCGTATACATAGCGCAGAAGCGCAAGATATCCGTAGGCGATAAGATGGCGGGCCGCCACGGCAACAAGGGTGTTGTATCCAGGATACTTCCCGAGGAGGATATGCCCTTCCTGCCCGACGGCACTCCCTTGCAGATAGTCCTGAACCCTCTGGGCGTTCCTTCCCGAATGAATATAGGTCAGGTGCTTGAGCTGCATCTGGGCATGGCCGCCAAGACCCTTGGCTGGAACATCGCTACCCCCGTATTCGATGGCGCTACCGAGGAGGACATAAAGTCCATGCTGGTAAAGGCAGGCAAGGACTGGGACGGCAAGACGGTGCTTTATGACGGCCGCACCGGCGAGCCCTTCGAGAACAGGATATCCGTAGGCTACATGTACTACCTGAAGCTGCATCACCTGGTAGACGACAAGATACATGCCCGTTCCACCGGCCCCTACAGCCTGGTTACTCAGCAGCCTCTGGGCGGCAAGGCCCAGTTTGGCGGCCAGCGCTTCGGCGAAATGGAGGTCTGGGCACTGGAGGCCTATGGCGCTGCCAATACCCTTCAGGAAATCCTCACCGTCAAGTCCGATGACGTCGTGGGCCGCGTAAAGACCTATGAGGCCATAGTCAAGGGCGAGAATGTGCCTGAGCCGGGCGTGCCCGAATCCTTCAAGGTATTGATCAAGGAGCTCCAGTCTCTGGGCCTCGATATAAAGGTGCTCAACGAGACAAAGGAAGAGATAAAGATCGGCGAGATGATAGACGACGAGGATGTGGCGCCTATGGACGTCAACATGGCGGGCCTTGAGGATACACCGGACCAGTATTCAAACGACAGCGACTTTGCCGAGTTTGACGAATTCGATTTTGACGACGCAGCCGACGACGGAGATGACTTCGATATTTCCGCAGACGGCGATGATACAGACGACTTGAACTAATAAGGCCGAAGGGAGATTAAGAAATTGTTTGAGCTTACCAATTTCGACGCTATACAGATTGGCCTTGCCTCACCTGAAAAGATCCGCGAATGGTCCCACGGCGAGGTAAAGAAACCCGAAACCATAAACTACCGTACCCTGAAGCCCGAGCGCGACGGCCTGTTCTGCGAGCGCATATTCGGGCCTACCAAGGACTGGGAGTGCCATTGCGGACGCTATAAGCGGGTGCGCTACAAGGGCGTTGTCTGCGACAAGTGCGGCGTAGAGGTAACGAGGGCAAAGGTGCGCCGCGAGCGCATGGGCCACATAGAGCTGGCCGCCCCCGTATCCCATATATGGTATTTTAAGGGCATTCCCTGCCGCATGAAGATGCTGCTGGATATGTCCCCCCGCTCCCTTGAAAAGGTGCTGTACTTCGCGGCCTTTGTAGTGCTGGATCCGGGTACCACCCCCCTCATGTACAAGCAGGTGCTCTCCGATAAGGAATACCGGGACGCCCAGGCCGAGTACGGGCCGAAAGCCTTCCGCGCAGGTATGGGCGCAGAGGCCATAAAGGAGCTTTTGCAGGCGCTGGACCTTGAAAAGCTGGAAGAAGAGCTCCGCAGGGAGATAGACAACTCCTCCGGCCAGAAGCGCAGCAATGCCATCAAGCGCCTGGAGGTAGTGGAAGCCTTTATAAAGAGCGGCAACAAGCCCGAGTGGATAATCATGGACGCAGTGCCGGTTCTGCCCCCCGAGCTTCGCCCTATGGTACAGCTTGACGGCGGCAGGTTCGCCACCTCCGACCTGAACGACCTTTACCGCAGAGTTATAAACAGAAACAACCGCCTCAAGAGACTGTTGGAGCTGCGCGCGCCTGATATCATAGTCCGCAACGAAAAGCGTATGCTTCAGGAGGCGGTGGACGCGCTCATAGACAACGGCAGGCGCGGCCGCCCCGTTACCGGCCCCGGCAACAGGCCCCTCAAGTCTCTGTCCGACATGCTGCGGGGCAAGCAGGGACGCTTCCGCCAGAACCTGCTGGGCAAGCGCGTGGACTATTCCGGCCGTTCCGTTATAGTCGTAGGCCCTGAGCTCAAGATGTATCAGTGCGGACTGCCAAAGGAGATGGCGCTGGAGCTGTTCAAGCCCTTCGTAATGAAGAAGCTTGTTGAGGACGCATACGCACACAACATAAAGAGCGCGAAGCGCATGGTAGAGCGTGTAAAGCCCGAGGTCTGGGACGTACTGGAGGGCGTGATAAAAGAGCACCCCGTACTCCTCAACCGCGCGCCTACGCTGCACCGCCTGGGCATACAGGCATTCGAGCCGGTGCTGGTAGAGGGCCGCGCCATAAAGCTGCACCCCCTTGCGTGTACCGCGTTCAACGCCGACTTTGACGGCGACCAGATGGCGGTCCACGTGCCCCTTTCCGTGGAGGCACAGACCGAGGCCCGCTTCCTCATGCTGGCCTCAAACAACATACTCAAGCCTCAGGACGGCAAGCCCGTTACCTGTCCTACTCAGGATATGGTACTTGGCTGCTACTACCTGACCCTCCAGCGCGACGGCATGAAGGGCGAGGGCAAGGTCTTCTGCAGCCAGGACGAGGCCTTCATGGCATACCAGATGGGCGAAGTCACCCTCCAGTCCAAGGTGAAGGTGCGCATAGAGCGCGAATGGGAAGGCAAAAAGTACCGCCGCGTCATAGACACCTCCGTGGGCCGTCTCATATTCAACGACGCAATACCTCAGGATCTGGGCTATGTGCCGCGGGATACGCTGGACGACATGTTCAAGCTGGAGATCGATAAGCTGGTAGTAAAGAAGGATCTGGGAAAGATAATCGACCGCTGCTACCGCAAGTACGGTCCCACCCGCACCGCAGAGATGCTGGATGCCGTAAAGGCGCTGGGCTATAAGTATTCCACCCGCGGCGGCATAACCGTAGGCTTCCAGGATATACAGGTACCTGCGGAGAAGAAGGAAATTATCGCCAAGGCCGAGAATGAGGTGGCGGAGATAGACAACCTGTTCCACGCCGGTATGCTTTCCGACAGCGAGCGCAGGAGCTACGTCATAAAGGTCTGGGAAGATGCTACCGATAAAGTTACCGACGCGCTGATGAGCTCGCTCGATCCCTACAACCCCATCGCTATGATGGCGGACTCCGGAGCCCGAGGCAGTAAGAACCAGATACGTCAGCTGGCAGGTATGCGCGGACTTATGGCAGACCCTTCCGGCCAGATCATAGAGGTGCCTATAAGGGCTAACTTCCGTGAGGGCCTGACAGTTCTGGAGTTCTTCATAAGCTCCCACGGCGCCAGAAAGGGCTTGGCGGATACTGCACTGCGTACTGCAGACTCCGGTTATCTCACCAGAAGACTGGTGGACGTATCTCAGGACGTCATAATCCGCGAAGAGGACTGTGCCGCTTCCCGCGGCGAACGTCCAAAGGGCATGCCCATAAGCGCCATTATGGAAGGCAACAAGGTAGTAGAGCCCCTCAGCGACAGGCTGCTGGGCCGCTACACCGCAGAGGACGTTTACGATCCCACCACCGGTGAGCTCATAATCCCCTGCAACGAGATGATAACCTTCAGCATACGCGACCGTATAATCAACGCAGGCATAAAGACCGTAAGCTGCCGCAGCGTATTCACCTGCCGCAGTGAGCACGGCGTGTGTGCGCACTGCTACGGCGCCAACCTGGCAACCGGCGGCAAGGTAGACATAGGCGAGGCCGTAGGCATCATCGCCGCTCAGGCCATAGGCGAGCCCGGTACGCAGCTGACCATGCGCACCTTCCATACCGGCGGCGTTGCATCTGCCGACGATATAACACAGGGTCTTCCCCGTGTCGTTGAAATATTCGAAGCGCGCAAGCCTAAGGGCCTTGCGGTCATCTCCGAGATAAGCGGCCGCGTGTCCCTTACCGAGGGCAAGAAGCGGGAGGCTACCATAACCAACGATGACGGCGAGAGCGCCAAGTACCTTATCCCCTTCGGCTCAAAGCTGAGAGTCAGGGACGGCGACATGGTGGACGCAGGCGACGAGCTGACCGACGGTTCCATCAACCCCAACGATATACTGAAGATAAAGGGCGTAAAGGGCGTTCAGGCATATATGCTCAAGGAAGTACAGAGCGTATACCGTCTCCAGGGCGTTGAGATCGCGGATAAGCACATCGAGGTCATTATCCGCCAGATGCTCCGCAAGGTACAGATAGAGGACGCAGGCGACACTACCTTGCTCCCGGGCGAGCTGGTGGATATATTCGCCTTCGAAAACGAGAACGAGAGGGTTATACTTGAGGGCAAGCAGCCCGCAGTCGCAAAGCGCAAGCTGCTGGGCATAACAAAGGCCGCCCTGGCTACCGATTCCTTCCTATCTGCCGCATCCTTCCAGGAAACCACCAGGGTGCTCACCGAAGCCGCTATAAAGGGCAAGGTAGATCCGTTGGTAGGTCTCAAGGAGAACGTCATAATCGGCAAGCTTATACCTGCCGGCATAGGCCTCAAGCGCTACCACAACGTAGAGGTGCGTGAGAAGGAAGATATCCCTACCGTAACCGAACAATAAATACAGCCTTAAATGGACCCCATGGGCGATAGTTGTCCATGGGGGCTATTGTATGGAGGATCAGAAATGGCAAAATACACAAGGACAGACTGTCCGCTGTACGGCGGAGAATACTGCAAAAAGCTCAATATGAAGAGCTGCAGAACCTGCACTGTGACAAATGACAACGCCGCGGGCATAAAGGCGGATATCGACGCCATAGAGAGCCTTATGCCGGAGGGCGGTATGGCTCGCTTCTTCGAAGGAGAGGAGTGCGTGCTCTGCAAGGGCGAAAGGAAAAACAGGGCGGATTGCTACGCCATGGCTGATATAGGCCATCCGGAACCCAAGCGGGAGGGAAGGAACGCCATAGGCTTAAAGACAAAGCTACGCATAGGCTCCATGCTGCCGGTGCAGCTTTCCTGCTGCTCCAACTGCCGCAAAAAGCACAATGCCGCTTCTAACCGCGAGGCGGCAGTCACCCTTACCGTGGCAATAATAATGCTGGCCGTGCTGAACTTCACGCCCACGGCCGAGGCCATAGCCGCCATAATGGGCGTTTCTGCCGAAGCAGAGGAGCGCAAGGTCGCCCGTGTCATCTGCCAGGGAGACTGCGGCGTAGCAAAGGAGCGCTATAACTATGATGGATATACCAGCTGCGCTACCGCAGCCGGTCTTGCCGGCGGCCCCAAAATGTGCCGTTTTGCCTGTATTGGCTTGGGGGACTGCGCCCAGGCCTGCGCATTCGGAGCAATAAAGATCGCTGACGGCTTGGCACATATCGACGAGGAGAAGTGCGTTGCCTGCGGACAGTGTGCAAATATCTGTCCCCGGGGCGTAATAGCTCTCAAGCCGGTGAACGAGACCGTGATCGTCTCCTGCCGCAATACCGACAGCGGGCGCGAAGCCAGGGCAGCCTGCATGAAGGCCTGTATCGCCTGCGGCCGCTGCACCAAAGAATGCCCCAACGACGCCATACACGTGGAGGGCGGCGTAGCCAAGATAGACGAGGCAAAGTGCACCCGCTGCGGCGCCTGCGCAAAGGTATGCCCCTGTAAGTGCATCGTCGATTATCTGGACAGCATCGAATAAGCACAGCACATAATACATAAAAGAGCCGTCAAATGACGGCTCTTACTTTGCCCAAAAACCTCAGGGTTGTTAAGGGGCCGCAGCCCCTTAAGTTTATTCCGGCTTTGACGGCG
>OGPK01001901.1_pt1 | contig 14790 bp, 14 predicted proteins | sample 1552921 | NCBI WGS metagenome assembly OGPK01 (sample SAMEA2580264, study PRJEB22360) | human gut metagenome | biome: human gut; feature: human-associated habitat; material: faeces | place: Denmark | collected 2008/2010 | reverse complement strand
CACTTTACAGCGATATTTGCTGTGATGATCTTTGACAACTGCATATGGAAATCGGACGAAAAACTGGAAGATGGACTGTAAGATTTTGATGAGAATTGTCATGTAATATATAGAGGTCTCTGTACTTCTTTGTTTTATCGGCATTTTTGTCCAAAATATCGAAACAGAAAAAACGTATACAGATATTCTGCAAAATGATATAATAATCATATCAAAAAAGATAAAACAAAGAATTGAGTCCGTACTATTGGACACAAAAAAGAAGACTATATTTATACAATAAACATAGAAAAAGGCTGAAATGTCTGGGAGGACGAAGAATGAAAAAAAAGATTATTTGTGCTATATTAGTGACGGCACTGGCAGTCACATCTTTTACAGGATGTGGGAAGACACAGGATAAGGATGCTGCAGAAGTGATAATGGCTGAGACGGAAACAAGGGATCCTGATATCACTGCAGAGACACAGGCGGCTGTGGACACTTTATTGCCGACGGAGACGGGAAGCCGGTAGTGACTGAGACGGCAACACCGACTCCTAAGCCCGTAGCGACAAAGGAGCCGGAGACCACAGCAACGCCGAAACCAGCAGCAACTGCGACACCTAAGGCAACGGCAACTCCGAAGTCGGCAACAACCGCGGGATCAGGGACGACAGTTGCAGCTAATACTACCAGCACCGGTAAGACTGGTACAACCGCAACAGAAGCGTCGAAAGAGACACCCACAGCAACAGCAAAGCCGGTACCAACCACGGCACCGACAGCAGCGCCCGCAGCTTCCACACCGGCACCTTGTAATCATAATTATGTCAAGGAATATTGGCCGTCTGCACCTACTTGTAACGGCGGTGGAGATTGGACTATGGTCTGCTCTATCTGTGGGGATGTAGGAGCAACAGGAACGGATCCGGCATTACCACACACTCCAGAAACTAGAGTAGAAGTTGATGCAACATACTGTGATGAACACGGTGTCAGAGTTACTTATTGTACGAGTTGTGGAAACGAATTGGGACGAGAAGGATTTGACGGTACGGAGCATGAGTGGACAACTGGAACTTATGAAGCCTGGGATGAAGATACGCATACGGTTGTAGAAAAGGAACGTACCTATTGCAGCCGATGTGGTGTATCACAGTAAGACTGGAAAGGAGACGAGAAAAATGGAAAATACCAAAGATCAGTATATTGGGGCCGAAATACATTCGGCACGGTCAGTGAATCCAGATGGGGAGACGGTAACACTAGACGGAGATACGGTGGTATGGACAGGGGAGGAAGATGTCCTGACACCGGAGGAACTGGAAGAGTTCCATCGAGATGCAATCAAACTGATGGAAGAAAGCGAACAGCAGAAAGAGGTTGCCATTCAGGGATAAGGGTGCAATTATATATAAAAGGAACAACCGCCCCACAAGGTGGGTTGACCAAAATAAGTTGAGTAGCAAAGACCACCCTTCTACTGGCCAAAGTTTTGGGGTGGTTTTGCTGTGTAAAATTACTTGAAATGATCCGAGAGTGATGGTATAGTAAAGATAAAGGGAAAGCCAAAGAGGCGGCTACCCCAAATAGCAAAATAACTGTTTAGTACTAAAAACAGCCGTCACTATTGCAGTAGTGGCGGCTATTTCTTTTTGTTATCCTTAAAGATCTGATAGCACAGACCAATAAGAGCAACGATAAACATACAAAATTGGAATAAATCCGCATATGTAACATTCATCTTATCGCCCTCCTTTCATAACGCTGGAGGGTGAACCCTCCGGAGAGGGGCAGCCGCCTTGGCTCTTTGACTTTCCCAGAACTATATCATACCATATATTTGCGTTGTTATAAAGGTTTTGCTATGTGAAACTACTTGAAAAAGTGTAGTGAAAATGCTATAGTAGCTATGAGAAGCTAGTATGTATTTAAAGATGTACAAAGCAAAACCCCAGTAGGTGCAACTACTGGGGTTTTTGCTCAATTTACGGTAGAGCATCCGTTTTGGGCTGGTGCTGTCTATACATCCCTATCCAACCACTTGCAGATATAGTAAGAAACGATACCTGCCAATACAGAGATAAAGAATGCTAATATGTATTCATAGATCAAGGTGTACACCTCCTTCCTGCTGGAAAGAGTCGACAGCGTGATTATCATATCATATAAATTAAATATCGACAATATTCGTCCGAGTAGAGCAGTATGCTCCACTCGGATTTTTTATTCTCCGGTTTCCATATGCAGTTGAAATTGATAAATGAAAAAGGAGGATACAGATGATAAGAAAAAAGCGCTATTTAGCTGCAAAGATGGGATTGCTGGCGCTGGGATTGATGCTGCTGTTTCCGGGACAGGCAGAAGCAGCTGATAAGAAGACGATTTATAACAGCCCTTACGTATCGTTCAGCCCAGACGGAAAGGCATTTACAACCTGTGCCGGGGACCAGAATTATACATGGTATGCGGAGGATGACAGTACCACTGTATATACCGGCATAAAATCATCTTTGCGGAGTTTACGAACCGGGGAGCATTATTACAAAGTAGCCAGATGGGGAGAAGTACCTGTTGGATCTTGGAAGGTTGTACATCGTCCGGGACAGTGTATTCATGATGGTTATACCAGTGATGAAAATTGGCATGGTATTCAATTCGGTACACAAAAATGTATGCAGTATTATTATTCTGGCTGGAAGGCATTCTGTGCCGATTGTGGGGAGCCTTTGGAAGACTCAAATATATATATGAGCAGGGAGGCAGCCTCATCCATACAGTACTTAGATCTTGGAAGCGAAAAAAATCCTGTTTTTTATTATTACCTTTGTCCTTTTTGCCGGAACTTAGAGCAGGGAGTGGGATTATCTGCGCATTGGTGTAAAGAGATATCGTGGAATCAGTATCGGGTTGTCTATAAAGCTAATTCGGGTGTAGATGGGTACAATGGATATATGGATTATAGTTATCACATGTACAACAACGAAACAATATATGAAGGTGAGACAGTAACTCCTGTTACACATTTGACGGAGAATAATTATACCAGAGTTGGATATGTATTTACTGGATGGAATACCAAGCAAGATGGATCAGGAGTCTCTTTTACCGATAAGGAAGAGATATACAATCTTAGTAGTTCAGATTGGAATGATCAAAGTACATGGACAGATACGGATAGAGGAACTATTACTTTATACGCACAGTGGAGAAAAAGTGAAAGTACGCTTGTAATTGACGCAAATGGAGGAAAGTACGGTGGATTAGATAAACAATCGATCACTCAGTTATATTTGAAAAAATATGTCTTACAGGCGGATTTTATTCAGGCACCGGAGGGATATCAGGTATCCTTTGAAACGAATGGTGGATCAACAGTAGAAACTATTTTGGGAACGAAGCACTTTGTTGAGTGGATGCGGGAACAGCCTTTTAAAGGATGGTTAGATGATAACAAGTATATATTTACAGCACCGGATGGAAATGTAGATACGGTAAAGGCTGCGTATCATTCCGATCCGATTACTTTACCGGTTACGACCAAAGATGGCTGGTCATTTGGCGGTTGGTATTATGATTCGGATTTTAGCCTGCCTGCTGGCGGAGCCGGAGATCAAATTATACCATCCAAAGATATGACGCTGTATGCGCAATGGGTAGATCTTAGGCTACAGGCGGTAGATAACTACGAGGTAAACGACGGAAAAGGTGCGGTAGATTTATCCTGGTCACAGTCTGATCAGAATAATAAGACCTATCTTGTATACCAAAAAAAAGAGGATGGAGCGTGGATCAGGGTCAACAGTGCAAATGACATCAGCAGCACGACAGTCATTGATCAGACATATACGTTTGACGGACAAGCAAAGCAATATACTGTACCGTATACAGGTCTCTATTCTATAAATGCTATGGGAGCACAGGGGCAAAGCTATGGTTCCTATACCGGAGGCTATGGTGGTAGTGTTACCGGAACATTTTGGCTGCGAAAAGGTGAGATCTTAACATACGTAGTTGGTGGTCAAAATGGCTACAATGGTGGCGGTAACGCATCTTCTTTTGGTAATGGTGGGGGCATGACTTCTGTTGTGTCCAATCAAAAAGGAACTCTTCTGATTGCTGGTGGAGGCGGCGGAGCATTTTCACATGGCAACGGAAATGCTGGTGGAAGCGCGGCCAGTGTAATTGATGGCAATGCAGGGCAAGCAGGTATGGCTGGTGGGGGAGCCGGTTATCAAGGAGGTACAGCAGGGGAAAGACTTGTACATCATCATACCTCAGCTTGCGATACGTCAAGATCTATTATTGGATCCTTTAGGAATAATAATTACTCCTATGAGGATGATGACGATGATCGGTATTATGTCAAGCAAAGAATTGCCAATGTATCGGCAGATGGCTTCAAGTATTTACATTTTAGTGGTTTGATAAATCAGCAGAGAGGCCATAGAATTAGTGCTGGTTCTGGAACGTTAAAGGTTTATAACCAGAACGGTTTGATTTTTCAGAAAAGTATTTATGATATTGAGTCATTTATTAGGACAGAATATCAAAGAGCTATAGCGGGAAATTACGGCGGTGAGAATAATTATTCCAGTTATTCTCATGCTAACTATGATTTTGATGATAACGATCAAGCTGTATATGAAGACACAGATTATGTGTGGCTACATTATAACGGAGATGGTTCTGTAACAAAGTGGAGAAAAGATGGTGCTGATGATGACTATATTCCTAATCCATCGGCAAATGCAACATCGTATTTTATACCAAGTGCAACTCGGGGTGGTTCGAGTTGGTTTTATGGAATTAACTGGTACTTTAAATATGACATACCAATTCCTGCAGGAAGCACAAATATACGAATAGAATTTGAAAGTGAGCACGAGACAGAAAGTTATCTTTCAGTGAGCGTTCAGGAAGCTGTTTTAACGGGGAGAATAGGATGTGGAATGACAGAAGGACAGGTTATTTCATCGAAACCGGCATATGGTGGCAGTAATTATATCAATTCTTCATATGCACTGATGTATGAAATGAATAGCGGAGAGCGTAGCGGATCCGGGATCGGTGAGTTGCACTCCAAGGCTATTGGATATCAGGAGAGTCTGGATCTTGCCGGGGTTACGGCTACTGACTTTGCAGCTCCAGACAAGATATCGGATCAAGTCACAAAAGAGCCCTTGGATGGTAAATCAATTCGCGTCACATGGCAGGTGCCGAGCGATAATGGTACGGATTATTACCATAAAGTGGAATCTTACCTAACGGGAAGCACATCAATGCTATGCGAATCTAATGTTACGAAAAATACGCTGGTTAGTGGCGTGAAGGGATATTACTATCTCGTAGACCAAAATGGGGATACGGTTGTTACCGGCAATGCAAATTATGTACAGGTTCCGCATGTAAATGTGGTAACGGCAGAATACAATCAGTATTTGCATATTGCAGCGGTCGATGTGGCTGGAAATATCAGTGAGACAACGCATATCCTCATTGACGCCAAAGATGTACTATGGAAGCTTTATACGAAGCAGCTGGTCATTGATGCATCTGCAGATAATGTATATCCGGCAACGGATAAGAGTTGGTACGTGCGTGCCGATGGCAGTACTCCATTTACCCTAAAAAATGAGGCTTATATGGATGGTACGGCAAGCCGGGGATACCAACTTAACGAGACTATCTACGAGACTGTATCAGATGATAGCAGCGTAGCCCGAAATATAATCCGCACAGCATCCACTGAGATAGCAGATACATCCATCAGGACAGATGCAAATGGATTGTCTTATTCGACGGATGGCACAACGGCGCTGCAGCAATATTCATACTCTTACACAGTGAGATCTAACAAAAACAGAGACCTTATGGGAGTACAGAAATTTACAATCAGCAGAGATCTGTCCGGACAGACGATACAGGTTATTCCGGTTGCGGAAGCAGACAAAGAATCGGATAAAGTGTACTCGGCGCATGAACTGGATGAAAAGAATAAGATCACTTTAATAGCGGACGGAGAAGCGCCGGTGATCCGCGGATTGGAAATAATGGAAGACAGAGATCTGATTGACCGGCGGGATGGATCTATAACAGTAACCGTTACGGCAGATGACGATTTGAGCGGTGTAAAAGACTTTTATGTGGTCATCAAAAACACAGATAATGCTATAACCAAGACTTATCTGCCAGATGTAGATGGAAGTATCCGTATCACTATCACGGAGGATGAACCCATATTTAGTGGAGATTTCACGGTATTGGGATATGCCGTGGATAATGTCGGAAATGAAAATAATCTAAGCTATGGCACGACGGAATTTGCTCTGGCCAGTAGCGTAGAACGTATTCTTTCCCCGCACGATCCTATATTTAAATGTGGAGAAAGCGGAATACTTACGTTTACGACCTGGGGCTATGCCGACCGGGTGGAAGTTATTTTCCCGGAGAGCATGACTGCACTGGATCCGACTCTGAACAAAGTATATGACTATACAGACTGTCCGGGATATATGATCACGGAGCATTTACAGTTTATGGTGCCGCTTTATACGCCGGAGAATCAGAATCTGGAGATAACGGTACGTGCGTATAAGGGAGACAAGAAGCTGGAGGATCATCCGACAATCAGCGTAATCGGAGTATCCGGTACTGTGTTAGACGAGTTTCGGACAAGGCTGAGATAGGATGGTTACGATATTATGGATCCTGTTGGCGTATGGCAGCTATCAGATTGGCTGGCAGTTGCAACTACAGGATCCTGATCCCAAATTGAGTGATACATTACAACGTAAATGTTGTAAATGGCAGCATTTGATAGTGTTTGCTTATTTACTGTTATTTAGATGGGCAGAGATATGCCAGAGCGAGCAGAGAGATGTAATGCAGATCACACAGGCATATATGATAGGATCTTTGCTTTTGGCAGCATGGATAGATCATTACATACAGCTTATTCCGGATATGGTTTATGTACCCGGATTAGCCGGTGGAATCGTATGGCTTATTTATTCCAATCCCGGAGAGGATATTGTAATAAATTTGCTTATCTTTGTTGCTATACAAATGTTCATATTCCGGCGCTTATACGGCGGATCTGATTGCCTGGCATATATATTGTGTGCCATGTATTTGGCCGGATGTGGTAAGGATCTAACAGATTATTTATTGTTTATGCTTTTAGCCGTCGGGCTGGAACTGATCGTCCAACTTAAAAACAATAATATTAACATCAAAGAAGGAAAATTAAAACAGCCAAAAGCACTTATCCCGTATATAGCGGCGGCTATGTTGGTGTGGAGATTGATTGTTGGCTGAAGGGCAGGAAAATGACAAATTTTGAGAAAATCAGACAGCTATCAGAAGAGGAAATGGCGAAATATATTTTTGATTTAGAAATGGGACTAAGAGAAATACCGTATTGTCAGGGAAATGATAGGTGTAGTTATTTAATGGATTCTGGCCGTGAGGTCCCGGAATCCATGTGTACAGAATGCGTAAAAAAGTGGCTGCAACAGGTAGATGTTGAAAAGGGGTGAGAACATGGTTTTTTATTTTGCAAGTCCTAAATATAATCCGCTGATCAATAAGGTTTTAACAGAAACAGATCAGGTAATCGCAGAAAGTATAGTAGGTAATGATCTTTTTTTAAAGAAGACCATGAAGGATAAGCTGGCCAGTATTGCGTCAATCGACATTATAATTGTTGACTTTACTGCTTTAGCAGATACGGATGCAGAAATCATGGAAGCTGTAGAAAGCATACGGATCATGGATTATAAGGTCCGGTTTATATTTGTTATGCCCTATAAGGCAGAGGGAGATCCATTTCTTAAAGAGTGCTTTTATGCCGGCATATATGATCTGATTATATCGGATCAATATCTTGAGATATCCGAACAGCTGGCAGTTTGTGTTACAGATGGAATGCGTTATAAGGATGCCCTAAAATATCGGGATGCTGTTATTAATGACCAACCGAAAGAAGCAGCTATTTCGCGCAAAACGATGATTGGAATTGCCGGTGCTGGAATCCGAAGTGGCGCAACACATAATAGCATCGTGCTTGGGAATTTTTTGAGAGCCAATAATCAGATGACAGCGGTGCTGGAATATGCACAGAGACCTGCTCTGCAAAGCGTCTGTGAGGCCACAGGAGCCTCATTTTACAATGAAGGGTATTTTTCCTTAAAGGGAGTAGATTATTACCCTGAATGCGACCGTGAACGGCTTACAGCAGTAGCGGGGAGATTATACGACTATATAATAATGGATTTTGGCAATTATGCAGACGCTGATCAGATCTTATTCAATAAATGTGATGTAAGGATCATTATTTCCGGCAGTAAGCCCTGGGAACTTGCAAATCTTGAGGAAGTATTTCGGTCACAGGAAGAAGAGGTATTGAAAAAGTACCATTTTTGCTTCTTGGGGACCACCAATAATAGACTTCAGAAGGAAATTATTAAGCATATGGAGCCTTTGGAAAATATATATTTTCTGGAATACAATGAGGATCCTCTTGCTTGTGATCATTTCCCGGAAGGATTTGAAATTTTACGAGATTATCTGGAACCAGTAAAGAAAGAAAAAAAGAAAAAATTTTTCTTTGGCAAAAAAAGAGGATAGGGGGGAGAAAGCAAGATGGAAGAGCAATTGGTCAATCGTGAAATTAAATTTAACGTACCAAAAAAATTAACAAAGGCAGAATTTGAAAATACAATCAAGTTTTTCAAGGAGAATGGAGCAAAATATCATGTAGACGAAAAAATATGGACAATTAAAGAAAGTCAGCGGGAGAAATTTGCTCAATATCTGAATCCGGAAAATATGCATGCTGCCCACAAAAATGAACCTCAGTCTCCAGAGGAAAGAGTCCGACTAAATATTCCAAAGAATCTTGATAAAGACGAATTTTTAAGAATGATACAGTATTTCAAAGAAAATGGTGCCAAATATCAACCGGATGAAAAAGTTTGGACTATAGGAAAGTCTCAAAAAGATTCTTTTGAAAAATATATTATGACAGATACAAATGAATCAAATAGTGCGCTGGGGAATGTCGAAGAAATTAAATTATCTGAAGAAGAAATAAATATGCTGGGACCAGAATCGGCAGAGAACATGAAACAGTTTTTTCGTGATCATGGTGGAGTGTTAAAAGATTCAATGTGGATAGTACCTAAATCGGCTTTTGAATTAGAAAAAGCTGTTCCAGAATCAAATATACAAGAGACCATGAATAAGAAAGAAGAATTTACGAATAAGCTGGATCAGTTATTACGAGAATATGGCTATGATAAAGGCTACGCATATTCTATGGATCTTGCTGAAATGATTTCCAAAGAGACTCTTCATATGCCGCCTGATCCGGAGATGGAGGTAGCGGAGGCTGAAAGTTTAACACCATTAAATAGTACTGCGACTGTGCAGACAACTGATAGAGAAGGCAACTATAGAAAGGGAAATTATGTGTCATTGCACGTACCGGATTATAAGACTGCAGTATATGAGATAAAAGAGGTGTGTGGAATAAAAGAGATCTCCGGACAGATCCTTGCTGAGACACAGGGTCATTTAATCCTGGAAGGAAAGGATGGAAAAGAGATATCAGTTGCAAAAAAAGAAATTTATGATGAGATGCAGACCAGTATCGTGGAGAAAGCTATGTCCATGGATCAAAATGTCCGGGATCAAATAGATCTAATTGGAAATCCAAAGTTATCGGCATCGCAAATGGATCAAATTTTAAACGGGATAAATGATGGATTACAGCCGTTGCTGGTAGCGCAATATGCAAGTCCGAAGATACCAGCCTGGCAGATGGATATATACCGATACGGAATGCTTAATGGTCTTGGTTATGACCAGATAAAAGCCGGTTGCCTACAGGACTGGGATAGTAGTCGTAACAATATTGACAATATGATTAAAGAACAAAGAGGCCACATTGTTAGTGATTTAAAGGCAAATAATTATATCCCGGAGAAGAGGCTGGTACATAAGATCGGCAGACTTAATGGATTGACCGGGGGAAAATTTAACAAGGTAAGCGATATTGTAAATTCCGTGAAGAGTGGAAAAATATCAAACCGGTATGGAGAAGCATCTTTATTGAAGGAAATAGGAGAAGACTTGCAACATCAAAGGAGGGTAATGTCGCCTGCAGCACAGCAAAAGATACACGCAGATGCGGTACCCACACGATAGGAGGATGAGATATGCTGAAAACAAACGAATTTCGCAAGAAAATGGCAGATGCTTTTATAAAATCTTTGGAGGAAAAGCAGTTTGAATGGAAAAAAGAATGGGCAGCGATGGAAACCCCTTATAACGTAATTAGTGGCAAGAAATATAGAGGTACAAATAAATTTTTCCTTTATTTACAGAGCCAGGAAAGACTATCTGAAGGAGAAATTCCGGATCCCAGATGGGCGACATTTAAGCAGATCCAGGACGCCGGATGGAAGGTAAAAAAGGGTGCAAAGGGATTCGTAGTTGAATTATGGAAACCGTATGATTTTGAATCAAAAAGAGAAATCAGCTGGAAAGAATACATTGAGAATCACTTGTCACATGAAAAATACGGCGTTATTACAAGAAATTATTATGTTTTTAATGGTCGGGATATAGAAGGAATACCGGAGTTACAGCCTCAAACGTCGAAGGAAATCGTTAATGATGAACTTATAGATAAGATTCAAAAAGGCATGGATTTACAAATCCTGAATGATGGTGGGGATAGAGCTTATTATAGTCCTAAAACGGATTCTGTTCATTTGCCTGAGAAGGATACTTTTTACAATTCCTACGCGTATAATGCTACGGCATTGCATGAATTGTCACATGCAACTGGTGCGGAAAAACGACTGAACCGTGACATCAAAAATGCTTTTGGAACAGAGAAATACGCATATGAAGAGCTGGTTGCTGAGATATCTGCCTGTTTTATGAGTGAGCATATTCAAATAGAGCAAACAGAAGAGCATGTGAATAATCATAAAGCATATATTCAATCCTGGACTAAGGCATTATCAGAAAAGCCAGAAATGCTGATGAAAGCTATACGTGACGCTGAAAAAGCTGCAAATTATCTGGAATATCATGCAGAAATTTTATCAAAGGAAGAGTATCAAGAAACGCTTACGCTGCATGAAAATGAGGAAACACCAACACCCGGAAACACTTCTGAAAAAATGGTTGAAAAGACAGCAAATCCGATTACTAGGGAAGCTGATCTGAAGGCAAATGGATATAAACTTACGCCAGCATTGAAAAAGCATATGGATAGACTGGACCAACTGACCGGCCGGAAAAATAGTGTAAAAGATATTTATAAGGCATATAAGACACATGATTTTCACGGAGATCCGGAGACGGAAAAGACTATAAAAAGCATTGGAAAAATCTTTCAACGGCAGGAAATGCAGATAAAAGCCGTCATTCCTGAAAGGTAATGGTTACCTCATTTAAAAGTGTTCACATAGTAACTGTTGACCTGTGAGTGCCTGGCATCGTAACTCAGAATCTCTATTACGATGCCGGGAGAAAGGAGAATATTATAGACTGCAAAAAGTGTGTACTAAGAGAAAAATACCTGCAAAAACTGTGTACTATAACGCTTTTTGACATGGACAGTATAGAAAGATTTACTGCAAAAAGTGTGTACTAAAGGCTTGCCTGCAAAAAGTGTGTACTGAAAAATGCTAATTTTCGATAAATACCTGCAAAAAGTGTGTACTGAAAATATAAAATAATGAAAATAATACGAAAAATAGCATCTATAATATACGATAAATAGGATTTTCCTTGCCAGAAATGTCATTTTGGTGACTGCAAAAGATGTGTACTTAAATATATGATGACTGCAAAAAGTGTGTACTAACAGCAGATCCATTAAAAAAAGACTGCAAAAAGTGTGTACTAATACTGCAAAAACTGTATACCATGCCTGCAAAAAGTGTGTACTAATACTGCAAAAACTGTATACCATGCCTGCAAAAAGTGTGTACTAACATAAATTTATATTAGATAAAAAAATTGAAAAATAAAGAATAAGGGATAATGACATATGAAAAAACAAATAATCAAACACTATAAAATGCACAAAAATAGCACTTTACATTTTTTGGACGTGTTGCTAATATACAGGCAACAAAAAAAGATGCTCCACACCGACCAAAGTTTGAATCATCTTTTTTTGAGAAACATAATAGTTTAACAGCTTCCCTTAGACATACGTTTCTGTATGTGAAGGGCTTATTTCGTATACGCTGTTTTGCGTAGTATACCATTAATTTCACAAAAATGCAAGATAAATAGGGATAGCACAATATGATTAGTAGCAAAAAATTTTTTGCGGAATACAAAAATAGTGAAAAACTAAATATTATGCGTATAAAATCTGGCCGTGCAGATAATATGATTCGTTTGGCAACGGAACTCCCGAAGGCTGCCGGAAATAGTGACATTTACATGTCAATGAACCCATTAACCAGAGTGAATCATAGCGTCCGTCGTGATCAGGAACATATTGCCAGGCTAAAGTGGCTTTATGTAGATCTGGATTATTACAATACGGTATATAAGGCATATACCAAGGATCAGATCATGGGATTACTGGAACTTGATTACTATGACCGCATAATTCCTCGGCCAACCTATGTGGTAGATAGTGGACGAGGGTTGTATTTGCTTTGGCGCATCGATGAGAATGTAAAGGCCTATAGCCGGTGGATCAAAATGCAGATGTATTTGTACAATCAGTTATTGGACTTTGGCGCCGACCGGAAAATAGTGACTGACAGTGCCAGAGTATTACGAATCCCTGGGAGTACAAATAGCAAATCAGGATCCTGTGTAACTATCTTGGAGGCAACCGACCTAAAATATAGTTTAACCAGCTTGATAAGAGACTATATTACCGGCGATCAGCCGAGCGACAAAATGATCAGTTATGCCGAACATATATCAAAAACTTTGCAAATTCCTTTGCCGGATATGCAAAACAGGGATGCGGTAAAGTTATATATTTCGACCAACAAAGACGCTGCATATATGTTTCATCAGCACAAAGTTGGCCAACAGAAGATAAAAAATAAGAAAATATCGTATCTTAGAACGGAGTATAGCTTAGCCAGGGCAAGGTTGAATGACTTAGAGCAGCTGATCAGGATTCGTGATTATGACCGTGGCTACAGAGAACACATTTTGTTCCTGTGTCGGTATTGGCAACTCTGTATCAGTGATGACTATGCAGGTAGCCTACAGCATGTGATAGCACTTAACAATACTTTACATAATCCGCTATCGGAAAAAGAAGTAGTACAAGCCACCAAAAGCGCGGAAAAATATTATGCAGCGGGGAAAATATTCCGGTGTAGTAATAGTTATGTCATCCAAACCCTTAATATTACTCCAGCTGAAATGCAATATTTACAGGTGTTTATTAGTCCTGAAGAACGGAAGAATAGGAAAAAGGTCCGTAACCAGCGGGCTTATTTGGCGTATTTAAAAAATACTGGAAAAAAGACAAAAAAAGACCAGATACGTGATAGAAGAATAGCCATAGAAAAAATGATCAGGAAAGGTTATAGTGTTGTAAAAATCTGTGAAACTTTACATATATCAAGAGCAACATTATATTCTGATCTGAAGATTATCCAGGCTATTGCCGGAGAAAAAGAAGAAAAGAAAGCCAAATTGCAGAAATTATTTGAGGCATATAAAAGCGTTGAAAAAAAGAAGAGTCTAATTTTTTCAGCCCCTTTATTATATATGTCCTTCAGGACATCTAGCGTTGTTTTATGTGGATATGCCCGGGTGATTCTTTATCGATATTTGCGTTATTTGTGGGTATCCTTTTGCAGTTTCAGTCGGCACTTTGGCTCGTTACGGTTTGACAGACCACCCAATGGGTGGTATAATGATTACATTACATATTTCAATAATGTGAGGATGGTACTATGACAATCAAAGAAGCTAGGTATCTTTCTGGTTTGACGCAAAAGGAAGTGAGCGTGTTGTTGGAGATTCCGCTTCGAACGCTGGAAAACTGGGAGTCTGGTGTGAGAGTTCCTCCGGTGTACGTCGAAAAATTAATTGTCGAAAAATTGGTTTCGGTGAAGAAGGAAAGGGGGTAGGAGGATGCAAAAGAGTGTGATTTTTTTTAAGCAATCTTTGCCTGAAAAGGTGGTGACTCTATTAGTATCCATTGCAAATGAAGCATTTAATAACCGCGAAGGGCAGATCACGGGTATTAGAGAATCTTCTCATTGTTTGTCTTTTGGTGGTGATGAGAATTTGTATGGCTGTTTGCAATTAGGAATGCTGGAATTGGAGGATAACAAAGAGTTTCTGAAGTGTGTACGTGACTGGAAATGGGTTGATGAGGAATATCCTGAGGAGAATTATAACGTATGGAGAATAATGGCCAGGTCCCTATAATAGCAGAAAGGGATAGATATCGTAAGCAGTTGACATTTGATATTGATACAAAGACTTTAGAAATTTATTATCCTAAAGCTAATTGGCGTCATGGTTATGATGATATTCGCGGATTTTTAAAAAGAGAAGGATTTGAGTGGTGTGAAGGAACGGTATATGTTTCTAAAAAGCCATTGGAATCTTATGAAGTAACAAAAATAGTAAGGGATCTTGTAAAAAGGTATCCCTGGTTGAATAAGTGTATGAGGGATTGTAGGCAAGCTAATATAGGCAGACAGCATAGTCTAAATTATATATTTAGTAAAAATGCGAAAGTACCAACCAGAGAAGAATTGAATGCCTCAAAGGATCCTAATTCTG
>OGPK01001888.1_pt1 | contig 14871 bp, 12 predicted proteins | sample 1552921 | NCBI WGS metagenome assembly OGPK01 (sample SAMEA2580264, study PRJEB22360) | human gut metagenome | biome: human gut; feature: human-associated habitat; material: faeces | place: Denmark | collected 2008/2010 | reverse complement strand
TTGAATTTTCATCAAAATTTTTAATTATTTTTTTTACTTGATTCCTTTTTTTTCTTTTTGTTAATACAATTATTTTTCCACAATCATTTGTTTCAATTATTTTATAATTTTTTTCAATTAATTTATTTTCAATTTTACTTTTAATATTTGGATTTATAATACATGTGAGCATATTATTTCCCATAGCTATGCATTCTTCTATGTAACTGCCAACTAGAGAACCTAATGATGCACCTAGTATAAATGCAAGTGCTTTAAAGTAATCATTTTTGATATCTATTATTACGATACTTGTTGTTATAACCCAAACAAGTGTTATAAAGAATTGTAGTATCATACCAAGTATTTTTTTTCCGTTTGCCACAAGAATCAATCTTAATGTGCTTAAAGCACTTTCAACAACTTTTGAAATAAAAATTAAGAAATATATCATTTTATAACAACTCCTGTATAGTAATGTTTTAGAATTTGAATATAACTATATCCTTGTTTTGCCATTTCATTTGCTCCATATTGACTCATACCAACTCCGTGACCATATCCATATGTTGTTACTTTTACTTTTTCATCATTTATTTCTATTTCAAAATCAGCAGATCTAAGCTTTAATAAATTTCTAAATTCAGTTCCCGAAAATGTTTTATTATTAATTGTTATTTGTCTTACTCTCCCTGTTTCATTATGTATTATTTCATATGTAATAGGTTCTTCTACATCAAGCTTTAATATATTACAAAATTCATTTATTTCAAATATTGTTTCTTTTTTATATGATTTAACATTTTTATCCCAACTTGAATCAACACTTACTAAGTATGGTAAACTGTTTTTCCACACATTTTTACTGTTTTCTGTTTTCCCATTACTTGTAGAATGATATACAGCATCTATATATTCGTTATTATATAATATTACTTTACCTTTTGTTTCGTTAACAGCTTTTTTTATTTTTTCATAATATTTTGTATAATCATTTTTCCACAGCTTTTGTAGTTCAGAATTATCTTTATATGCTTGAGTTGAAACCGTATCTGTTAGTTTTTTTCCATTTTTTATGGATTTAAGTGCATATGTACGCGCTAATATTGCTTGAGCTTTTAAGGCTTCAATATTAAATGAAGCGGGCATTTCAGCCCCAACTACTCCAAGTACATATTCTTCTAGTTCTAAATTTATTATTTTGCCATTATTTCTATAAACCGTTACTGTAATTTCATTTTTTTTAATATTCTCTTTTTTAGTTTCTGTAAGATTACTTTTATTTGTTGAGTTTTCCTCGACATTATTTGACAATTTATTACTTTTCTGTATATTTACATTTGTCGCATTATTTACACTATCATTTTTTTCTTTTCCTAAAATGTTACCTTTTTGTATTTTGTCATCTTTATTTATATTAATTTCATAATCTGTCAATTCATTTTCATTAAAGTCATGAATTATAATTTTTGATACATAATTATAATTAGTAGGTGTATCTAGTTTATTTATTTTATATGGATTTATATATAATGTTCCAATTATTATTCCTGAAGATACTAGCAGTATTTTTGTACCTTTAAAATTAATTGTTTTTAAAAATATTTTTATTGTTTTAAAGAAACTTTGTTTTTTTCCACCAAACTCAAATGAAAAGTCTAAATACAAAAATAAAACGTCTTCATCGTTATTTTGATTAATTATTTTATATCCGTTAATCATAGTTACTCACCAATTTTATTATTAGTAATAATAGTAAAAAAATACGATATATGTAATATAATTATTTTATAAGTAAATCATTTGAGAATAAAAAAACAAAAAAAGTATTAAAAAATGTCGAAATATGTGTTATTATTATATATAGTAGAGGTGAACAATTATGGATTTAATATTATTAATACTTATTACAACATTTATTGTAGCAATTATATCTGTAGTATTAGTTCTTAATTTAATACAAAATCATAAGAGTTCTAAAGTAAAAAAGCAACTTGATGAATTGGAAATAGAAAAAAATGAAATAAACAGTATGCCTATTATTCCTGAACTTGCTAAATTGGAATCATTTTTAAAAAATGAAAAATTAGAAAGTATGTATGCTGAGTGGAAAAATAGGTTAAATGATATTAAAGATAATAGAATCCCTAAAATAACTGATATGATAATAGAAACAGATTTTGTTTTAGGTCAAAAAGATTATAAAGCTGTATTATACAAACTAGCTAAGTTAGAAATGGAACTTTGTAAAGTAAAAACAGATTCTACTAATTTGCTTGATGAAATAAAGGAAATAACTGGTAGTGAAGAAAAAAATAGAGCAATTATAACAGAATTAAAATCTACATATAGAGATTTATATAAAAAATTTATTGATTCAGAAAATGAGTTTGGAGAAATAGCCAAACCAGTTCATTTACAATTTGAAAAAATTTCAAAAAATTTCGAAGCTTTTGAGATTGCAATGGAAAATAATGAATATATAGAAGTAACAAAAATAATTAAATCAATTGATGATATGCTTAAACATATGTCAACAATTATTGAAGAAGTACCTGCTATTGTAGTAATGTCTGAAAACATTCTTCCAAATAAAATTAGAGAATTAAAAAAAGAATATAGAAAAATGATAGATGCAGGATATCCTCTTGATTATTTGAATGTTGAATATAATATAGAAGAAGCCAATAAAAAAATAAAAGAAATTGTTGACAATGCTAAAGTATTAAATCTTGAAGATGGATTATTTGAACTTAAAGTTTTACTTGAATATTTTGATTCTATGTTTAATGATTTTGAAAAAGAAAAAATTGATTGTAGTAACTATGATGAAACTAATAAAAAATTCAGAATTAAATTAAGAAAACTTGATGAACTTATGAAAGATATTTTTTCTCAAATTGAAGACATTAAAAATATTTATAATTTATCAGAAGATGATATAAAATTATTAGAAGATTCAAGAAATGATTTAAAGAAATTAAAAGATGATTATAAATTACTTATGGATCATACAAGAAACAATACTTTTGCTTATTCTAAATTGACAAAAGAAATCGATAATTTATTTGTTAAACTTATTGTTATAGAGGATAGAATTGATAACACATTAGATGTTATTGGTGGAATGAGAGAAGATGAAGCAAGAGCTAGACAACAATTAGAAGAAATTAAATCAATACTTAAAAGTTCTAAAGCTAAAATACGAGAATACAATTTACCTGTTATACCAAAATTTTATTTTGTTGAACTTACTGAAGCTCAAGCCGCAATAAAAGAAATAATAAGGGAATTAGATAAAAAACCTATTACAATTGAAACTTTAAATACTAGAGTAGATACTGCGAGAGACTTGGTTTTAAAATTATTTACCAGAACAAAAGAGATGATGAGAACTGCTATGTTTGCGGAAATGGCTATTGTTTATGGTAATAGATATAGGAGTTCTGTTGATAATTTAGATAGGTATTTGGTAACCGCTGAGATTTTATTCTTTAAAGGTGAATATCAAAAATCTTTAGAATTATCAATAAATTCACTTAATAGAGTGGAACATGGTATATATGATAAACTTTTAAAACTATATGATACAGAATAATCATATAGTTTTTTATTGACACTTTTTGTTTATAATATTATAATTTTATATAGTTAGACTAGGAGGTATTTAGTATGAAATATAGTGATGATTTTAACCCAGTTGATGATTTATTTAATAAAAATAATAGTAATCAAAATAATTCTTTAAATACCTTTGCTTCTAATACTCAAAATACGGATTCTGTGATTCAAGAAAATAATGAATCATGGCAAAATAATAATGTTACAAATACTAATTATAATCAATCTATTATTAAAGATAATATGATTAATAATGAAAATATAAATAACGATATAAATGATATTCAATATAATCAAAATAATAATAAAAGAGGTTTTAACAAATCCATTATCTATGCTATAGTTGGGTTTATTTTATTTATTGCAGTTGGTATAGTTATTACAAATTTAGTTATTGAAATAATAAAACAAAAAAAATCAAATGAAGAAGAAATTTCTGTATTAATGGATTCTTTAAGTGTTAAAGCGGTTGGTTTCGAGTTTGATCAACCATTTGATAAAAATAAATTTGAATATAACTTAGAAATAGATACTCAAAAAGTACAATTTAAGTGTAATAAAATAGATAGTGTAACTGGATGTAATGAGACTGTTAACTTAGTCAATAAAACAAATTTAGATCATATTATTGAATATACTTCACAAAAAGGTAAAAAATATAGTTATACTTTTCATATAACTAAAAAGGATACAAATGGACCAATAAAAATTGATTCAATTGAATTTGAAAAAACAGATTATTCTAATAAAAATACAACAATAGTAGTAAAGGCAAATTCAGATAAAAATAAAAAGTTAAAATATTCATTTGATGGTGGAAACACATGGCAAGATGATAATAAATATACAACAGATGAAAATGAAGATGTAAATGTAGTTATTAAAGACGATGCAGGAAATACAACTGATCCTAAGGAAATAGAGATAGATAATATAGATACTGTTGCTCCTACCGTTAACATAGAGGAAAAAGAAAAAAAAGAAAGTAAGGTAATATTATTTGCAAATGCAAAAGATGATTCATCTGGTATAGATAAGTATAATTGGAATGAATCAGGATATACAAATAATTCAACATATGAAGCAACAAAGGCAGGAACTTATACAGTAAAAGTAAAAGACAAAGCAGGAAATGAATCAGTTAAAGCAAGCATAACTATACCTGAAAGCTACTTTAAAAAAAATGTGAAAAAAGAAACACATACATATAAAGTAACCTTTAATGGAAATGGTGCAAGTGTAACAAAAAGTGAATTATCATGTAGTACGACAGGATTATCCTGTAAGATAAAATTACCTGAAATAAAAAGGGATAATGGTATAATTATAGGATATTCTGAGAATGCAAATGCGACAACTGCACAATATATAGCTGGACAAGAAATATCTATTACTGCAAATAAAACATTATATGCAATTACTGCAAAGAAAGTTACATTAACAATAAATGGAAATGGAGCAAGTGTATCAAAATCAAGTGTAACATGCAATATATATAATACTGGTAAAACTTGTAAGGTAAAAACACCAACGATAACAAGGAGTGGTTATAGCATAATTGGATTTAATTCAAATGCGAATGCCACTCAATCAGAGTATAAAGTAAGCACGAGTGTAAATATAGATAAAGATAAGACAATGTATGCGATAACAAGTAAGAAACTAACAGCAACGTTTAACGGAAACGGAGCAAGTGTATCAAAATCAAGCATAACGTGTAATGTATATAATAATGGTAAGACTTGTAATGTAACAACTCCAACGATAACAAGAAGTGGTTATAGTGTAATTGGATTTAATTCAAATTCGAACGCAACGTCGCCGGAATATAAAACAAATACAAGTGTAACTTTAGATAAAAATAAAACAATGTATGCAATAACAACTAAAAAAGTAACAGCTACATTTAAAGGTAATGGAGCAAGTGTATCAAGCAGTAGTTTATCTTGTAATATATATAACACAGCTAAAACATGTAACGTAACTGCTCCAACGATAACAAGAAGTGGTTGGACAATTTTAGGATTTAGTACAAATAAAAATGCAACAACAGGATCAACTGCAAAAACATTGTCAGCAGGAAAGACATATTATGCTATAACTAAAAAAAATATAACTGTAACTTTTGACCCAAAAGGTGCAGAAACTATTGAATATAAATCAAAATCTTGTACTATTTATAATAGTCAAACAAAGTGTAAAATAAGAATACCGATTTTAAATAAAAAAGGTTATTCTTCATATGGTTATGATGTTTTAGGAAATGAAACACAGTGGTCAAGATATCATATGAACGAAACTTATGAGTTCTCCTCAAATCAAACATTAGTTGCAAATTACTTAGAAAAAACTAGTCATTATAAAAACATTAGCGTGTATAAACAATTTACATTAGGAAATGTTTTGATCGAAATAGATAATTCTTGTTCAAATAAAGCAAGATTTGTTTCAGATTTAAATACATTATATAGTAAAATGCCTAAATTATTTAGCGGAAAGGGAAAATTAATGATTTTAAATGATGCATTATATGTTAAAGCAAGCAATGGTACAGTAGGTATAACTACTGGATATGATTATTATCCTGCTGTTAATATAAAATGTAGTACTAGTTATGTAACAATCGTTCATGAATTAACACATAAATATGATAAAGAATATAACATAAAAAATGGAAGTTTTATTGCAAATCAATCAGATGTTGCTAGTTTATATAACAAATATTATTCAAGCTATAAAGCAACTAAAACGCCATTCGGAGATTATACTTATTCAACAAAATATGAATTTTTATCTGATATTACTGCATATTATTATGCTAAATTTATTATTAAAGATTCTGGGTATTCATCATATTCATATCCAAATTCAGATGAAGCATTAAAAATTTTCAAAAAGTATGGCATTTATTAAAAGATTTAGTGATTTTTACTAAATCTTTTTTAATTTCCATAAAAATAATTGATTAAAGTATAAAAATTTGTTATTCTTTTATATAAAAAGAGGTGTTTTATGGAAAAATTATTATTAATAAAATATGGTGAATTAACAACAAAAAAAGGAAATAGAAAAGTATTTATTAAAATGCTTTGTAAAAATATTGAAAAAATATTATATGGAATAAATTATAACCTTGAACAAAATTTATCATGTATGTATATAAAAGTAGAAGAAAAAGATTTAAATGTGTGTTTAGAAAAACTACTACAAGTTTTTGGTATACATAGTATAGCAATATGTGAAAGCGTAAATAATAATATAGAAGATATTCAAAATAAAGTAGTAGAAATATTAAAAAATAAAAATTTTAATTCATTTAAAATAGAAACAAAGCGTTCAAATAAAAAATTCTCGCTAAATTCATTAGAAGTAAGTTCGAAGGTAGGTGGATTCGTACTTAAAAACATATCTTGTAAAGTAGATGTTCATAATCCAGATATTTTAGTAAACGTTGAAATTAGAGGAGAAGCTACTTACATATATGTTGATGTTATTTCAGGACCTGGTGGTTATCCAGTTGGAATACAGGGAAAAGGATTACTTATGCTAAGTGGTGGTATAGATAGTCCAGTTGCTGGATACTTATCTTTAAAAAGAGGTGTTGATCTAGAATGTTTATATTTTGAATCATTACCACACACTAGTTTGGAAGCTAGAGAAAAAGTTTTAAAACTTGCTTCAATTTTAAATGAATACTCATTAAATATTAAAGTTCATGTAGTTCCATTTACAAATATACAAGAAACAATTTATAAAAATGCACCTGATAGTTATATTATAACCATTATGAGAAGAATGATGTATAGAATAGCAGATAGATACTCAAAAAAAATCAAATGCAAAGTTATAATAAATGGTGAAAGTATAGGTCAGGTTGCAAGTCAAACATTAACAAGCATGGTAGTAATAAATAGTGTTACAAATAAACCTATAATACGTCCAGTTGCATGTATGGATAAATTAGAAATTATTGATATTGCAAATAAAATAAATACTTATCAAACAAGCATATTACCTTATGAAGATTGTTGTACAATCTTTTTACCAAAACATCCAGTAATAAATCCTGAACTAGATAAATGTATTGAAATAGAAAAAACTTTTAACTATGAAGAATTAATAAATGAAACTATTAACAATATTCAAGTTATAAATTTAAATAAAGTTAAAAATGATTTATTATAAACCAAAAATTACCAATAAAAAAAATGTATGAAATTACAACTTGTACACAAGATATTAGTGTACAGGAGGTGAAAACCATGAATAAATCAACTAATAAATTTGTAGTTCCAGGAGCTAAACAAGCTATCGATAGAATGAAATATGAAATAGCTAGCGAATTAGGTGTTAACTTAGGACCTGATGCTACTTCAAGAGCTAATGGATCAGTTGGTGGTGAAATCACTAAGAGATTAGTTCAAATGGGTGAACAACACTTAGGTGGTTCAAATTACCAAGCTAAATAATGAAATTGGACAGTTGAAATAACTGTCTTTTTTTATAATGAAGAGTCAAAAAAATAATGAAAATTGGACAAATAATTAAATATATAAATGAATCTTCTTTATTATTTTAGACATAAAATCTTCTTTTATTAGTGACATAAATTAGTATTTTGTATTTCTATTATTATATATAAGTTGGTAATAGTTGGCTTACTAAAATTATGAAAAAGGTAAACAATAATAATAGAGGTGATTAATGATGAATAAATTAATTGTACCAGGAAGTAAACAAGCAATAGAAAATTTAAAATACGAAATAGCAAATGAACTTGGCATAAAGTTAGGTGCAGATACTACTAGTAGATTAAATGGTACTGTTGGTGGATATATGACAAAAAAATTAGTAGAACTTGGGAAACAATATTATACTAGTACAAATAAATAAGACAAAAAAATGAAATTTTAAAATTTCATTTTTTCATATAATAGTTTTTTGTAAGTATTTTGTTATTTGAAGTAATTTCTTTGATTTTTTCTTCTGTTGCAAGTGTAGAAATAAGACGATTTAACACGCCATAACTTAATTTTCCAAAATATTTTTCATCATAAATAATTTTTTTTACTTTTAGATTTCTAAGTTTTAAAATTTCTATTTTTTTACTTAATTTTAAAATATAGTCATAATTCTTATTTTGACATATATAAGATATAGAAATTTCAGAGTTTTGTATACATTTTTTAATACAAATTTTTTGAATTAATAATTTTAATTTATTATTATTTAAATCTTCATTTAGTAAATTCTTGAATAAATTTACATCGGTTTCTAATTCTTGTTCTAGTAAATCAATTTCATCAAACAATTGCTTAGTTTTATTTAACTTTATATCAACTAATTTATACCACAACATATAATACTCCTTTAGGCATGTATTATATATAAATAATTTAAAATTTGCAAATTTATAAAACTTTATCTATTAATCCATATTCTAAAGCTTCATCAGCACTTAAAAAATGATCTCTTTCTGTATCTTGTTCGATTGTTTTTATATCCTTCCCTGTTTGGTTAGAAAGTAATTTGTTTAATTTGTTTTTTAATTTAATGATTCTTTCAGCCGCTATTTTTATTTCAGTTGCCTGACCTTGAGCTCCACCTAATGGTTGATGGATCATAACTTCACTATTAGGAAGTGCAAATCTTTTTCCTTTTTTTCCACTTGAAAGCAAAAAAGCAGCCATACTAGCGCACATTCCAATGCATATTGTAGAAACGTCGCTTTTAATAAAATTCATAGTATCGTAAATTGCCATTCCTGCTGTGATAGATCCACCTGGTGAATTAATATACAAACTAATGTCATCATGATTTATTGAATCTAAGTATAATAATTGCGCAACTACAATATTTGCGTTATTATCATTTATTTCATCACTTATAATTATAATTCTATCTTTAAGTAGTCTCGAATAAATATCAAAAGCCCTTTCTGTATTATTTGATCTTTCAATTACTGTTGGTATAAGCATTATTATCACTCTCCTTTTATATGATAGTTGATAAAAGTATAAAATATTCATTAAATAATGTGACAAAAAGTTTTTTTTTTGATAAAATTAAGTAAGGATAGAATAAGAGGGATAATATGGAAAAATATATTAAAGTTAATTTTAGAGATTTGGAAACTAAAGAATTCTTAGAAGGAACTACTTTTTATGAAATAAGTCATAGTTTTCAAAAATATTTTAACTATCCAATATTAGTTGCTAAAGTAGATAATCATTTAACTGAGTTAAATGCTAAATTAACAAAAAAATGTGATATTGATTTTTATGATAGAAGTAGTAATACTGGAAATAGTATATATGCTTGTAGTGTTCAGTTTTTAATGACAGTAGCACTTAAAAAATTATATCCAGATGCAGAAGTAATAATTCAAAACTCAATTGATAAAGGTGTTTATTGCGAACTTGAGAATTTAGAAATAAGTAAAACTGAATTAAAAACTTTAGAAAACAAAATGAAAGAAATTCATAAAGAACATTTAATATATACAAAAGTTAGTGTTGATAGATTAGATGCTATTACATTCTTTAAAAAGAAAAAACAATATGACAAAGTAAAAGTTTTAAAATATATAAGCAATACATACGTAAACCTTTATAGACTTGATGATGTATATGATTATTATTTTAGTGATATGGCATATAGTACTGATGCAATTGATAGTTTTAAACTAACTTATATTAAGAAAAATGGTTTTGTTTTAAGCTGGCCAAACATATATAATCCAGAATGTACTCTTGATTATGTTCATAGACCATTAATAGCAAGTACATTTGCAGATTATACTAAGTGGGGAAAAACAGTTGATATATCAAATGCAGCTGATTTAAATGAAGTCGTTTCAATGGGAAAATATAATGATATTATTCGTTTATCTGAAACTCATTTTGAAAGTCAACTTTCTATGATTGCAGAACAAATATATCAAAGAAGAAACAATATAAAATTTGTATTACTTGCTGGGCCTTCTTCTAGTGGAAAAACTACTACAGCAAAAAAATTAGAAATTTATTTACAAAGTAAAGGACTAAAAACTCATACAATTTCTGTGGATGATTATTTTGTTAATAAAGAAGATACTCCAGTAGATGAATTTGGTGAATATGATTTTGAAAGTATAAAAGCAATTGATTTAAATTTGTTTAATAGACATTTAGCTAAACTTTTAGATGGTGAAAAAGTTCAAATTCCTGACTATAATTTTGTTACAGGAAAAAGAGAATACAATAAAAAATATTTAAAACTAGAAAAAGATGATATTATAGTTATAGAAGGATTACATGCTATTAATGATGAACTTACAATGGCAGTTGATAGAATAAATAAATTTAAAATATTTATTGGACCATTCACTCAATTAAATATTGATAATCATAATAGAATACATACTAGTGATACGAGAAGACTTAGAAGAATTGTTAGGGATAACAAGACAAGAGGTTATAATGCAGCAGATACATTAAGAATGTGGAAAAAAATTAGAGAAGGAGAAGAAAAATATATTTTCCCATATCAACACGATGTTGACGCAGTAATAAATTCTGCTCTTCTTTATGAATTAGGTGTTTTAAAAACATATGCAGAACCGTTATTATTTTCAGTAGAAGAAAATGATGAAATGTATCCAGAGGCAATAAGATTAATTAATTTCTTAAGAAATTTCTTACCTATACCTAGTGATGAAGTACCAAAAGATTCAATATTAAGAGAGTTTATTGGTGGAAGTGGATTTGAAAGAAAATAGAAAAGAGGAAAATATGAAAAGAATTGCAATTAATGGATTTGGTAGAATTGGAAGATTAGTATTTAGAGAAATGTTTGATAATGGTGAATTTGAAGTAGTTGCAATCAATGATTTAACTAGTCCAAAAATGCTTGCTCATTTACTTAAATATGACTCAGTTCAAAAAAAATATGATCATAAAATTGAAAGTGATGAAAGCTCAATAATTGTTGACGATAAAAAAATAACAATATATAAAGAACAAGATGCATCTAAACTACCATGGAAAAGTTTAGATATAGATGTGGTTATGGAATGTACAGGATTTTATAATTCAAAAGAAAAATCTATGGCACATATAAATGCAGGAGCTAAAAAAGTTATAATTTCTGCTCCAGCAGGGGAAGATTTAAAAACAATAGTATATAGTGTAAATGAAAAAATCTTATCTAAAGATGATAAAATAGTAAGTGCTGCTTCATGTACAACAAATTGTTTAGCTCCTATGGCAAATGCATTAAATAATTATGCAAAAATTAAAAGTGGAATTATGACAACTGTTCATGCATATACTGGAGATCAAATGATTTTAGATGGTCCTCATAGAAAAGAAGATTTAAGAAGAGCTAGAGCTGGTGCAATAAATATAGTTCCAAATTCAACAGGTGCTGCTAAAGCAATTGGACTTGTAATACCAGAACTTAAAGGAAAACTTATTGGTTCAGCTCAAAGAGTTCCTGTTCCAACAGGTTCAACAACAATTTTGGTTGCAGTCGTTGAGGGAAAAAATATAACAAAAGAATCTATAAATGAATATATGAAATCAGTATCAAATGATTCTTATGGATATATAGATGAACCAATTGTTTCATCTGATATAATTGGTATTTCTTATGGCTCTTTGTTTGATGCTACTCAAACAATGGTTAATAAAATAGATGAAGATACATATCAAGTTCAAGTTGTTGCTTGGTACGATAATGAATATGGATACACATGTCAAATGGTAAGAACAGCTTCATATTTGATGGAAATAAGTGAGTAATCACTTTTTTTCTTGTAAAAAAATCAAAAAAAATATATACTGTATATAGAATGGAAGTGTAGACATGAAAAAAGGATTTACTTTAATAGAACTTTTAGGAATTATTGTTATTTTAGGATTAATAGTTGCTTTTACAGTTCCATCTTTAATTAATTTAAAGAAAAATGAAGAACAAAAAGAGTATGATAATTTTTTAAAAAATGTTTCTTTAGCAGCTGAAACATTTTATCAAACAAATACAAAGATGTGTGATTTTGATAATTATACATATTGTTACATAAATGTAAGTGATTTAATTGAAAATGATTATTTAAGAAATGACTTAATTAATCCCAAAAACAAAAATGTAGTTTCATATTTAGACACTGTGATCTTAGAAAAAAATGAAGATAATACAATAAAATATTATTATTCTTCCATGTATGGTTATGTAAAAGATAATTTATTAGTTCATTACGATGCAATTAGAAACACAAATAATGGTCATGATTATTTGACAACTGTTTGGGAAGATATAAGCGAAAATAAAAATAATGCAACACTTAAAAACTTTACTTCTGTAGACACATGGTATAATAATTCACTAAATTTTAGTGGAAAAAATTATAATTCAACTAATTCAGAACATGTTGATTTTAATTTAAATGATTCTCTAGATGAATTTACAATTACTTTATATACTAAACAGGGTAAGTTGGCGGAAAATGATTACGCGTCAAGATTATTTCATTCACAAAAAAAAGATTTATCTTCAATGTTTAGAATATATCCACAGTATAAATCAGGTGTTTACATTATGTATTTGGAATTTGCTATAAAAGAGAATGAAGAATATGTGGCTACATTTATACAAGCTTATCCTGATAATTATGCAATTAAAAATGATGAAGTATATAATTTAACTATTACTTGCTCTAATAGTGACTATGAAATATATAAAAATGGGAGTTTGGTCAAGAGCATAAATATTTCAGGATATAATGAAATATCTAATTTAAAATGCAGTGATGTTTTATCTTCAAAAATAATATTAGGCAATGCAGAAAATCTTCTTAGAGCATATAAGGGAGAAATATATAATTTTAAAATTTATAATAAGGTTTTAACAGGTGAACAAATTAAACAAAATTATGAAGTAGATAAATCAAGATATAATTTATAAACTAAGAAGTGTTTTATTAAGCATTTCTTTTTTTTATATTTATTTTGTGTTATAATATTTTTGTATGATTATTCTAAGGAGAAAACAATGAAAAAAACTATTAGAGATTTTGATATAAAAAATAAAAAAGTATTAATTAGAGTAGACCTTAATGTGCCAATAAAAGATGGTAAGATACTGGATGATAATAGAATAAGACAAAGCTTAGAAACAATAAAGTTTGCTATAGAAAAAAATGCAAAAGTAATTTTACTATCACATCTTGGTAGAATTAAAACAGAAGAAGATTTAAAAAAATATTCATTGAAAATGGTTGCTGATAGATTAAGTGAATTATTAAATAAAAAAGTAATATTTGTAAATAAAACAAGAGGGCAAGAATTAGAAGAAGCAATAAATGAAATGAATTTTAAAGACGTTTTATTAATTGAAAATACAAGGTTTGAAGATTTAGACGGAAAAAAAGAAAGTTTAAATGATTCGTCACTTGGATCATATTGGGCAAGTTTAGGAGATATATTTATAAATGATGCCTTTGGAACTAGTCATAGAGCTCATGCATCAAATGTTGGAATTGCATCGCACTTACCTTCAGGAATAGGCTTTTTAGTTGAAAAAGAATTAAATATAATGTTACCCGCAATAAATAATCCCAAAAGACCATTAACCGTTATATTAGGAGGATCAAAAGTAAGTGATAAAATAGGAGTTATAGAAAACCTAGTAAAAATTGCTGATAACATCTTAATAGGTGGTGGAATGGCTTTTACATTTTTAAAAGCAAAAGAAATAGAGATAGGTGCTTCTTTACTTGATAAAGATAATATAGAATTTTGTAAAAATATTTTAAGTAAATATGAAGATAAAATAATATTACCAATTGATGCGGTAGTAACTAATGAAATATCTGATAATTCAAATTACAGAAAATGTTTTATAACTGATATAAAACCAAACGAAATAGGTGTAGATATTGGTACTCAAACTTTAGAATTATTTGATGATTTTTTAAGTTCTAGTAAAACAATAATATGGAATGGCCCAGTAGGAATATTTGAAATCCCAAATTTTTCAAATGGTACTAAAAAATTATTAGAATTGATATCTAAAAAAGATGCAATAACAATAATAGGTGGTGGTGATACTGCATCATCTGCTATACAATTTGGATTTAAGCATTCATTTACACATATTTCAACAGGTGGAGGAGCTTCATTAGAACTATTAGAAGGAAAAAAGTTGCCTGGAATAAATATAATTTCAGATAAGTAATTTATCAGGAGTGAAACACATGAAAAAAAATTTTAAAAATATTTTTAATTATAT
>OGPK01001869.1_pt1 | contig 14975 bp, 10 predicted proteins | sample 1552921 | NCBI WGS metagenome assembly OGPK01 (sample SAMEA2580264, study PRJEB22360) | human gut metagenome | biome: human gut; feature: human-associated habitat; material: faeces | place: Denmark | collected 2008/2010 | reverse complement strand
ATATTGACAGGTGTACCCACTCGAATAGCGAACCCGAGAAGTGCTGTCCGACAAACAGAACTATCGGTAGCCGCTATCGCATGCAAAGCTGAATGATATAGCAGAAGTGCATCAAATATAAGACTTTTTCTACAAACTTAAGGCACCGCATAAGCGGTGCCTTCGTTGTTATTATCGACTTGTTTATCCTCAGCTCTTCTGCATTAAAGCTCTGTAAGGCTCAAGGAATGATTCTACTGTACCGTAGTATGAATCACGAAGATTTGTGTAGGATTCGCCGAACTTGAACGGTCCGCCGAGTACACAGCCCTTACCTTCGCTGTCGCCCTGCTGGAGCATATTTGTAAGGTCGGTTGAGAAGCCGAAACAATCATCAAAGAGGAATGTGAACTTGTCGCTCGTTGTGTCCTTCAGATCGGTATAGATCTGGTACAGATCTTCAGACATTGCCGAGTGCTTTTTATTCTCTCTGCGTGCTGCACCACAGCTGGGGCATTTCTCCAGAGTCTTGTCGGGTGTAGAAACGCCGCATTCGGGGCATTTGGGATAATAAAGATGCTCAGCCGTCATTTCAGCCTTTGACTTAGCAATCAGCTCAGGGTCGATTTCGTTAAGACGGCAGATCTCCATATACTTGATAGCAGCCTTTATGTTCTTTGCACCTGCGGGAACGAGATAACCGAATGTATCGGTGTTGGTGTAGTATTTGTCAGCCTTGTCATCTCTGGGTATCGGAACAAATCTGATATCCTGATCCTTAGCTGCAGCCTGTGCCGATGTCCAGCCCCAGTCAAGACCGAACTCTGCAAACAGCGTCTTTGTGTCTGAAAGGCAGGTACTGGGATCTGCATATTCTGCATTTACCATACCCTGATTTGCAAGGTCGGAAAGGAACTCCTGGCATCTCTGGACGTTAGCGTCCTTCATGTTGTTGATGATCTGCTTGTTAGGACCGTCAACATCTATAAGTGTTGTACCTGTCGAAACTATGAAAGGCATTGCAACGAAGCCTGTGGGCATTATACCGTAGTATTCATCACCGATGTTGCACCATTCGGTCATTATATCCTTCCATGCCGTCCATGTCCACTTGCCTTCCTTATAAAGCTCCAGCGGGTCTGTCTTGATACCTTCATCGTCAAGAGCAGTCTGGTTGTATATAAGTACAACTCCGGGATTTACACGGTAGGGAAGGTAATAGTGCTTTCCGCCGTAGTTGAAGTTTTCGATCATATCCTTCATTCCCAACCATGTATCGCTGTCAAAGTCAACATAATCGTCAAGTGAAGTATAAAGGTTGTTTGCTACACCGTGAGGGTATGACTGCCACTCATAGCGTACCATATCGGGAGAGTCGGAAGAAGCAACAAGCTGTGCGAGCTTTGTAAAGTATTCCGCTGAGCTTGTCGAAATTGTCTCTACCTTATATCCTGCATCGTTGAACTTATCAACGATCTCCTTGTCGTCTTTGTTAAGATCATAGTAACCGAGCCACTTGAGCGTGTCGCCGTTTGATGGTGCTTCTACAACGCTGCCGCCGTTGTTGCCGCCTGCAGAAGAATTGTCACCGTTGTTGCTGTTTTCGGTCGTGCTTGAATTGCCCTGCGATGTGCCGGCATTGCTTGCAGAACCGCTTGTGGTTGTAGAACCGTTGCAGGCTGAGAGCATTGATGTTGCCATAGCCGCTGTGATCGCACAAGCGAGAATTCTCTTTGAGAGTTTCATTTTAGTCCTCCTTAATGTTACTCTTGTGTGTATACGTTTACACCAAGATGTTTATATTATAACCGAAAAGTGAATAAATTTCAATTCACTATTTCTACAGTTTATCGGTTTAAATTTCAGCTATTTTGCACAAAAGTACGGAATGCAATATGTGAAAATTTAATCAAATGTATGTAAATTTAAGTCATAACATTAATAAGATTTAAGTAAACAGCTTCACATATTTAATTGACACCCGCCGTAAACGGCTCTGTATTCCCGAAAATCCGTATTCTCCGGTTTGCCTTGTCCGTACCGCCGACAGCGAGAGGCCTTCCGTAGCATTACCTCACATCACAGCTTGAAACAGCCGCAGAATATCACTCTATTTGTTAAGATAAACCGATAATTCCTTTGTCAAGGCACGCTTTGAGCATCAACCGTTTTGTTTCTCCGCTGTTTTCAAAACAGACCGTGCCGATTCCGCTTTTGTCGATATTCTTTATCACACCATTGCCGAAAGAGCTGTGATATATCCTGTCACCTGCCTTGAGCCTTATATCCGCCGTCTTTTTCGGTATAGGCTTTTCGGCGGTAACATTGAGCTTTTCAAGCTCCTCACTCTTTATATATGTTACCGTGCGGTCACGGTCGGATAGCATTTCGGCAAGCGTTTTAAGCTCGGTCTTACCGCTTGTGTAGCGTATGCACAGCTTTTCCGCACAGCAGGCGATGATAACGCCTCTGCCGTTTTTGCTGTCGCAGTAAACACGTCCGAGCATATCTCTTGCAAACAGAGAAAAGAATATATCGTTGCTGTCCGTGTATTCTATCGGCAGATTTTTCTCAATCTCGTCAAGGAATTCCGAGCTTTCGCCCTTGCATGAAAACAGATACAGCTCTTTTGCGGCTCTTGTCACAGCAACATAGAACAGTCGCCGTTCCTCCTCGTACTGCTTTATATCCTCCTTATCGTTCAGCTTGTCCGAGGTGATGCACGGCAGTATATTGTCTATTACATCAAGCAGATAAACGCAGTCATACTCAAGCCCCTTGCTTGAATGCACAGTAGACAGCGTGAATTTGCTGTCAGGATCGTCCTTATGCTCGGCCATGATTCCGCTCAGCTCAGAAAGTCTGTCTAAAAGCTCCGTACTGCTGTTTACGTTTCTCGCAAGCATACGGAGAATATCATATTTGTTTTCGTCAAGTCCGTTCTTATGGACATAATCAGCATACTGCATCCCGTGCAGGATAATGCTCAGCACTTCCGTTGCACTGCTGCTTTGCGCCTGCTGCATCAGCTGAGCCGTCTGTTTTATATTCCGCTTTGAATTTACGCTGATTTGAGTACCTGTATCAATGCCGAGCAGTGCGTCGGTTATCGTGATATGCCTCTGCAAGCTTATTTTGCAAGCCGCCTCTGCGGTCTGCCTTGTTATATAAAGCCCTATTTTATAGTATATCGCCATAAAGCTGTCGATGTCATACGGGTTATTGATGAATTTGATTATTTCTGTGATGTCAAGCACAGGCCTGCTTGTGAAAAAGGTCTTTTCACCGCCCTTCAGCCTGTATGGGATATTGTTCCTTTCGAGCATATCAACAAGAACGACTGCACTGTCGTTGTTTCTGAAAAGTGCCGCTGTCTGCTGTTCGTTTCTTGCCGCAATTCCGCACAGGAAGTCATATTGAACATTTCTGCGTTCACAGCGTACAATACGGACAGGTATACCTGATTTGTTCACGGCACGGATAGTCTTTTCACGTCTGAAACGATTGCACTTTACGAATGAATCCGCCACCCCGATAATTTCGGGAGTAGAGCGGAAATTCTGCTCCATAAACAGTATCTGTGCGTTTTTATACGTCTTTTCGAAGTCGGTAAGCGCCTCAGGGTACGCTCCCCTGAAAGCGTAGATGCTCTGATCCTCATCGCCCACCATAAATATATTACCGCTTTTTGCGGCAAGCAGGCGAATGATCTCGTGCTGTATCTTAGATGTATCCTGCGCCTCGTCAACGCAGATATAGCGGAATCTTCCGTTAAAGTATGCAAGTATATCGGGATATTTACGGAGTATGTCAAGAGCCGTCACCATCTGATCGTCATAGTCCATAAGCGAGCGTGAGGACAGCGCAAGGTTGTACTCCCTGTATATTTTCAGCGTGTCATAGCCACTGCCCGAAAGCGCCTCTATCTCCTCGTCCGACAGCATCATATTCTTTGCAAATGTTATCATGGCGCCGATGTCATTTATGGTAGCAGTGTCCGCAAATTCACCTGTGACAAGGCGATAAACCTCGCTTATCAGCCGTTTGCGGTCACCCTCCCTGCTCATAAGATGCGGCACGTTTTCGTCCGTGTATACCGTAGAGAAATACTCGATGATTTTGGCGGACAGACCGTTTATTGTTCTTATTTCAAGACCTGCGCCGCATTCGCCTCCGAAACGGTCGGCAAACCTCTTTTTCAGTTCAAGCGTAGCGGCTCTGGTATAGGTCACCGCCAGTATCTCAGAGGGGCTGATGCCACAGCGGTTTATCATATATCCCAGCCTTGTTATAAGCACGGTCGTCTTTCCGCTGCCTGGTACGGCAAGCAGTAAAACCGCTCCCTGTACAGCCTTGACAGCGGTATTCTGCTGTTCGCTCATTTCAGCCATAAAGCGTTTTTCAAATTCGTTTTCGGTCATAGAAAGCCCTCCGTTTATACGGTTATTTTATCATAAATAATCTCCCCGTGCAACAATATAACGGATGGCGGGAAATGAAAAATGTGAAAATTTGCGAAAAAGGCTTTTCATAAAGCGGATTTTGTGGTATGATAAATATATATGTACATTTTGAGGTGAGAAGATGAACGCACAGGAATTATCCGCCCTTATAAAACAGGCACAGACAGGCGATACGGAAGGTTACGCACAGCTTTACAGAGCCGTGTACAGACCTGTATATAAAATAGCGAGAATGGCAATGAAAAGCGAGGATGCCGCTGTAGAGGCGGTACGCCTGACAGTGCTTGACAGCTTTGCGGCACTGCCTGCGGCAAGGCTTACTTCATCGCCGCAGTTCATAGAATGGCTTGTGAAAATACTCTGCACTAAGATAAGACACATCAACAAAATGGGCGGTGAGCTATGCACAAAGACAGATAGCGGCTCGGAGATAAGAAATGCGCTCAACGATCTGCCCGATATTGAACGTCTTGTACTCAGCGTCAGCACAGTGTGCGGATGCAGTGCGGAGAAAACCGCCAAGCTGTGCGGCTATACCGAAGAAACGGTAGGGGTCTGCCTTACCAATGCAGAGGTGACATTGAAAGCACAACTGCTTTCGGGATCGAATATCTGACGGAGGAAGAAAATAGATGGTTAGTCTGGAACAAAAGATAAAAGAATACGTTTCTTCCGTAGAGATACCCGACAGAGTAAAACCGGAAGAAATAAGGAGATTGCTCGAGGATAACGGAGATATGACCGCAGGAGTATTTCTGCGTAAGCTAAAGGAGCTTAAAATAAGCGGTTCGGATTTTCTTGAGCTTTTAGGAAACAGCAAAATCGGTAATATGGAGTTCAGAAGAATAGAGGAAAACCCTCATCTGAAGTTCGATGAGCTTTTGCAGATACTGGATAATTCCGTTCTGAGCGGAGAAGATTACCGTATGATAATAGCAGTCGCCACTCAGCGTAAGGAGCTTGCAGAGCAGAGAAAACGCCGTGAAGAAGAAACACTCCGCCGTATGACTGAGGAGCTTACCGCAAAGAAGAACGTTCATAAAGAAGAAGAAACAGGAACAAAACAGGAAGATACAGCCGATATATCGGAAAATACACCCGAAACAAATACACAGGAAGCACCCGACAGTGAGAAGATTTCTGCGGCTGAGGCACTGGTTCTTCGTATGCAGAAAGAAATTGACAGCGAAGAAAATGTCGAAACTGTAGAAAATACATCGAATTATACGGATAGTAATACAGATTTACCCGAAACGGAGCAGAAAAACGTTGAAGAAACTCCTGCCGCAGAAGCCGAAGAAGATAATGCGGAAAAGGAAAGCGTTGCTACGCAGGAAGAAAGCACCCCGACCGATAACTCCGACAGTGACAGCAAAAGCGTTACTATGGAGTTCTGTATACCTGCACCGCCTGTCGCAGAAGCTAATCCTGCAGGCGAGGAAGCGGAAGATTTTGACGGCATAATATCCGATGATGAAAAGATAGGCAGTAACGCAAGGGAGATAGGCAGTGCCATAGGCGAGCTTATGGACAGCAATGCGGATTATGACGTATCTGACGATAAAGATGATTGCGTTGTCATAAAGCGCAGAAAGGGCTGCCTTATCACATCGTTTATAGGTGCGGCAGTGCTTGTCGCAGGAGGAATTACACTGAATCAGCTCAGAGCCTGCGGAATAATTCCCGACCTTACATATGATATTCCCGGAAAGGTCGAGCAGAACATAGACAGCTATGAAACGCTTCTGAATGAAGCCGCAGCCGCACGGGACAAGATTAGCTATCAGCTTCCCGACACCTTTGTGACGGTCGAAAAGAAACCTGTCGCTCTGTCGAAAAACGTGTACGGCGATAATCTGGTCGCTACGGTAAAGGATACAGAGATATGCGGTGCTAAGGAAAAGGACGGCAAGCTAAGCGACAATTTCAGCTTTGACACAGGTCTTACCGATGCAGGAATAGTTAAGTGCGGAGAGTATTTTGCGGTTGTCGGCAGTAAGGACAACGCAACGGTTATCCGCACCTATGACGAAAGCGGAATGTTAAGCGGAAAATCGACCGACGAATATATACTTTCGGGAGAACTCGTTGATTTATATACAAACGGTAATAAAGTTTGTGCTGTAACGAAAGACAGCTTTGATATTGATAAAGCCGAATCGGAGAAACCGGAAACGTTTGTTCCTGCATACACACATAAAGGAACAACGCAGACTGTTGAATTTGAAAATATGGTGGTACCGTCTTATGTAAGCGGACTCAACTATTATACCGCAACAATGATAGCTCCTGCAGGAGATAATGAGGTTATGACGAAAAGCGTCATAGTCGGTGACATCGGCGGATGTTCGGCAAACTCTGACGGAATGTATGCGACCGACACGAGCAGGATAAACAATAAATATTACACACAGATCGCCTATGTAATGTTTGACGATCTGATGAGCAGTATGATAACCGGAGTATCCGATGTTGCTCTTAATCCCGCTCTGGTTATTGCGATGGATGATAACTTTGCGGCTTTCGGAGAAATATATTCCGGTGATGAACGTCATAATGTCATTATCACAACGAGCAAAACACTTGGCAATATAAATTTCTGTGAAGGCATCGCAGACGGACAGCGAATAGCTTCGATAAGCGGTACGGGAAAAACCGTTACCGTAACATCATACGGCGATGAACCTATGCAGTACAGCGTGAATGTCGACAACGGCGAACAGGCGGAAAACACAGAAAACACCAACAGCGTGAAGCTGAGCGACAATGTGACAGCGCAGGTCACCGTAAAGGCTGACAAGGACGGAAACAGACAGGGCATACTGCTTGCCGTAGGCGGCGACAAGAAAGCAGAGGTCACCATCACCGCAGAAAGCAATACTTCGGGCGACTGGAACAGCTATCTTACAAGCCCCGTGTGCGACGATATTTCACAGCTTGCCTATTATGAAAAGGACGGAAAGATAACAATCGGAATACCCGTTATGTACTTTGACGGAATATCGCAGGTCAGCGTTTGCAAGTTCTACAGCTATGCCGACGGAAAGCTGTCCGAGCTTGGAAACATAACGCTGTATGACGAAAAGTACACTACGCTTTACTGCGATATAACCGGCGGCGACAAGCCGTATATACTTACAATGTGGGATAACCGTGTGATTACGGCAAGCATTGATAAGATAAAGGTAATATCGGATACCGTTTTCAAGACGGTTGAAAAGAAGGATACAGCAACCGACAGCAAAACAGAAAGCAAGCCCGAAAGCAATACCGAAAGCAAAACAGACAGCAAGCCTGACAGCAAGAGCGAATAAGGTGGTAATATTATGCACGAAAGGCTTCTGACAGCGGCGATAGAATATGACAAGGGCGACCCTAAAAGGATACAGCACTTTATAAAAGTACACAGCTTTGCAAGGCTTATCGGTAAGCAGGAGAAGCTGTCGGACGAAATGATGAAAACTCTTGAAACGGCGGCGATACTTCACGATATAGGCATTCACGAGGGCGAACGGCTCTACGGCAGAAATGACGGCGAGATACAGCAAAAGCTCGGTCCGGTTATCGCAAAGGAAATTCTTGAGTCGGTCGGCGGATATGAGGATGTCGCAGAGCGTGTGATGCATCTTATCGCCTGCCACCACACATATACGGATATTGACGGCAAAGACCTGCAAATACTCATCGAGGCGGATTTCATAGTAAATCTGTACGAGGACAACGCAAGCGAAAATGCGGTCAGAAATGCGTATGAGAAAATATTTGTCACCGAAAGCGGAAAAAAGATACTGAAAGACAGCTTCGGGATATAAAACGGCGCCCTTATCGGCAGACACCGCAAAATACGGGCTTAAACATAACAAAAAGGCTGACGCATAATCACGTCAGCCTTTTCTGCATTTAATTTTATGTCGCTCAGTTCTTGCTCAGATATTCATCAATGCTCTGAGCCGCCTGCTTACCTGCACCCATAGCGAGTATTACCGTAGCCGCACCTGTAACTGCGTCACCGCCGGCATAAACACCCTCACGAGTCGTCTGCATTGTGTCTTCGTTAACAACAAGACAGCCTCTCTTGTTGGTGTCAAGACCGGGAGTTGTGCTTCTGATAAGGGGGTTGGGAGATGTACCGATTGACATGATAACCGTGTCAACGGGAAGCTCGAAGTTGCTTCCTTCCTTAGCGATAGGCTTACGTCTGCCGCTTGCGTCAGGCTCGCCAAGCTCCATCTCAATGCACTCCATAGCCCTTACTCTGCCGTTCTCATCACCGAGAATCTTGACAGGGTTGTTGAGGTTCTTGAAGATGATGCCTTCTTCCATAGCGTGATGCACTTCTTCCTTACGGGCAGGCATTTCTTCCATGCCTCTGCGGTATACAATGTATACATTTTCGGCACCAAGACGCTTTGCGCATCTTGCGGCATCCATTGCAACGTTACCGCCGCCGACAACTGCTACCGACTTGCTCTTGATGATAGGCGTATCATAATCATCAAGATAAGCCTTCATAAGATTTGTTCTTGTGAGGTACTCGTTAGCTGAGTAAACACCGATGAGATCCTCGCCCTCGATACCCATGAATGAGGGAAGACCTGCACCCGAGCCGATGAAGATAGCCTTGTAGCCCATCTCAAACAGCTCATCAACCGACAGAACACGACCGATGACCATGTTTGTCTTTACTTCAACACCGAGATCCTGAAGGTTTTCTACTTCCTTCTTAACTATAGCCTTGGGAAGTCTGAATTCGGGGATACCGTAAACCAGAACACCGCCTGCTGTATGGAATGCTTCAAATACTGTTACTTCGTAACCCTTCTTTGCAAGGTCGCCTGCACAGGTAAGACCTGAAGGGCCTGCACCTACAACTGCAACCTTCTTGCCGTTCGACTGGGGCTTAACAGCCTTTGCATCGCTGTGCTTCATGTGATAGTCTGCACAGAAACGCTCAAGACGTCCGATCGAAACGCTCTCGCCCTTGATACCTCTTACGCACTTGCCCTCGCACTGATTTTCCTGAGGACAAACACGGCCGCTGATTGCGGGGAGGCTGTTTGTGCTTGTGATTATCTCATACGCTTCTTCAAACTTGCCCTCTGCAACCTTCGCTACAAATTCGGGTATTCTTACGTTAACGGGGCAGCCGCTTACGCAGGGCTTGTGCTTACAGTTAAGGCAACGTGATGCTTCTTCCATTGCCATTTCTTCTGTATATCCCATTGCAACTTCGAGGAAGTTCTTGTTTCTTACGTTAGGGTCCTGTTCGGGCATAGGAACCTTAGTTAATGACATATTAGGCATTTTCTTATCGTCCTTTCCTTACTGCTCAGCCTTGTAAAGTCTGCAGTGTTCTCTGTCGTGAGCTTCTTTTTCCTTGTATGTCGAGTTACGCTTCATCAGCTCGTCAAAGTTTACTAAATGACCGTCAAAGTCAGGGCCGTCAACACACGCAAACTTGATTTCTCCGCCGACATTTACACGGCAGCCGCCGCACATACCTGTACCGTCGATCATAATAGGATTGAGTGATACAAGCGTCTTAATGCCGTAAGGACGGGTAACCTCACAGACAAACTTCATCATAGGTACAGGACCTATCGCAACAACGAGATCGTACTTGTTGCCTGCGTCAATAAGGCTCTGGAGCTTGTTTGTAACAAAGCCCTTTTCGCCGTATGAACCGTCATCTGTCGTGATATAGAAGTTTGTGCTTGCCTTCTTGAATTCGTCCTCAAGGATAACTATATCCTTGTTTCTGAAGCCGGCGATAACATCAACCTCAACACCCTCGTTGAATAACTGCTTTGCAGAAGGATAAGCGATAGCGTTACCTACGCCGCCGCCGATAACACATACCTTCTTTGCACCCTCGAAGTCTGTTGCCTTGCCGAGAGGGCCTACAAAGTCGAGCAGTGCGTCGCCCTCCTTGAGCTGTGATAAAAGCATAGTAGTCTGACCTACTATCTGGAATATGATGGTAATAGTACCCTTTTCTCTGTCATAGTCTGAAATGGTAAGAGGTATTCTCTCGCCCTTTTCGTCAACACGCAGAATGATGAACTGACCTGCCAACGCCTTCTTCGCAATGAAGGGAGCGTCTACCTCCATCAGTACAACGTTTTCGTTGAGCTGACGTCTTTTGAGTATTTTATACATTGAAAAAACCTTTCCTTTCGTTATATATGGGAGCATCTGTAAAAATACAGACGCTTCAAATCGCCACACATAAGTATAGCAGATTGGCGGAAAAAATTCAAGCGTTTTCGATATTTATATATTGAATAGCGCCATTACTTAAAGTAATGATAGAAATCGACCCGTTACAGCAAAAACTCTTTAAATACTCGATTTTCTGCGGTTTGAGCGACCTTGCGAGCCGTAAGTCATATAACGACCTTTTTCTCGTTGACAAAAACTGCATTATGAGATATAATTATAATGTTATTGTAAAATTGGGTTAAATGTGTAAAGACTGAAAATGCCTTTATTCAAATCCGGGAGGCTTAATGAAAAAGAAAAAATCGAATAAGCTGAATCTTATTATTTGCGCAATTGCATTCGTATTCATGATCTTCTATGTGTATTTTGTGGACGGATTTGATAATCTTGTCAATTCAATTCAGAAGATAAATGTCGGATTCCTGTTCATAGCGATGGGCCTTATGATAGTATACTGGCTGCTGGAGGCGCTCGGCGTTCATGCGGCGCTGAGGGCTACATACCCTAAGGCGAAGTTCAGCAGAACATTTATGACGACCCTGCTCGGTCAGTATTTCAACTGTATCACTCCGTCGTCAACGGGCGGTCAGCCTATGCAGGTGTATTACTTCACGAAGTTCGGCGTTCCTATGTCACACGCAATGACATCTCTGCTGAGCAAATTCATAATGTATCAGTTTGTGCTGACAGGCTATTCCGCCGTGGTGCTTATAGCCCGTTTCAATAATTTCTCTACCGACTACGCACCGCTTATGGCGCTCGTAATTCTTGGATTTATCATAAATACTATCGTAATAATACTGCTTTTTATGCTGGCGTTTTTCAAGAAGCCCGTAAAGAAGATGGCTGTATGGGCTGTAAAACTTCTTGCAAAGATACACATTTTCAAGTTCCGCTTTATAAAGAGCGAGGAAGACAAGATAAAGAAAATCAAGTCCGTAGAGGAAATTGTAGACGAATATCATGATAATTTCGTGTTCATCAAGAAAAAACCGTGGCTTATCATAAGACTTATCATCTATAATGTAATTCAGCTCACGGCTTACTTCTCAATCTCGTATGTAATTTATCTCGGCTTCGGACTTTCGGGTACGGATTATCTGACGATTATTTCCTGTCAGGCATTCGTTCTGATGATTTCCGGTTTTATGCCCCTGCCGGGTGCTCTCGGTGCGGCAGAGGGAAGCTATACGCTGTTCTTCAGCAATATATTCATCGGCTCAAAATATGTCGGTATCTCAACATTTATATGGAGATTCTTAACGTTCTACCTTCCGATAATCGCAGGACTTATTCTGTCAACCTTTGTCGGAAAGTTTATGAATGTCGAAGCCCCCGACAAGTCAACGATCAAGCTTACCGAAGAAGAGCTTAAAGGCGACCAGATAGACTGATTGCTTAAAATTTACAAAATATTCTTACGGCAGAGGGTGTATGCTTTCTGCCGTTTGCTGTATCTGGAGCGCAAAGTGAAACAAGCCGGAAACGGCTCTGCAAAGCCAATGCAACCGCAAATTTACATGAAAATATTCAAAAGCAACATGAAGTTTATAGACCTTATACGCTGATTATGCTAATATGACGACAGACAGAAAAGCTGTCGGAAAGGATATGTATATATGAGCTTAGGAACAAATATTCAGTTTTACAGAAAGCAAAAAAATATGACGCAGGAGGATTTGGCAGAGTTTATGAATGTGTCACGTCAGACTGTGTCAAAGTGGGAATCTGACACTGCGTTTCCCGAAACTGATAAGCTTATCACGCTGAGCGATTACTTTGGCTGCACGCTTGACGAACTGATTAAGGGCAGTGCAGAAGAAAACTTTACGGAAGATGCCGCAGGATATGATAAGGAAATGAACAGCTTTACAAGGGCTATCTGTCTTGGTACAGCAACTGTGCTTGCAGGTGTTACCACACTGCTTTTTACGGTAGTTCTGGGACTTGATGAAACCATAGCTGCGGCGATATTCATGCTGTTTGTGACAGTTGGCACGGCGATATTTATAGTAAGCGGCATACGACACGACAACTATGTCAAGGAAAATCCCAATATCAAGCCGTTTTACAGCGTAGAGCAGATAAAGGCATTCAGAAATAAATTCCCCGCTGTTATCGCCGGCGGTACGGTGCTTGTACTGTTCGGCGTAATTGCATTGATGGTAATGCAGAGCTTTGTCGACAAGGTTGTACCTGATGTTATGACCGAGGAAAGCTTTGATGCGCTGTGCGCGGCGGTTCTGCTTTTATGTGTTACCGTTGCCGCGCCTATGTTTATATACGGCGGTATGCAGTATGCAAAGTATGATATTGAAGAGTACAACAAGGAAAATAACCCCGACAAGCCGTTCGCGGACAGACTTATGTCGGCTATATCCGGCGGTATAATGCTTGCGGCGACTATTGTGCTTTTTATAATGGGATTTTGTTTTGATAACTGGGAATTGTGCTGGATAGGTTATCCGATAGGCGGTGTTCTTATAGGGATTGTAAACTGTATATTCGGCGCTGTAAAAAAATAAGCAGATACTTGCATAATTTTTGTGAATATGGTACAATTAAAGAGCGATAACTGTTACAGTTCTTACAGCAACAGCTATCGTAATAAATAATTTGAGGAATTTTCACCGTGAACCCTTTATTGATTGTACTGTATGTTTTACTCGGACTTCTTGCGGTATACGCCGTACTGTTTCTTATTGCGGTACTCCGTGCCGTATTTATGAAGAAAGAATTTGCTGATGATAAGCCGTTCGATCCGTATAAGGACGGTATCGACTGCGACACCCACGCAGAGCATCTGTCAAAGATTATACAAGTACCTACCGTAAGTATCCGTGGCAGAAACGACAACACCGAGATTTATAAATTCCACGACCTGCTCGAACAGCAGTACCCGAATATCCACAGGGTATGCGAGCGTGTCGATATTGACGGAGCGTTGCTGTTTATATGGAGAGGCAAGGATAAGAACCGCAACCCGATATGCCTTATGTCGCATCAGGACGTTGTTCCTGCCGACAGCGAAAAGTGGAAGTACGACGCTTTTTCGGGTAAGATAGCCGATGGTAAGATCTGGGGCAGAGGTACGGTCGATACTAAGGGCGCATTATGCGCCATACTCGAAAGCATAGAGGAGCTTATAAAAGAGGGCTTCACCCCCGTGTGCGATGTCTATGTCGGAAGCTCCAACAATGAGGAAATAACCGGCGACGGCGCAGTAAAGACTGTTGAATATCTTTATGAAAAGGGTATACATTTCGATTTGGTTATGGACGAGGGCGGCTCTGTAATGTCATACGAGGACAGCGTCAAGGGCAGAATGGTAGCCCACAACGCAATGATAGGCATACTCGAAAAGGGCAGAGCCAACATAAAGTTCACCGCAAGGAGCAGAGGCGGCCACGCAAGCGTTCCGTTCAACAATAACCCGTTTGCAAAGCTGTCAAAGCTGATGTATATAATCGAACACAGAAACCCGTTCAAGAAAAGGATAACCCACCCCGCAAGAGTGCAGTATCACGCTATGGCACCATATATGCACCACTTCAGACACCGCCTGCTGTACGGAAATCTGTGGCTTTTCGCCCCGATAGCACCGTACATAATGCACAGGATAGGCGGGCCTGCGGGAGCGGTCGTAAAGACCACCTGCATATTCACTATGGCAGAGGGAAGCAAGGGTGCAAACGTGATTCCCGAAAAGGCAAGCGTTACCGCAAACTGTCGCTTTATGGTGCACGAGCCTTTACCTCAGTCGTATAAAAAGCTCGGAAAGATGTGCCACAAGCTCGGTATTTCTATGGAAATGCTGGCAGGATTTGACGTTCCGCCTGTTGCGGATATGAACTGCTATGCGTATAAGTATGTCAACAAGAGAATAAAGGAAACCTTCGGCGATATACCGAGAATACCTTATATAATGCTTGCAGGCACCGACTCACGCCATTATACGAAGATATGCGACTGCGTACTGAGATTCGTTCCGCTTATGATGACGGGCGCACAGCTTAACAGCGCACACGCAATTAACGAAAACCTCAGCGTAGAATCGCTTGAACGAGGAATAGTTTTCTATCACGATTTCATAAAGAATTACGGCTCGGAGCTGTAATGCGGACATAACCGTGTCCGAAATCTCTGAAAGATAAAATAAAATGATTTTATTAAAGCTGTACTGTAAAATTTATTGCTGACATCGCCGAAAACACTTTCCGTACTGACAAGGTGTTAATATTTTCGTGAGTATATCGGTACAACTGCACTGACATTGACCCTTCAAAAAAACGCCACTAACCTGAGATATAT
>OGPK01001859.1_pt1 | contig 15015 bp, 18 predicted proteins | sample 1552921 | NCBI WGS metagenome assembly OGPK01 (sample SAMEA2580264, study PRJEB22360) | human gut metagenome | biome: human gut; feature: human-associated habitat; material: faeces | place: Denmark | collected 2008/2010 | reverse complement strand
GTATCGGCGGGCGCGCCGTTCGTATAAAACGCTGCCGTCAGCAAATTGTAAACGTCGCCATAGGTGAGCACACCCCTGTCACCGTTCTCGTTATAGATCCAGCCTGCCTGGTGCCGTACTTCCCCGATCACGGAAGTCCAGCGGTACAGTCCCGCAAGCATATAATCCGACGCATACTGCGTCATATCCTTGCCGACGAGCGGCGCAAAAATATCATAGGCGGGTTTGTCGTCAAACACCGCAAGCAATCCTGTCTTGTATTCGTCCCAACGCGCTTTGATCTCCGTGATCTGGCGACCGTATTTTTTCAGTACGTCGTTCGGCACCGCAAAATATACGCTGTTCAGTTGATCCTGGTGCCCGTCGGTAAACACTCCGTCGGGGCGGTACTGCGTCGGTATCACTTCCAGATCCAGCGTTTCCAGATCCGTGACTTCGCACGTCAGCGTCGTGGCGGCGTCTGCGTCCGAGCCGTACCCCGCGGCATAACCTTTGTATGTATACGTTCCGCCGCAGCCGTAGTCTTTCGCAAGGCTGTCGCCCTTATAGATCAGTTCCACGCTCGACAGATCGTAACGCCGCGCATTGCTGTTCACCCGTTCCGCCATTGTCTTGCCGTCCGCGCTCTCGTGATCCTGCACGCGGAATTTGTAAAACAAATTGTTATAGTCGCCCGTGGATTTATTGCAGAATTTCAATTCAAAATTTTCATAGTCGTCGGGGCTGCCCTTTTCGTTATACCCCACGGCGAACTGCGCCACGTTCAGTATGCTTGACGTATCGATCTCACGGCCTGTCGGGTTATAGAAATACAGATACACGGCATAATTCCCGCGCATATTGGCGGCATAACTGTAACAATATTCGATCAGCGTCACAAGTTGCACGCGACCGTTTTCGTTATACGGATATTCCGACAAATCGAAAGCGTTTCCGTCCGCGTCCGTCGAGCCTGTCAGATCGTCCAGCACATTGACGTAATCAAACTCGCGTTCGGTTTCCGCCTGCGCCTGGCTCGGCGGGTTTACTGCCGCGCCCAGGAGAAGAAAAAAGGCACATAAAACAGATAATATTTTTCTCATGCCCGCCCCTCCTTAAAAGATTATGTGCGGCGGATTTATGCTGATCGTCGGCTTGTCAGATACACCGAAGTATATAAGTATGTTTTTCCCGTCCGACAGCCCGACGGACATGATCCAGAAGTCCGTATCTTTCGGCAATTCATCGGGCAGCGTGACCGTTTCGCCGCCGTACTTTTCCGACAGCACAGACGAAACCGAATAATCCGAGGGGATATTCACCTCGAACCGATCCTCGGAGATCTCTATGCCGAAATACTCCGTCACCTCCCCGACATGGGCAAAAGATTGCGGATTTCCGTCCGCCTGAAACGTGAATTTCGCCTCGCTGTTCGCCTGGATCCTGACTGTATATTTCCCCGCGCCCGCAGCGGGTTTCATGCTCTTGATCTCAAACACGTTTTTCCCGCGGGCGAGTTTTACGCCCCTTTCCGCCGTTCCCAGACGCCTGCCGTTATACTCCACATATTCGAAATGGGTAAACCCGTTCGTTTCTATGGCATAATAGATCCCGCACCCGACCGCCGCAAGCAATACGGTCAAGAGGATAACCGCAACGATCCTGCCCGCACGGCTCTTTTTTTTCTTTGACTTTTGCGGCGCAGCCCGCGCTGCGCTCGCTTTCTTCTTTGCTGCCATTTTTACCCCCCCCTTTTAGAAAATGATCTGCGGCGGGTTCAGTTCTATCTCCGTCACGGGAATATCGAGATCTACTGTGCCGAGGGTCAGTTCGAGCATAGTGCCCCAATAACTTACATAGTCGGGAGCCGTTCCGTCTGATCCGTTGGTGACCGACGCGGTTACCCTTACGACCGCGCCCGAATAGCCCGCATAGCCTTTGTCAAATTCCGCGCGGCCCGCGCTCTTCACGCCGTACAGTTTATACATATTTGTTTTGCTGCTTACAAACGTGAGCGGTTCGTTTGTCGCCGTGACCGTGTTCGACGCCGCGGGGATCATATCCAGACTGCCGATTTCCGTATGCTCTTTTACCCAGTTGTAATAATCCGTATGATAACTGATACCGATATTCGTCTGCGCGTTTTCTTCCTGCATTGTTCCGACGCCCCAAACGATATTTTCTACCGAAAATACATACTCTTTGCCCGACGCGCTGATATCCAGCGTTTCCGCGATCTCATCGCCCGAGCGGACGACAAGTTCCGCGCTTTCCATTTTCGACATATAGTCCAGTTTGCAAACCGCCGTTACGTCGGGATATTTCCGCGAACGCGCGGTCAGGTTGATCGGCTCGCCGAACGCCTGTAAGCACTCGACCGTTGCAGTAGCGCTCCCGTCGCTTTCGGGTGTTACTTTCGCATATTCCTCAACCGCTTTGCCGCGCGCCCAATCGCTTTCCGCGTTCTCGAAGTCCACTTCCCAATCGATCGCTCTATTGCTCGCCGTGTCGGGTTTGATCGTCGCCGTTACAGTAATACCCGCGTTTGCCGTTTCGCTCTCCGACGTGGGGACGGCAAAAACCATGTTTGCGGGCATTTCAAACAGCCCGTCGCTCGTCAGTTCGTTCCCCGCTCCGTCATATACGCCAGAGATCCCGCCGAGTTCCTTTGCTTTGTCCGCCGTGAAAATCACCGTCGCCGCCGTCGCCGTCAACGCAAGCAATCCCGCAAGCGCAAGTGTTATGATCTTGGGGGCGGCGACCGCGCCGCCCCTGTCTTTTCCTTTCATGCTGCACTCCTTTTAAAATTCCAACGTACTGTCGCCCAGCGTCACCGAATCGACCGACCGCTCCTCGGATAACAGCGTCGTGTCAAATTTTACGTTAAACACGGCAAGTACTTTGCCGCCTGCCTGCTCAGGTCTTGTCATGAGCACGATCTCGTAGGCTGTTCCGTTATACGACAGCAACGCTTCTCTGATATTGTTTCGGATCGTCGCATTGTTTTGGTGCACCGAGTTCCAAAACTGCGCGTCAAATAAGCAATTTATATTTTCATCGGAGGTGATCACTCGCAGCCGTTCTGCGGAAAACCCGCTTCCGATCTTCGCGTCCAACGCGTTTTTCAGTCCGTCCGTCGGACGGATCTCGAAATATCCTGCGGTATTTTCATCTAAATACGTCTTGGTATATGCTTCGGAATATTCGTTGAACATTCCGCCGTCAAAATTAGACAGCCGATACAACGACACCTTTACACTCTGCTCCAATACTTCTTTATCTTCTGAATATTGCGTAGGCATAAACCATTCGTTCCTATCCGAAGAGATACCCTCGTTAATAAACCCGAATTTATAGCCCAAAAGTTTTCTCGCATAATCTACCGTGCAAGTCGCTTTTGCTTCCGCATTATCCCGCGATGTGACCGTAATCAGGATCTGTTCGCCGAAATTTTCAAGGCAAGTCACCGTCGCGCGGGTACTCCCGTCGCCGCTCGGCGTTACGGATATATAATCCGTCGCCACTTTATTCTTTGCCCACGCCGCAGACGGATTTTTAAACGTAACCGACCAATCCACTGTTTTGTTCGCTGCATTATCGGGCAAAACGGTGGCTTGCAACGTTACCGACGCCGAGTTCTGCGCCGTCGCGCTTTTCGTAAAGACCATTGCCTTCGGTAATTCGTAGACTTTCCCGCCGTCCAGTCCGTTCCCGTCCCCGTCCATGACGGGCGGCAGTTCTGTGGCCGTTCCGCCTATGCTCGGCTCTGATACGAAATATCCGATCACACCTGCGACGAGCAGCAACATGACCGCCGCAAGGATTATGGATATGATCTTTTTCGGGGCGGCGATCGCGCCGCCCCTGTTCTGTTTGTTCATAATACCCTCCTTACCTGCTTAGAAGATGATCGTGCCGTCCTCGATCTGGATACCCGTGACCGCTTTGCCGATACTGCTTGCCGCATACGCCAGATAATAAGTGTCCGTCACGTCCTCCGTGTACGTGCTTGTAGTCGTAACCGTCACTACGAACGGCTGCGCCACGCCTTTCTTATCCAGCACTTTGCCGAGTTCGTAAAGGTTGGGCACGGTCGCAAAGTCCGTGCCGAGAAGTTGCGCGAAAAAGTCCGTGTTTGCGGTGATCCCCGCGCTTGCGTCGTAACTGCCGCTTACTGCGCTCGCGTTGATTTTCTTTGCTTCCGCCAACAAAGCCGCGCTCGGCGCTATGCTCACCGTTGTGGTGTATGTATCTTCGATCGTGTACACCTCGGTAGTGTTATACGTGAAAGACGCTGCCTTTTGCCCGTCTTTCGACAGATATGCTTTGAAAATCGCCCAGTTCGAGGCGGTGCCAGTCGCATTGTTCAGCGTTACGATCGTGTCGCCTTCCAAACCCGCGCCCGCCGCGTACGTCACGTATGCGCTGCCGAGTTTCTGCGAACAGTCCACCGTGCAGGTGTCCGTATATTCGGGGTTATCCTGCGACGTCACCGTGATGATGATCTGCTCGCCGAACGCCTGTTTAAACGTGACCGTCGTCGTCAGTTCGTTCGTGTCCGTGATCGTCACATATTCCGAAAGCGTTTTGCCGCTCGCCCACTCGGACGCGGGATCCGCAAAGGCGATCGTCCAATTCACAAGTTGGTTCGTCGCGTCCAAAGGCTCGATGACCGCTTTGATCGTCACGCTCGTCGCGGGCGTCGCGCCGCGCAGCGCGGGGCGGAATACCATATTCGACGGCATATTGTACACCGTGTCGCCGTTCATCTCGTTCCCGTCGCCGTCTATGACCGTGCCCTTTTCCGCGTCCTTTTTAAACCACGTGCTTGCGTCCCAGTTTTTAAAACCCTCGGTTACGATCCCGAAAAAGATACTTGCTGCCAGCAGTATCGTCATGAATACCGCCCAAAAGCGGGCGAAACCGCTGCTTTTACTGTAATTTGCCATTTTTTGTTTTCCTCCGTTTTCTATTTCCTGATTTTATAATTTCCCTGATTTCTTTTTGCTCATAGCCCGAAATTTTCCAGTCAACTGGAAAATTTCGGGTAAAAACTCGTTTTCCCTGCGGGCATGAGCGTACCCGCAGGGTTCTATCTATGCCCCGTGGAGATTATGCGGGGCGGGATGGGCTTTGTTATGGCGGGCGTTCACGCTCTTTCAGTATACGCACGTTTACCGCACCGCCTAATAAATTTTCATACACGCGCCGCACTCGCGCCGCGCGGGACGACGATACACGTTTATACCGTTTCGTTTTCCCCTTGTATTCGATTTCAATTATCATTGTTTTTTCCTCCCGTCAGTAACCACGGCGGATCATAATTCATGTATAATTTTTCTGTTCGATGCAGCCCCATCTGCGCAGTCGTGGGCTTTTCGTCCGTTTCCCATTCCTTTAATTCTTCATTATATAATTCATTGTCATACGCCGATAAACAGATCTTGGATTTGCTTGCTTTTATTGTTTTTAATAGTTCCTCATGTTGCTTGTCTGTCATATCCGTTTTATACAATCCCTTTTTTCGCGTCGATTCGATATATGGCGGATCAAGATAAATCAAGGTATCGGGAGAATCATACTTTTTTATTAAAGAAACCGCGTCATAGTTCTCGATCTGCACTTCCCGTAAACGTGATAATGTTTCCAATATGATTTTCGGTAATTCAGCAAACCGAATCGGACAGCGCGGAGAATTCTTTGTCTGACTATTCTTCCAACTGTGTTTACTGCTGTCCGTAGATCCGAAACTCTGCCAGTACCTTACAAGCGTCCGACGCGCCTGCTCCAACGGATCGTCCGATCGGACATAACATTCCACATATTCCCGCCGCGAAAACGGCGTCAATTCTATCAATCGCGCAAGTTCTTCCCCTCGTTCGCGGCATACGCGGAATAAGTTCACAATATCGCCGTTCAGATCGTTCACCGTTTCAATCCCGGCAGGCGCTTTCATAAAGAAGATCGCGCCGCTACCGAAATACGGTTCTAAATAAACTGCATGAGCGGGAAAGTGCGCAATGATCCATTCCGCGATCCGCCATTTCCCGCCCGGATATTTCAAAACCGCTTTCAATCGTTCCCCTCCGTCTGTTCTAAAAAATATTTGCATATAGGCTCGCCGTTTTCCCATGGGATCAACTGTTTGTTTTGGCAGAGCATACACGCATACGCGCGCGGATTCGTCAATAAATACGCATTGATATCTTTGTAGAAACAGTAATAATTCAGTTCATTCTGCCTTTTTTCCAACTCACGCCGCGCGCGTTTCGTATGTTTCCCGTTTTCCATAAGGGCGCGGTATTCTTCATATGCGCCCTCGATCGCTTTGTTTAAGGCTATAAATTCCTGATCCGCAGCAAAACTTTGGCTGATCCGCTCCGACATTTCCATGCATAGCGCCATAAGTACGGCGCACTCGCGGCGGCTTTTTTCTTCCGGCGTTTCTTCCCGTGTTTCTTCTTCCTGCGCCCCGTCCGGTTCGTCAACGGGCTTTTCGTTCTCCTTTTTCATCTTTCGACTTCTCCCAATGCTCCATTATTTTTGGAAGGTGTTTTTCCACGCATTCGCACGGCTTGCCGTTCGGCAAATATCCCATATCGCCGCAGGCTTTACACTGCACCTTTTTTTGCAGCGCAGCCTGATCCATTCCGAATAATGCGAGTATCGCCGCGCGTTCGCGTTTCGCTGCGTCCAGTTTCGTTTTTAATATACGGATCTGGAACGCATCGCCTCGGTTAAATTCCGCTTTCGCTATGTCGTGGGATAATACCGATATTTCTTGTTGGATCTTCTGATACCGCGCATCCGCTCCGAGTTTTTCGTTCATTCGCTCGACGCGTGCATCCTCTTTTGCCCGCATCTGCGCATAATAGCCGCGGATCACCGACGCGGGCGGTTCGGGGATCTTGTATTTCGAATATGTACCGCTTTTCAATTTCTTGAACACGCCGAAATGCAAAAGAAAATGCAATCGGTTTTTTGTAAACTGAATCAGTGTGCCGTCCACGTCTACCGTGTAGATCTCTTTTCGGTCACGCGCGCGGAACTCCGCTTTTTTGATCGTGTACACCGCTTTGTTTCCATACATCCCCACGAGCCATGAGTCACCGACTGCGTATTCGAATGTTTTATACACACGCTACACCCCCAGTTTCAAGCAGTTCGTTCTGAAATCTGATAAAGTCCGTTCGGCTCATGCTCTTATATAGTGCACGGCTCAATTCTTCGATTACCTGCATATAAAAAACATCCCGTTGTTTCGGATTAGCGCCGTAACAGATCCCTTTGATTCGTCCGTCGTTTTCTTGCAATGCCAGTATGCTGCGGCCTTCCAGATTCATTCTTTCCCTGTTGCCGATTTCATCGTAATCATCTAAAATCAATGCTTTTGGCATATTTCCCTCCTACCCCGCTATCTTTACGCGAATCTGCTTGCGCTCTTTTATAAACGAAAGCCATTGTTCGCAAAAACTTGCAATCTGCGGATCGCTGTCGCGTCCGCCCTTGTTGTCATAGCCACGGCATTGCACGATCCGCTCTGTATGCGGATTGTATTCCAGCATATAAAACGGCTTTTTTGGTTGGCGGCGATCCACTGCCACAAAGATCATCGAGTTACCCGCAACGATCCGATCCGCATACCCCGCCGAACAGTTCGAAAATAACGTCGCGTAGTATTTCAGTTCCGCTATCGTCCGTATCGGGCGTAGGGATATATTTCGTTGACGGAAACAATAACTTTGATATTCGGATGCCTTTTCTTCAAACTTGGCACAAAGTTCTTTTGCGGTTTCATACTGAACGAGGCTCGAAGTACGAGAGTGTGCACGGCTCAGATCTTTCGGGTACAGCACTTGTTCGTCTGCCATGTTCAGGTGCAGACGCTCTGCCCCTATTGCTTATCCTTATTATACCATACCACGCGCCATTTTTCAACATTTTTTCGCGCGGGATTTTTCTTTATTTTTCCAGTTGACTGGAAAAACTACATTGCCAATTTGCGTCGGCGCAGGCGCGAAGTCAGACAAAAGATCGAGAATTTTCCAGTCAACTGGAAAATTCTACTTGTATAGCAACCTGCTTTTATGATATGTACCACCCTCGGCATCTCTCTGCACTCGAAAAAACTTGACGAGTTCCTTTTTGTTTTCCATGTAATTTTTCCGTATGGCATAATCCACGATCTCGCCAAGCGTGATCTTGACGAACATATGCAGCGAGCAGCAATTTTGCCGGGCAAACTCCGCCCGCTTTTCATAAGGATATTGACGGACGTATAGCAAAATCTTGTCCGCCTTTTTTATATTCATCGAGTTCATCGCCATCGCGCCGAACGGCGAAAAGAATTCCGCGTAAAACATTTCATAATTCGCCCATAACTGTTCCGACGTTGTTTTTGTCTTGTAGACGATCCACTCTTTGCATACTTCCCCGAAGGGTTTCGAATTAAACTTTTTTGTTTGTTGCTGCATGATACAACCTCCAAAATATTTATATTTTTTTCCAGTTGACTGGAAAATTATGATTGCCGTACCGATCACGGCCGCAAATGGCGGCACTCTGCCATTGATCGCCTATGCTGGCTACTTCGCTCGGTCGGCTCTTCCGCTCCGGCCGAGGCTTTGTTTCTTTATCAGCCTTATCGTTCTACTGTAACCGCGTTTCAGTTCCAGCCACCGCCGAGATTGATTGACAGGCTGCGCCTGTATGGCTATTTCAGTCCTTCTGTCGCGCGGCTTTTGGGCGCGGGGCTCCCTGTGCGCATGAGATACAGCATGACACTCGATTGTGCCTTCTGTGGGATCAGCCAGCGAAAACCGCGTTCCCCCCGATTTCCGATTACCCGACTGATCCTGCGCCGCCTCAGCCACGGCAGCGCAACGCCCTCCAATTTTTTTGTTCTTCGGAAAAAATACAAACCGCTTGCTGTGCTTGGCTGCACGCGCCTTAATTCGTGCAGGTTCGTCAACGTCATTTTTCACCTTGCTCGAACGGCAGACAAGACCACGGACTTTTTGAGCGGAAGCCGCAAAGGCAAGGACGAGGAAACCGCATCTATGACGTTAAGGGAAAGCGCCGACGTTATCCCGTCGGCATCTCTACAAAGATATCTTGTACCACGGTCAGTTTCCCGCCCGCCTTCGATATCAGCCCGGCCTCCGCCAGTTTATCAATATTGTATTTGATGGTATTTCTCGAATATCCGAGTTCTTCCGCGAGTTCCGCATAGTCAAGCCGCTTGCTTTCCGTTCCGAGGCGGTCGATCAGGATCACAAGGACGTTCAGTTCCGCGACGTGTAAATTTTGCATCGATTCCAGACGGATCGCTCTCATGCCTTTTTACCTCCTCTTTTTACTCTCAAAATTTTGCCCGAAAATTTTTCGGCCGCACCGCCAAAATCGCGCGGGTTCAAAAATTTGCGACAAGCGCAAATTTTTGAAATAGATGCGGTCGTATTTTTTTATACGGTCGCATGGTTGCACACGTTGTTATGCTTAGTTATGATCACTCCCCGCATCTTTCCGCAGGGCTCGGACGCTGCGCGGGATCCGCACGAGCAGGCGCGCATACGCGCACCTTCTTTTCCGCGCGGATCCCGCGCCCCGCCCGACCTTTTTCCTGCGGAAATTTGCTATTAGAGAGTGATTGACGCCCTCCGCGCGTCCGTTGATCATTTCTTGCTCCGTTTGCCGTATTCGTGCGTTGCCTTCCGCTTCGTCTGCGTGACCGTGAGTATCTCGCCCGTTTTTTTGCGGTGTTCTTCGGCATATGCACTTGCTTCTCCTACCGTCGCAAACGTCTTTCCCCGCTTGCTGTCCCAAACCGTATATGTCGGTGCATCCGTCGGCTTTTTCGGCATTGCGGATTGTATACGCTGCTCCCGCGCCCTATATTCATCTTCCGCTTTTATTGCCTTGACCGCCGCTTCCCGCGATAAGCCCAGAGCGGTAATGCGTTTAATTCGTTCCTCCTTTGTTCCGACGGCAGGCTTTGCTGCTCTTGCATAGGTTGCTTTTACGTCAAAAGACGGCTTTCGCGGAGCCGACTTTCCCCGTTTTGTCGAACCTTTTGACTTTTCAGGCTTCCCTTTTGGATCATATTCTACTACTGTTACGATTCGGGGCGTCAGCGCATCACTTTTTCGCTCGCGAGCCCAAAACTCGTCCGTCTGGGCTACCGCTCGCTCCGCTGCCTCCCGCGAAGCTCCGTACCTCATAAGTTCTTTAATCCTATCTTCCCGACTCTTTTTTTCTTCATCCCAAAGAAAATTCGACTTGGCGGGAACGGATGCCGTTTTACGGGGCTTCTCCGATTTTTCGGAACTTGTGCCGTCGCCGTATTTGCGGTCATATTCTGCCCGCAGACGGTCATGTTCCGCCTTATACTCCGCATACTGTTTTTTATTCGTGCGTTCCCATTCGGTTTTCGTACAGTTCTTTGTTTTTCCCATCATCTCGCTTATCGCGCGCATTTCTTGGGTTAATTCTTTCCTTGTCATGTGCTTGTGCTCCTTTTTGATCTTCTTTTTGCCTATAAGAAATTACAAATATTTTTTATATTGATCTTCGATACTTTTGACAAAATCCGCGTCGTACTTTTCGACGGGGACGCTCCAAGCCTCTTCATTTCCGTTCCAATGCCACCCGCGCTTTTTTAGGGCATAGATAAGTTGCGGTTTCGGTTTGGTCGTAAATTTCATAAATACCCGTTCCCCGCTTTGGATTGTCTTTCGATATGCGTTATAACTGTCGCTTTCGATCAACTTTTTCGGCGGTTTCTTGCCCGTATATTCACCCGTTTTCACCTTGTCGTATAGTTTTGCGGCGTTCGTATTCTTGCGGAAGTGATATTCTTTGTCGTATTTTTCGTATAATTCCGCATATCGTTTCGGATCATACTGCGCGATCGGCGTCAACCACGTCGCCACAGTCGTTGCGCCCATATTCGGCATTGATCTCATTAAATGATGAAACTCTTCCTCTTTGCGTTTCACCTCGATTTTTCGATCTTCTTGATACTGCCGGTTGCTATTTTTCACGCTGCGCTCCACGCCCTTAAACCAATCGCTGATTTCCACGCTTTTTTGCATTGCCCGCTCCGCGATCCCGTTCATTTTTTGAGCGGGATACTGCGCCGGCCCTGATACTGTCCACGGTACATACCGAGCATCAAGAGAGAGTTTTTCATCGTACTTTTTCTTTAATTGCCCGATCAACTTTTCTTTTTGCTTGACGCTGATATCCCAACCGTTGATCTCGTCCGCATAGGATTTATACGCATCGACCGTATTATCCCCACGATTAAACATACTGTTGTTATTCGCCATATCCCTATTCCAAGCCGACAGTTCCGGCACGGGCACTTGCCCTTTGCGGATCTTTGGTATTTTTGCCGCTTTCGGTTTCTTTTCTTTGGCTGCGCGTTCTTCTTTCCGCAGTTCGTTCCATGCGCTCCACGCGTCGCGCGGCGTCATTCCTGCCGTCGATACGCCCGCTTTCTGTAACAACCCGTACGGCCTACGATAATTCGGCGTTGCGTGTTGCTTTTGCTCTACGGTCTTATCGGATTTCGTTTCTTCGTCTTTGTTTCTCTTCATACTTTCCTCCTTTTTCCAGTTGATCGGAAAATTATACTTCCGTCGATTCGCAATATTCCTGTTTCGTGATTTCCCGCACAGTGCCTTCGATATGCAAAAACTCGCAAAGCAATTTCGGATCTTTGGGCTTTGCGTCGATTTCCATATACATGACCTCGCCTGCGGCGTCGGTTATCTCGTAGTAATACTTTTTCCTGTTCATGGTTTCCTCCTGTATTAAAAAACAGCGTTTTATATCAGACACAGTACTTTGCATAGTCGGAATTTTTCGGATTTTTAAAAAATATTCTGTCTGAAATCGTTTAAACGGCTTTTTCATTTTCAGCATTTCTCGGGGATTCGCGTACTACCGAATAGTTTCGCAGATCGTCCTCCGCGCGCAAGGTCAAGCGTTCCCATCCTTCCAGTTCCAACGGAAGATCCAGCGCCTTATAGGTAAACCTGTACGATCTGTCGTCATAATCATAGATCAGGCGCGATGGCAATATGTAAGTGCCTTCCTTGCCTTTCAGTGCTCCGTCGTCATGCTCCACGTTGCCCATGTTCCTGTAACTGATCTGACGGTAGCCTATCGTCCGCACAATCGCGTCGAAGTAATACACGAACGTATTGAACCGGGGCTTATACTTTCCGGTTTCTTCCAAGCGGATCAGCCGCGCGCGAAGTCTGTTATCGAGCCGCAAAAGAAAGCCCGGTTTCAAGATCCATTTTTGCATTTTGCAATAGATGGTGTTATCCAAACATTTGCGGATATATTTCCCTGCCCCGTCGTCGCCCTGCTCCGTCATGATGATCATGAAATCCCCGTAATGCCGTACATAGCGGTAAAAATCCGCGACGTTATCATTGACTGTCGAAGAGGTATTCGCTCCCTTCGTGCTGCCGCTCTCGTCGTCGAAGATCACGCAGTATTCGGGCACGCGCTGCATTTGCAGGAAAAACTTATTGTTGGCTTTGTACGCGTACCGCCCGCACACGCGCATCCCCAACGTCGTGGCAAGGCACGGAATATAACAGCGTTCACGCCTTTTGAAAAACAAATAGGATTCCTCGATCGCCTTGAACTTTTCCAATTCCTCCGTCATGCCCATTTGGATACACGTGCGGATCCTGCGTTTGCGGGTATGGTACTCATATTTGAGATCTTCCCAACGCCGCCGCGCCACGCATACCGCCATATCCCCGCCGAGCGAAGTCTTTCCCGCGCCGGGCGGACCGGTGCAGCAGACCGAATGTTGGTTTTCCATGTAGCCCGCACTTTGACCGTAATAGACGAACTCAAAATATTTTGCTTTGATCCCCTTTTTGAAAAGCGTTATGACGGAAAACACGATCAGCAAGATCCCGCCGAGTTGTAACAGAAGTTTCCCTATCTTCCAGACCAACGACCAGTCCGCGCGGATCCCGTTGAACACCGACACGTCGAAAAACGTACATAATACGCCGTACCAGCCGTGGTAATAGTCGCGAGTGAGAAAGTATCCCAATAGATACGCAAGCGCCAGCAGCACCCAAAAACGGCAGTAAAACCGCGTGTTTTTGAAACTCTCGGTGCGTCGGCGTTCCGCCCATGCGCAGAATCTCGAATACCGCGTCAGGCGGCGCGCACCGCGCTGTAAGTCGCTGCGCCACCGCTTATATTCTTTTGTTCTCAGTATCGTTCCGTTTGTTTCCATAGCATTTTGATTGACTTCCGTCCCGTAAAATGATATAATTTTAATCAGAAAGGGCATTAGTTCGCCTTCGGGCTTGAACATTGCGAACAAGTGGTTTTACCGCTCGCGCCTTTTCTTTTTTTATGTCATTTTTTCTTTTCGTTTTTATCGATTACTTCCTGCACCTTCTTTTTGTCAACGTCACTGAATTTCCAGCCTTTCAGTCGTTCATTTTTTGCGCCTTTCGACACTTCTTTCGTTTTCGGCTGTATGTACGCGGGCTTCGGATTATTCGGTTCGGGATTTTTTTCGAGCCTGATATTTAAAATATCATTCGTCTTTCGTCCTGATGTGATCCCGATTACTTTATATACCTTTCCGTTTTCATCATATACATACGAAGGATGCCCGGTCGTTTCCTTGCTATGAAATTTGCGAAAATGCCGCTGAAACCGTTTCGATTTTTCTGTTTTATCCGATTTGGAATCGGATTTTTTATTTTTCTGACGATTGATTCTAAACATAGTACTTTGCAAAACACCGCCGAAGAGCATTTCGGCGGTGTTCCGCTGCCCTCCTTTTAGTTCTTTCCGCGCTTGCCGATGCGGAGTTTCCCGCCCGTTACCTTTTTGGCGATCGCACGGTTCTCGTCGTTCTTTTTGTAATACGACGTACCGTCACGGTCTACCACCGCGATATAATTCGGCGTTGCGTAGATATCACGAGCCTTTGCGAATGTTCTTTCCCGTTTTTGGAGTGCTTTTTGTTTTGCCGTCGGCTTTTCCGCCTCGGGCGACTGTATTTTGTTTCGGGGCTTTCCCGCCCGTGTTACCTGTTTTACTGCGCGGGGCGCTTTTGCTCCCGCCTGTTTTGCTTGGCATTTTTTTGCCGCCATTTGCTTTTACCTCCCTTTCGATTTCTTTGGTTTTTATCTCACTGATTTTTTCGCTCGGCGGTTTGTATTCCACGGATATTTTTTGCCTGGAAGATACTGCGGATATGATGATCTTGATGATCAGGTAAACCGCGATCACGGCCAAGAAAAGAATACCGAGCATTAAAAGCAAGCGCAATATAACTTCGAGCGGGTTCGTCTGCTCTGCGTCTGGCAGCGGCGGCGTCACGCCCGGTATTATATCGATCGGGTCGTTTACCGCCGCTATGACCGTGTATACGCCGTCCTTATAGAATTTCAACTGTATGATCCTGAAATTCAGGAATACCGTCTGTTGTGCAGCATACCCGCATTCTTGCCAGGGCACCGTGCTTTCATTTACTTCGCTGATATTGCTCACAATCGACGTCGCATAGTAGTCCGTCACCGAATAGCGGAAGATAAAAACGGTTTTGTCCGTATCTTCTGCCGCTTGGCAATACTGGCGGAAACCGCTCACGTCGTCGGGATCGATATACAGATTTTTCGACAGACTTTCATCGGACAGTTTGAGTTGTTTGTCCGTCACTTCCTCGATCGCCTTGATATTGCTGTATGTCGCGCTTTCGTAGTCCTTTATACCTAAAAACTTATACCAGAAATTTTTATTCAGCACTTCGGCGGTCAGGCTGTATTTTGTTTCGCTGTCAATCGTGCGGACGTTTTCCCCGCGCTCGTGTCCTTCGTCTACGTAGTCCACAAAAAGATCCGTACTGTAAGTCCCGTTGATTTTATCCCCGTCCGCCGTTTCGCTGTACTCTTTGAGCGCTCTTTCCATGCGTTCCGAAGTGATACTGTACGTATCGGCGGGCGCGCCGGTCGTATAAAAAGCTGCCGTCAGCAAATT
>OGPK01001857.1_pt1 | contig 15034 bp, 10 predicted proteins | sample 1552921 | NCBI WGS metagenome assembly OGPK01 (sample SAMEA2580264, study PRJEB22360) | human gut metagenome | biome: human gut; feature: human-associated habitat; material: faeces | place: Denmark | collected 2008/2010 | reverse complement strand
AAGGTCGTCATCTTCTCGCCATTCTACGAGAACTACGGCGCCGACACGATCCTTTCGGGTGCCGAGCCCATCTACGTGCCGCTCAACCCGCCTGCGTTCGACTTTGACCGCGAGACACTGGAGGCGGCCTTCCGCGACAACGATCCCAAGGCCATCGTCCTGTGCAACCCTTCCAACCCCTGCGGCAAGGTCTTTACGCGCGAGGAGCTCACCTTTATCGCCGACCTCTGCAAAAAGTACGACGCCTACTGCATCACCGACGAAGTATACGAGCACATCGTCTACGCGCCCCACGAGCACGTCTATATGGCCACGCTGCCCGGCATGTTCGAACGAACCATTAGTTGCAGCTCGCTGTCTAAGACCTACTCCATCACCGGTTGGCGCTTGGGCTACACCATCGCCCCGGCCCAGATCACCGAGCGTATCAAGAAGGTCCACGACTTTCTCACCGTGGGTGCCGCCGCTCCCCTGCAGGAAGCCGTTGTCACCGCCCTCAACTTCGACGACAGCTATTACGATGAGGTCCTCGACCTCTACACCGTCAAACGCGACCTGTTCTGCCAGGGGCTCGATAGCATCGGTCTTGAGCATAACGTGCCGCAGGGCGCCTACTACGTGATGATGGATATCTCTGAGTTTGGCTATGACAGCGACCTCGAATTCTGCGAGGACCTCGCATCTAAGGTGGGCGTGGGCGCCGTGCCCGGCTCGAGCTTCTTCCGCGAGCCCGTCAACCATCTGATTCGTTTCCACTTTGCCAAGCGGGACGAGACGCTTAACGCGGCACTGGAGAACCTCAAGTCGCTACGTGATAAAATCAAGCCGCGCGGGTAAGGACGGCCCGGCAACTAAAGCAACCAAAGAAGCCCCTCCCCGGCACAGTGAACTGCCTCCCATTTCTTGGACATGAGAAATGGGAGGCTTTCTTTATGCGCGTTGATTTGAGGGTGAAGCATGATGCCGAGGCCAGGAAGGCGGCCATAGGGCTCTTCGAGCTCGGGCACGGGTATAAATCTGCCGCGATCGCCCTTTCGCTTCCCGCGGAAGCCGTGAGAAGATGGCAGGAGATATACCGCGCATTCGGGAGCGAGGTGCTGCTGCGCATGGACGGAAAGCAGGGCAGGTGCACATACGAGCAGAAGGTCGCCGCCGCCTCCGCCGTCGTCGACGGCGGCATGACGAAGACCGAGGCGATGGCGGCGTTCGGCATAATGTCGATGTCGCCGCTCAAGAGATGGTGCGCGCTCTACCGCCGGGGCGGCGCGGAGGCCCTGCGCCCGAGGCCCAAGGGCCGGCCGAGCGGTTCCAGGGCGAGGCCGCGGACCCGCGAGCAGGAGCTCGAGGAGCGCTGCCGAAGGCTCGAGGCCGAGGTGGCCTACCTAAAAAAATTGCGCGCCCTGGTCGAGAGGGACGGGCTCTGACCAGGGCGAAGGCCGAAGCGGTCGCGGCCCTGCGCGCCGAGGGGCACGCGCTCGGGCACCTGCTCGCATGCGCCGAGCTCAAGCGGTCGACCTACTACTACGCCCTCGCGCACCCGCCGAGGCCCACGCGCCCCGAGCTCCGGGAGGCGGCCGCCGAGATCTTCTCGCGCACCGCCAACGGCTGCGGGCACCGGCAGATAGCGATGTGCCTCAGGGCGGAAGAGGGGGCCGTGATAGCCGACAAGACCGTGCTCAAGATGATGCGCGAGATGGGGATCCGCTGCGGGATCAGACGCGAGACGGCCTACCACAGGTACAACTCGTACAGGGGCGTCGTCGGCAGGACGTTCGAGAACGTGATCGCGAGGGATTTCGACGCCGGGGCCCCGTGGCAGAAGCTGGGGACGGACGTCACCGAGTTCAAGGTGGCCGGCGGCAAGGCCTACTGGGCCCCGACGCTGGACTTCTGCACCAAGGAGATCGTGGCGAGCGACATATCGACCACGCCCGACATGGCCCAGCAGGCGAGGATGCTCGACGAGCTGCTGCCCAAGATCCCCGAGGGCGCCGCCCCGACCATGCACTCGGACCGGGGCTGGCAGTACCAGCACGCCTCGTACACATCCAGGCTCGAGGCCGCCGGCATCGTCCAGAGCATGTCCAGGAAGGCGAACTGCATCGACAACGCCGCCACCGAGCAGCTCTTCGGCCACGTCAAGGACGAGTTCTACAGGGGCCGCGAGTGGAAGACGTTCGAGGATTTCAAACGCGACCTGGAGGAATACATAGTCCACTGGAACACGAGCCGGAGGCAGGTAAGATTGAAGGGCCTGACCCCGGAGGAGTTCCGGAATCAGGCCCTTGCGGCCTAGTCGCTATTTAGGGCGTCCAAGATTTGGGGCGCAGTTCACGCCGCGTTGAAGGGCTTCTTTTTATAGCGCTTTCTTAAATGGTTTAGAGCCCTATACTTTAGTCACGGAGCAACTCGTCCCAGAGAGAGGAATACTATGGCAGAACAGCAGCTTATCGGAGCGCTCGAGGCCGGCGGCACCAAGATGGTCTGCGCCACGGGCTATGCGGACGGCACGGTCCTGGAGCGTGAGCAGATCGCGACCACGACCCCGCAGGAGACCGTTGAGGCCGTCAATGCATGGTTTGCGAACAAGGGCATCGCCGCGCTGGGCATCGGCGCCTTTGGACCCACCGCAGTCAACCCTGCCTCGCCCCAATACGGCAAGATCCTGGAGACGCCCAAAACGGCATGGCGCTACTTCGACCTGCTGGGCACCATCCAAAACGAGCTCAATATTCCCTGCGGCTACGATACCGACGTCAACGTCGCCTGCCTGGGCGAGGTCACGTTTGGTTGTGCCAAGGGCCTTACGGACGTGGTCTACCTGACCATCGGCACCGGCGTGGGCGCCGGCGTGCTCTCGGGCGGTAAGCTCGTGCACGGCATGATGCATCCCGAGGCCGGCCACATCCTGGTCACGCGCGACCCGCGCGACACCATCGGCGAGCATAGCGCTTGCCCCTTCCATGACAACTGCCTCGAGGGCCTCATCGCAGGTCCCGGCGTCAAAAAGCGTTGGGATGGCAAGAGCGCCGGAGACATGGCCGATGACCCGGAGGCCATGGACCTGCTCGCCGGTTATCTGGCACAGGCGCTCATGACCTACACGCTGTGCTACGCGCCGCAAAAGATCATCATCGGCGGCGGCGTGGCCGACCACACCCCCATCGTGCCGCTCGCGCGCAAGAAGTGCGCCGAGATGCTCAACGGCTATATCGTCACGCCCGAGGTCAACGACATCGATACCTATATTGTCAACAACAGCCTTGAGGGCAAGCAGGGCATCATGGGCTGCCTGGCCCTGGGCGCGCAGGCGCTTCAGTAACAGACGCACCCACAGGGCGTGGCGCGCCCGGCAAATCCAACCTACGGAACGACGCCACCACGCCCCATATAAGCCCTCAAATAAAAAAGGCCGCCTAGGACCAAACGTACGTCCTAGGCGGCCTTTTTGGCACATATCAGCGACCGTAAGAGATATCGGAGCGCAACGCCCGTTGCCGCTCCACAGCAGTCGATCATCACATCGGTGATCATGCCGGCGCGTCCCGGCACAAAGAGCTGAATCGTCTCGTCGATCGAGGGAACCAGCAGCAGGAACACCGCCGTGGGCAGCAGCACGTCAAAGGTGCGCCGGCCCTCAAAATCAAAGGCGTGCGTTGCCAGGATGCCGAGCACCATATACTCGGTAAAATGCGCGCACTTGCGAACAACAAAGTTGGTCACCCATTCATATGGAAGTCCCACGCTGTGCAGGAAACCGCGGATAGCTTCCATGACCGTTAGGCTCAGCGAGCCCGACCCCGAGCCGGGAACCAACGAATTGCCCCAGATCAAGAGCGCCATCAGGCAGGTCACGACCGCCCATTTTCGATTGATTTTAACCATGCAGAAGTTATGCCTCCGCGCGGAGCGGCGCGAAGCTAGCGGTACCGCCCTCGATAACGCTCAGGTAGGCACGGCCCGTACGCTTGGCGGTAGAGGACTGCAGGCGCTCGATCTCTTCCTCGAGGATCTGATTAACGCGCTCGTGACGACGGTTTTCCATAATGCCGGCGGCAATAGCCTCGGCCCGCTCGATGCTCTCGCGCGAGATACGAGCAGTATCCTCGGGGAACACAGCGCTGTGGCGGCCGACATAGGCGGGGGCAGCAGACTGAGGGGCAGCGACGTGAGCGGGGGCTGCAACAGGAGCGGGCTCGTCAATCTCATCCAGAATCGCGGTGGCGGCGGCCCACATGTCCTCGTGGCCCGAGTAATCGGCCATGGGGACATCAACCTCGAGCGAGGCGTCCGGAAGGTCGCCGGTGTCAATGCGATCTTGGGCATCAATCGATGCGGTGATGGCCGCAGGCTCATCGAGGTCATCGAGGTCGATGCCCGCGGCACCGGAGATGATAGGCATGCTGGCGAGGTTTGCGTTGTACGGCGCAGCCTCAGCCGCCTGCTGCTGGGCAGGAGCGCCCCAAAGCGAGCTTTCGGCGGCACGGCGGGCGGCAACGGCCTCCTCGTCCGCGGTCATGGCTTCATCAACGTACGAATTATCGGTAGAAGCGTCCACGTCCGCCGAAGTAGCGCTGTAGGCGTTATTGGACGCGTTGGCAACGAGTGCCACGAAAGCCGCCGTGCTGCCCGCAGGGGCGGCCTGGGAGCCCGACACGGCGCGTGCCGCGGCGGCGATGTCGTCGCGATTGAGGGAGCCGGTCTGCCCGCCGTTGGTGAGCTCGTCGATGGCGACTTGATAGACGTCGCGCGAGCGTGCAGGGTCGCAGCTCACCGGCGAATCGTCGTCGAGCATACTGTCGATCATGGACCAAGCCTCGGCCTCGTCCATAGCATCTGCGGCTCGAGCGATGGTAGGGACACCATCATCGGCATGACGGCGCTGGAACGCACCAGTCAGGCCGGAAAGGAATGCCGAGGTAGACTGCTCCGTCTGAGTCTGAGAAGCAGAAGCCGCAGCGTAAGGAGTCGCATCCTGCTGCTGAGCTGGAATCGAGGCGGTCTTGAACTCGCTTTGATGCTGATTGAGATTGGCGGCACCGCCCATGGCATCGGGCTGGAACAGACGCTCTTCACGCTGCGCACGGTACTCGGAGATACCCAGCGAGGCGGCATAGATACCCACGCCCGCCACCGCGCCCACGGCGAAGGGAACCGCACCCGCCACGACCGTCTCGTTCACCGACGAAAACGGCAGCGTCGCGGCATACATAACCACGGGAGCGGCAAGGCCGATCCCGCACGAAAGTCCGGCAAGGACTGCTCGTTGTGTTGCATCAGAAGAAGCCATGAGCTCTCCCCATCTTCCAGCACCCAAATCGCATCATTCAGTTGGCTGCGCGAGAGAAGATGAAGCGGGGCTATGCCCCAAAGCAACGGTATATGGTTCGTTTCATCTGCGTTTTCCGTCGCGAAGCTTAAAAGCTATTATGCGAAACCGTCCTGTCGATTGCAAGCGACGATGTCGGATTGAAACGGGAAACCTGCTGCTTGCCAGTCTTATGGTCAAAAATAAGCGCGGATACGCGATATGGAAAAGGGCCGAGGCGCAAGCCCCGACCCTTTATCGCATTGATGGCTATCGCTGCGCGTGGATGACAGCCTAGAACGTCTGCTCGTAGTCGCTGTGCTTTTTGGCCGAACGCACCAAGAACTCCTGGTTGGTGTTGGTGCCCTTAAGACCCTTGATAAACGATGCGGCTGCGCGCTCGGTGTTGTTCATGCCGGCAAGAATGCGACGCAGACCAAAGACAAACGGACGCATCTGCTCGTCAACCAACAGGTCCTCGTTACGCGTACCGGAGGCAACGGGGTCGATAGCCGGGAAGATGCGGCGGTCGGCCAGTTCGCGGTCGAGCTTAAGCTCCATGTTGCCGGTGCCCTTGAACTCCTCAAAGATGACCTCGTCCATCTTGGAACCAGTGTCGATGAGAGCAGAGGCCAGGATGGTGAGCGAACCACCGTTCTCGATATTACGGGCTGCGCCCAGGAAGCGCTTGGGCGGATACAGTGCCGCCGAATCGACGCCGCCCGAAAGGATGCGGCCTGAGGCGGGCGCCGCCAAGTTGTAGGCACGGGCAAGACGCGTGATGGAGTCGAGCACCACCACGACATCGCCGCCCAGCTCCACGATGCGCTTGGCGCGCTCGATAACGAGCTCTGCCACGCGAGTGTGGTTTTCGGCGGGCATATCGAAGGTCGACGCCACAACCTCGCCCTTGATGGAACGCTGCATATCGGTGACCTCTTCGGGGCGCTCGTCGACGAGCAGGCAGATGAGGTGCACCTCGGGGTTGTTAATCGAGATAGACTGGCAGATCTTCTTGAGGATCGTGGTCTTGCCGGCCTTGGGCGGGGACACGATCAGGCCACGCTGACCCTTGCCGATCGGCGACACGATGTCGATGGCGCGACCGGTAATGGAGTCCTTGCCGTGCTCCATGCGCAGCGGCTCGTTGGGATAGACCGGGGTGAGGTCACCGAACTTGGGGCGGTTGCGAATCTGCTCGGGGTCTAGACCGTTGACGGTCGTGATTTTGGCGAGGCCGGCGCGCTTGTCGCCGCCGCGCGAAGGACGCAGCGAGCCCTCGATGACGTCACCCGTGCGCAGGCGCGCGGAGCGGATGAGGTAGGCAGGCACGAAGGCGTCGTCGTTGGACTTCATGTAGCCATGGGCGTGGATAATGCCGGAGCTGTCCGGGCGAATCTGCAGAATGCCCTTGATGTCGCGGAAGCCCTCGGCCTTCGCGGCGGTGACGTAGATCTCCTCGACGAGCTCGGCTTTCTTCTTGCCGGTCGTCTCGATCTCGAACTCCTTGGCCTTCTCGCGCAGTTCGGCGACCTTCATGGCAGCGAGCTCCTCACGCGAAAGCGTGGGTTCGGTGGGAGCGGCGTTGCGCTCCTTGTTGCGCTGTTTGCGATCGCGCTGGCGGTTGCGACGGTCGTTGTTGCGCTCGTTGCGTTCCTCGTTGCGCTTGTGCTGGCGACGGTTGGAACGAGTGCCGTCTTCGGCCTCGGCGGGCGCGGCAGCATCGGCTGTGGCGGCGTCGGCATTGACCGCAGCGGCATCGCTGGCCTCGGCCTTGGAATCGCCCTGCAGCTCGGCATCAGCCTGCTGCTCGGACGCCTTGGCCTTAGCGGACTTCTTACGACCGCGCTTGGGCTTCTCGGACGCAGACTGTTCGACGTCTTGGGGCTCGGCGGCATCAGTCGATGCATCGGCGGTCGTCTCGGCGGAATCCTCGGACGCACCCTTCTTGGCAGCCTTGGCCTTGGACGTGCGCTTAGCAGCAGTACGATGGCTGCGACCAGGACGGACGTCGGCGGGCTCGGCATCGGCGGGAGCGGCCTCGGAAGTCGCAGCATCCTGAACGGGTGCATCGGCAGCGGTTGCAGACTCGGCGGTCGCCGCAGCATCCCGAGCAGCTGCGGCTGCGTCTGCGGCCTTCTCTGCCTCGACGAAGGCCTTGGGCTTGCGACCGCGACGGTGCGGGCGCAAAGCCGGATCGACAACGGGAACTTCGCTGGCCTCGACAGACGCAGCGTGCTCAGCAGGCGATGCGCCCTCCCCTGCCGTGGAACGGACCGAAGCCTCAGTGAGCTCGGGGGTTACCTGTTCAGCAACCTGCTCGGCCTTAACAGCCGTGCGACGGCGTGTGCGCGGTGCCGGCTTCTCGGTCGGTTGGTCGGCGGCAGGGGTCTCGGGCACAGACGGAGCTGCAAGCTCGGTCAGAGCCGCGGCCTCGCGCTCGGCAGCACGACGGCGGGCGCGCACCACCTGAGCCTCGCTAATCTGCGCCAACGCACGTGCCTGCGCGACCTCATCGGAAATCGGCGCCGAGGAGTCAGCTGCAACGGTGCGCTTGGCGCGCGTCGTGCGCGTGGTACGGCGCTTGGGCTTGGTGACCTCCTCGCCGTCAGCGGCAGGCTTGGCCGCGCGGCGCGTGCGCTTGGGCTTTGCCGGAGCAGCCTCCTCACCAGTTGCAGGCACGGCCTTCTCAGCCGCTGCAGGCGTAGGCGTCGAAGCAGCCTTAGGCGTCTCAGGAGCCGAGGCTTGCGCGGGCGCCGCAACCTGGTCCGACGCAACCGGTGCAGCGGGAGCGGCCTGCGTCGTCGTTATTTCGTTTTCTTGCTGTTGATCAGACACAGTGTTTGCTCAACTTTCTTTTCAAGCCCTGTGATCACATGCTCCCTGCATAAACCTTCAGGGCGGCTAAACAGTCTAGCTCCGTCAAATACCGACGGACATCATTGATCTGTATCGAGATATTTGCGTCATATACGCAGCGTTAGTGTAACACAACCGCCGCCACCTGCAACTTAGTCATTGGGGACGTTCTTAAACGACTAGTCAAAAGGGACACTCTTTGGTTTAACACCCACAAATCTGACTGCCTCCGCCAAAACTATGGCGGTTTACTACGATGAATCGCTCAACCGCGACCACTCCGAAACTTGTTGAACTAAAACCGCAGGTAGATGCCTTGCACTTTTTAGCGAAAAGCCGGCGTGGTTGGAATACCTCAATTCATCGTAGTAAATCGACATAGTTTCGTATTTCCAGCAGTTCCAAATTCGTCAATACGTCGGCGTTTGCAAAAAAGCCCGACCTCCGTGGGAGATCGGGCTTTCAAGGCTTAGTTAAACCAAGTCTGTACGGTCAAATGACTCGCAGATTACATCTGCTCGGGCGCAGAAACGCCAACAAGGGTGAGCACCAGGGCGAGCGTCACGCGGACGGCATCGCAAGCGGCCAGACGGGCACGCGAAAGCTCGGGGTCGACGGGACGGCCCTCGCTCGGCAGAACCTGGCAGGCAGCGTAGAAGCTGTGGAAGTCGCCGGCGAGTTCCTCAGCAAAGTGCGTCAGACGGAACGGGGCGCGGTCGCGAGCGCAGCTGGCAATCAGGTCGGTGAGCTCGTTGAGCTTACGCGAAAGGGCGAGCTCGGTCGGGTCGGTCAGCAGCGAGTAATCGACGTTCTCACCGATGGCCTTGGCGGCGACGGCCTTCATACCCATCTCGTCAGCCTGCTCGGGCGTAACGTCGGCGGCACGGCGCAGGATGGAGCATACGCGGGCGTGAGCATACTGCACGTAATAGACCGGGTTGGAGTTGTCGCGCTTCTTAACGGCCTCGATATCGAAGTCGACCATCTGGTTGGAGCTCTTGGAGATGAGTGTGTAGCGAGCGGCATCGGAGCCGACCTCGTCGACGAGCTCCTGCAGGGTCACCATGGTGCCCTTGCGCTTGGACATACGGACGGGCTTGCCGTTGCGCAGCAGGTTGACGAGCTGGCCCAGCAGAACCTCAAACTTGCCGGGATAGCCAAGGGCATCGCAGACGCAGCGGACACGCTCGATGTAGCCGTGGTGGTCGGCGCCCCAGATGTCGATGACGTGGTCGACGCGCTGGAACTTATCCCAATGATAGGCAACGTCGGAGGCGAAGTAGGTGTACTCGCCGTCGGACTTGATCAGAACGCGGTCCTTGTCATCGCCCAGGTCGGTGGAGCGGAACCACAGGGCGCCGTCCTTAGTGTAGAGGTAGCCCATCTTGTCGAGCTTCTCAAAAGCGCGGTCGACGGCGGAGGTGCCGGCGGTCTCGCCCTCGGTGTCCTTCACGTACAGAGAGCGCTCGGAGAACCAACGATCGAAGTCGCAATTGACGGCGTGGCAGAGGTCGCGCATGTTGTCGACCATCTTTACATAGCCGCGCTCGCGGAAGCTCTCCATGCGCTTCTGCGGATCGGCGTTGACCCACTTATCGCCGTCGGTGCGCCAGAACTCGGCGGCCTCGTCGATGATGTAGTCGCCGCCGTAGGAGTCCTTGCCCAGAGTCTCGGCAAAGTTGTCCTGGTACGGATGGGTCTCGGGGTGCTCGTCGTTCTCGTCGGCAACAAAGGCGTCGCGGTCTGCGATCAGCAGCTTGTGAGCCTCGTCGATATCCACACCCTGCTTGGCGATGATGTCGGCAAGCTGCATATAGCGCGTGCTGATGGAGTTGCCGAAGGTGTTCATCTGAGAGCCGTGGTCGTTGATGTAGAACTCACGCTGGATGTCGTAACCGGCGTGGTCCATAACGCGGCAGAGCGAGTCGCCCAGCGCGGCCCAGCGGCCGTGGCCGATGTGCATGGGGCCGACTGGGTTGGCGGAAACGAACTCGACCTGGGTCTTCAGGCCACCACCGACGTTGGACTTAGCGAAGTCCATACCCTTCTCGCGAGCCTCGCCAAAGATGGCATTCTTGACGGCAACGGAGAGGTAGAAGTTGATGAAGCCGGGGCCTGCGATCTCGACCTTCTCGATCGCGGGGTCCTCGGGCATATGGGCAACGATGGCCTCGGCGATCTTGCGCGGGGCGCAGTGGGCCAGCTTGGCGGACTTCAGGGCCATGGTAGAGGTCCACTCGCCATGAGAAGTGTCAGCCGGTCGCTCGATAGCGCAATCGTCAAGTTCAAATGCGGAAAGGTCGCCGGCCTCCTGGGCCGCAGCAAGCGCAGCGCGTACCAGCTCTTCAATCTTCTCGGGCATAGATCCTCCTTGTGTTAAAGCCCCCGAGCTCTTGGTCACTCGTAGGGCAAAAGCCAGAGTTTGTAGCACTCTATCACAAGCGACGGGCACTGTCGCAGGGTAAAGCCAATAGATATTGCATATGCACAAAAATGACTACAGCTTGTATGGAGTCACTCAAAGATGCCGGTCTGCCTGCAGATTATGCAGGCGTTGAAAATGCATAAAGGTGTGAATGAGCTGCGTCTGTTATCGAATACTCTTACCTATCAGAGTTGTGTGCTTTTCCTGCATAAAGTACGGGTTTGCGCACGTCAGCGTGTTATTCTAGACATACGTAAATTCGTATAAGTTGGAGGTAGCATGTTCTCAATCGGTCAACACGTCATTCATCCGGGTCAGGGAGTCTGCACCGTCGTCGGTTTTAGGGACGACACACCGCAGCCCATGCTGCTGCTCGAGACCAAGCAGGGACATGCGCAGACGATCCTCATGTACCCCGTGGCGCAGGCCGACCGTCTGCACGCCGCCATCTCTCAGCAAGATGCCGAGCACCTGCTGAGCCACTATGACGAGCTGGAGTGCGACACCTTTACCGAGCGCAACAGCTCGCTTGAGGAGACACACTTTAAGCAGCAGCTCAAGCTGGGCGCGCCCGAGACGGTCCGCGTGGCAAAGACCATGATGCACCGCATTCGCCAGGCCGAGGAAGCTGATAAAAAACCCAGCTCCTACTACATGCGCGTACTCAAGGAGGCCAAACGCCGCTCCATCGAGGAGTTCGCCGTGGCCCTTGGCGTCACCGAGGAGGCCGCCGAAGCCCGCCTAGCCCAAGCCGCCCTCAACTAACCCATCCGCGCCAAAAACCACCACAAAGGGAACAGGCACCTTTGTGGTGGTTTTCTTGTTCTAGTAGTATTCATTCTTATCGATACCCACGAGCACAAGGAGTCTCTTATGGCAGAGCCGCTTACCGCCGGAATCACCCGCGACCGCGCGTTCGAACTGCTCAATGAGCACAACAAGGACCCGTTCCATATCACCCATGGCGAGACGGTCGAGGGCACTATGCGCTACTTTGCGCGCGAGTTCGACCCCGAGAACGAGGAGTTTTGGGGCATCGTCGGTCTGCTGCACGACCTGGATTGGGAGGAGCATGAGGACGACCCCATGAACCACACCATCTATGCTGCCGAGATTCTTGAGGGCGAAGGTGCGTCTCCCGAGCTCATTCGCGCCATCCAGACGCACACGTCGGACTTCAACACCTCACTACCCAAGCCCGAGCTGCAGATGGAAAAGATCCTGTTTGCCTGCGATGAGCTCACCGGCCTGATCGGCGCTGCCGTCATCATGCGCCCGAGCAAGAGCGTTATGGACTTTACGACCAAGTCGCTCAAGAAGAAGTTCAAGGACAAACGCTTTGCCGCCGGCTGCTCGCGCGACGTGATTTCGCAGGGCGCCGAGATGTTGGGCTGGGAGCTCCCCGAGCTCTTTGACCGCACCATCGCGGCCATGCAGTCCTTCGCCCCCGACCGAGATACCTTCCAGGCCTAACCGTCAACGCCACCTAAAACCACCACAAAGGGGACAGGCACCTTTGTGGTGGTTTTTGTTTGCGCGGGCGTTAGGGACGGACCTGGCCGGTGCCGCGGAGCTTGTATTTGTAGGTGGTGAGGGCCTCGGCGGCAAAGGGGCCACGGGCGTGGAGTTTTTGGGTCGAGATGCCGATCTCGGCACCCAGGCCAAACTCGCCGCCGTCAGTGAAGCGAGTGCTGGCGTTGGAGTACACGGCCGAGGCATCGACAGCATCGAGGAAGCGCTCGCAAGCATCCGTATCCTCGGCAACGATGGCCTCGGAGTGCATCGTGCCGTAGCGATTGATGTGTGCGATGGCCTCGTCCTCGTTTGCCACGACCTTCACGCTCATCTCGAGCGCCAGGTACTCGCGACCCCAGTCCTCCTCAGTCGCGGCGACGTAGTTGTCGCCCTCGGCAAGCCCAGCGTCGGCGCATGCGGCGCACGTGGCCTCGTCGCCGTGAATCAGTACGCCGTGGTCGTGCAGCACGGCAACGACTGCGGGCAGGAAGCGATCAGCAACGGCACGGTCGACCAGCAGCGACTCGGCGGCATTGCACACGCCTACGCGCTGGGTCTTGGCATTGACGATAATGTTGAGCGCCTTATCAAAGTCGGCGGATTCATGCACGTAGATGTGGCAGTTGCCCGTGCCCGTCTCGATCACCGGCACAAGCGACTCGCGCACGCAGCGCTGGATCAGGCCTGCACCGCCGCGCGGAATGAGTACGTCGACGATACCGCGGAGCTTCATGAGCTCGCCAGTGGCCTCGCGGTCGGTGGACTCGATCATCGACACGGCCTCGCGCGGGAAGCCCTTGGCCTCGAGCGCATCGGCCAGCAGCTCGGCGATCATGGCACACGAGTGATAGGCCAGCGAGCCGCCGCGTAGAATGCAGGCGTTGCCGGTACGGATGCAGATGCCTGCGGCGTCGGCCGTCACGTTGGGGCGCGCCTCGTAGACCATGGCGACCAGGCCCAACGGCACGCTCACGCGGGTCAGGTCCACACCGCTCGCAAGCACGCGGTGGTCGAGCACGCGGCCGACGGGATCGGGCAGCTCGGCAAGCTTTTCCAGGCCGGCGGCCATGCCCTCGACGCGCTCAGGCGTCAGCAGCAGACGGTCGAGCAGACCGGCCGAAGTGCCCGCATCGCGCGCGGCGGACATATCGAGCTCGTTGGCGGCGACGATGGAGTCGACACCGTTGCGCAGTGCTGCGGCCATGGCGCGCACGGCCTCCTGGCGCTGCTCATCGCTCGCCGTGGCAAGCGAGGCCGACGCTGCCTTGGCGGCAACGGCAAGATCGTGGACATACGTGGCTATATCGACCGACATGGGCGGCCCTTTCTCCTAGAAGTTTGCAACCATGGTAGCCGATTTGCGCATGGCCTCGCCCGCGGCGGTAGAATTGGTCAACCCGAAACACCGCAACGAACGGAAGACTCACATGGCCCTCATCACTTCGTACCACGTCCCCGGCCTTTACGTCGAGGACCACAGCATCGACGTCCCCCTTGACTGGCGCGGCCTGGAGCCGATGCTCCTGGCCGTCGGCAGCACCATGCGCCGCGGCGCTATGCCGGCACCAATCGCCGGCGCGCCCGAGAGCATCAAGCTCTTCTACCGCGTGGTTTGCGCGCCCGACCGCATCAACGACGATCTGCCGCTGCTCCTGTTTTTGCAGGGCGGCCCCGGCGGCGAGAGCCCGCGTCCGCTGTCGCCTACAAGCGACGGCTGGATCGAGGAGGCCGTCAAGCACTTCCGTGTGGTCCTTCCCGACCAGCGCGGCACCGGACGCAGTAGCTGCGTGGACGGACGCACGATCAAGGCACTGGGTGATCGCGCAACGGCCGCCGGCGCCGATACAGCACGCTCGCAGGCCGACTTCCTCAAGCGCCACCTCGCCAGCTCCATCGTGCGCGATTTTGAGTACCTGCGTCTGGTGGGCTTTGGCGGCAAGCCCTGGGTCACGCTCGGCCAGAGCTACGGCGGCTTTTTGACGTTGAGCTATCTGTCGCTCTTCCCCGAAGGCGTGGCGGCAAGCTTTACCTGCGGCGGCATTCCACACGTGCCAGCGAGCGCAAGCGAGGTCTACGCGCACACCTTCCCGCGCATGGCCGCCAAGACGCAGAAGTATTATGACCGCTACCCCGCTGACGTCGACCGCGTGGCAGCCCTGGCCGATGCGCTCGAGGCCCAGAAGCCCGTGCTGCCCGACGGCTCGCCGATGACGGTCGAGCGCCTACAGCTCATGGGCAGCGACTTTGGCATGAAGCCGAGCTTTGAGCGCATGCATTGGATTATCGATCACGCGTTTGTTACTGGCGACGGTACGCTTAGCTGCGGCTCCTCGGTATCCGACAGCTTTTTGATGCGCGCCTTCGAGCGCACCAACACGCGTACAAACCCGCTGTACTGGACGCTGCAGGAGTTTATCTACGCCGACGGCGACACCATGCCCATTCGCTGGGCCGCAGCAGAGGAGAAGGCCCATCGTGCCGAGTTCGACACACTCGCGCGCCCGCTCATGTTTACCGGCGAGGCCATGTTCCCGTGGATGTTTGAGCAGATGCCCGAGCTTATGCCGTTTAAGCCCGCCATGGACCTGCTGATGGAAGACACCAGCTGGGACAAGATCTACGACCCGCAGCGCCTAGCCTGCAACGAGGTGCCACTCCAGGCCGCGGTGTATTTCGACGATATGTACGTCGATTCGGGCATGCAGCTCGATACGCTCAGCCGCGTGGGCAACTCGCATGCCTGGGTGACCAACGAGTTCGAGCACGACGGCCTGCACGGCAGCGCGGTGTTCAAGCACCTCTTCGACGAAGCGCTCAACCGCGGAGACCTGCGCCGGATCTTCTAGCTAAGGAGTGTCCCAAAGTGCCGGCACAAAAGGAACGTCCCCAAGTGCCGGCAGTGGGACCCCGCCGCCTCAACGAGTTGC